>JABAHQ010000218.1_pt6 | contig 33058 bp, 29 predicted proteins | sample 7062091 | NCBI WGS metagenome assembly JABAHQ01 (sample SAMN14534359, study PRJNA622989) | marine sediment metagenome | biome: marine biome [ENVO:00000428]; feature: marine pelagic biome [ENVO:01000023]; material: deep marine sediment [ENVO:00002113] | place: India: Gulf of Kutch | collected... | reverse complement strand
TCCCACCCGGGCCACCAGCCGGCCGTCGTCCAGCTCATCGATCTCCGCCGCCGCGACCAGCTTCCCGTCGCTCATCTGGATGTGGAGAAGCTCCCGCAGCCACTCGACCAGCAGCGCCTCGGTGTCCGGAGCCTCCAGGTCGAAGTCGCGCCACGCCGATGCCTCGGCCGACACCGGGCCCGGTACGCCGCCCTCCTCGGAACCGACCAGCACGCCGGCCATGCCGTGCGCGCTGGCGACGAACAGGTCGGCCAGCGACGGAGCCTCCACCTCGAGGCCCAGGTCGGCGGTGTGCTCGATGGTTCGCCAGCGGACGCCGGCCATACCGCCTCCCTTATGGGGTGTTGAGCTACTTATAAGCTAGCGACAGCCGGGGCGGATGGCCAACCTTCGGTGGGTGTGCGGAGGGGGTTCGCTGTGCGGTGTGCGGTGCGTCGGTATGCGGAAGGCTGACCTGGCTACTCTCTGCATACCGGCGCACCGCACACCGCACACCGAATTGAACCGATCGGACGCCCCGTGCGACTACGGGGCAGAGGCGGAACGTGGACGGAGCGATGACGAGAGGTCCTTATCACCTGAGTCGACCGTTTCCGAGCTTGCCGGCACCGGGTTCGAAAGGTCGGAAAAACCGCGGCCTGCGACCGGGGGCATGAACGAGCGCACACCAGCCTCCGTTCTGGACGAGTACCTCGTCGTGGAGAGCCAGCTCGGCGATCGGGTCGCATTCGCCCGGCTGGTGGATCGCTGGCACGCCCGGCTCCTGCGACACGCGTACCATTACACGCAGGACGGAGAGGCCGCCCGGGACGTCGCGCAGGAGAGCTGGATCGCGGTCGTGCGGGGGCTGAGATCGCTGGAGGACCCGGCGCGCTTCCGGGCGTGGGTGCTCCGCATCGTCGCCAACAAGGCGCGCGACTGGATCCGCCGGGAACGCGCCCGGCGTTCCGCCACACGGCGCGCGGAGGTCGTGGCCACCGGCGACGAGCCGAACCGAGAGGCCGATGCGATGCAGCGCGTTCGCGCCGGCCTCACCGAACTGAACCCCCGCCAGCGGCTCATCCTCACCTGGTTCTACCTGGAGGAGATGTCCGTGCGCGAGATCGCCGACGCGCTGTCCATCCCGGTGGGTACGGTGAAGTCACGGTTGTTTCACGCCAGAAACGCACTACGAGCCCGGCTCGAGGAGGAAAGATGATGTCCCGATCCAACGAAGAGATCGACAGACTCATTCGCGAGACGCTGGCGCGGTCCGACGCCGAGCTGCTCGACCACCTGGAAGATCGGTCGATGGCGGAGCTCCTCGCCGAGACCTTTCGCGGTCGTCACCGCCGCCTGGCGATCGGCGGCGCCGTCGTGAACCTCATGATCTTCGCCGCGGGAGTCTTCGCCGCGGTCCAGTTCGTCGCGGCGGACGACCCGCGCTCGATGATCCTCTGGGGAGGGGTCACCCTGCTCTGCTTCGGAGCGGTGAGCGCCATCAAGATCTGGTACTGGCTGGAGATGAACCGCCTGGCGATCATCCGCGAGGTGAAGCGCGTGGAGCTGCAGGTGGTGCAGCTGGCGGAGAAACTGAGTAAGGAACGAAGCGGGCCGCCGGCCGACTGATCGACTGACCCACTGATCTACTGACGAACCGAGCCGGCCGAACGCCGCAGCTCTTCCAGCGCACGCTCGATGTCGTCGATCGTTGTGAAGAAATGCGGCGCGATACGGATAACATCGCCCCGGGCCGATACGATGATATCGCTTTCCTTCAACGTGACTTCGGTCTCGTGGGGGGCCGGGACCCGGAAGGCCGTGGTCGCGCCTTTGCGGCGTACGTCCTCCGGCCCCACGTACTCGAGCCCCAGCGCGCCGCCCCGTTCGATGGCGTGTGCCGACAGCTCCTCGATCCGCGGGCCGATACGCGCCGGCCCAACCTCCTGGACGATTTCCATCCCGGCCCGGGCCGCGACCGCGGCGATGATCGGCGGCGTGCCGGTCTCGAAGCGCCGCGCGTCCGCCGCATAGTCCAGGGTGCGGACGTCGAAGACGAACGGCTCGACGCGCCCGAACCAGCCGGTGAGCGCCGGCTCGAATCGCTCCACCAACTCTTTCTTGACGTAGATGAACGCGATGCCAGGCAGCCCCAGCAGGTACTTCAAGTTGCCGCTCACCAGCAGGTCGATATCCAGGGCGTGGACATCGAGCTCGCACGTCCCCAGCGATTGGTAGGCGTCGGCCAGGAGGAGCGCGCCGCTCGCGTGGGCCAGCTCGGCGATCCGCTCCAGGTCCTGCCTGAAGCCGTTCTGATAATAGACGTGCGTGGCGGAGACCAGCGCGGTCCGCTCGTCGATCGCGGTCTCGTAGTCCTCGAGCTCGACGGCGCCGTCCCGCACCGGGACCCAGTCGACCTCGAGACCATACTTCCTGTGGGCCAGCCAGACGTGGCCCACGGTAGGAAACTCGGCCTCGGTCGTGACCACGCGACGGCGTGGCCCACCGGCGTCCAGCGCGCTGGCGATCGAGGCCACCGCCGCCGACGCGGAGGTCGAGACGGCCACCTCGTCGGGCCCGGCGCCGATCAGCCGGGCGAAGGCGCGCCGTGCCCCGTCGACCTCTCCCATCCACGCGTCCCAGTCCATCCCCCGTTCGCGCCACCCCTCCAGGTAAGCGTCGAGCGCTTCCCGCACGCGCCGCGCCTGGGGGCCGTGGGAGCAGTTGGCCAGATGGACCGTATCGGCAAGGCCGGGGAACTCCCGCTGCCAGCGACGGGCCTCGTCATTGGTGACGATCTGCGATCGACGATCGATCATGAGACGAAGGTGTTGAACAGGTCGCGCAGTCCCAGCGCCAGGATCAGCCCGATGCCCAGCGGGACGACGTACTTGATCCAGTAGAACCACAGCCGCCCGACCGGCCGCCCGCGCACACCCCGGTTGGCCTCCTCGAGCGCGCGCCCCAGCCCCACGGCCCACGCCAGTCCTATCAGCGCGAGGGCGCTCCCCAGCGGCTGCATGGTCGAGCCCCAGAAGAGATCGCTCTGCAAGATGTAGTCTACGCTCAGCATTGGCACCACGCCCAGCGCCAGCGCGGCCACGCAAAAAGTGAGGACCGCGGTCCGCCGGTCCCACCCGAGCTCGTCGACGGCGCCCGCCACCAGAACCTCGAACCCCGCGACATCCGACAGGAAGGCGGCGAAGAAGAGAAGCCCGAAGAAGATCGTCGCGAAGAGCGCACCCCCGGGAATGGCGCCGAAAATACTCGGCGCGGTGACGAACGTGAGCGGCGGCCCGCTGGTCAGCTCGACCCCCAGCGTCACCGCGGCTGGCACGATCACGAAGCCCGCCAGAATCGACGCCAGCGTTTCGCCCACGCCCACGTTCACCGCGCTCCTCCGCAGATCCACGTCGCCACCGACGTAGCTCGCGTAGGTGACCATGAACGTGCCGCCCAGACCCAGCGAGAAGAAAAGCTGCCCCAGCGCCGCGGTGACCACACCCGCATCGATCTTCGAGAAGTCGGGCGTCAGGTAGAATCTCAGCCCCTCCCCGGCACCCGGTAGCGTCAGCGAACGGACCATCAGCGCCAGGAGCAACAGGAAGAGGAGCGGCATACCGTAGGCGCTGACCCGCTGCACGCCGCGGCGGATCCCCAGGAGCAACACAGCGGCCGCCAGGGCGACCACCGCGGCCGTGAACCCGAACTGGCCCGGGTAGCCGCCCAGCACCGAATCGAACAACGCGTTGGGCTCGACGGCCACGACCGCGCCGGTCAACGAGACGACCGTATAGCGCAGCACCCAGCCGACCACCACCGAGTAGTAGCTCAGCGCCATCAACACGGTGACGAACAGCGCCCAGCCGATCGTCCGGCCGCCCCGCATGCCGATGCGGGTGAAGGCCCCCACCGGGCCGCGACGCGTCAGCCGCCCCAGCGTAAATTCAGCCGTCAGCGCCGGGATGCCGAACAGGAAGAGCAGCGCCAAGTAGACGAGCAGGAAGGCGCCGCCGCCGAAGGCCGCCGTCATGTAGGGGAAGCGCCAGACGTTGCCCAGCCCGACCGCGACGCCGATGAAGGCCATCAGCGCGCCGAAGACGGAAGTGAAGCCGGGACGTGCGCTGTCGTGGTCAACCATCGTGGCGTTAGCGCCCCCTGGGAGCGGTGTGCAGTGTGCCGTGCGTCAGTATGCGGATGGATGCCGGTGTGCAGTTTGCCGTGCGTCAGTATGCGGCGGGTGGCACCGTGCACACAACCGCATACCGACGCACGGCACACTGCACACCGGACTCATAGCCCCGGCTTGCCCTCCGATGTTACTATAGCCCCGAGTCCACGGATCACGTTTCACACGAACCCGGTCTCCACGGGAAGAAAGGGGGCCAGAATGCCGCTATACGAGTATACCTGCAAGGAGTGTGGCAAGGACTTCACGTTGCGTCTGCGCATCTCGGAGCACGAGAAGAAGAAGCCCAAGTGCCCGAAGTGCGGCAGCCGCAAGCTGGAGCAGCAGTACAGCGCCTTCTTCGCCAAGACGGCCAAGAAGAGCTGACCGGGATGGGCTTCCACATAGCGACGCCCGACCAGATCAAGGCGGGCGCCGTCACCGACGTCTACTTCCAGCGGACGGCGGAGATCCTCGACGCCAGGGGCGTCGACGGCTACGTGCGGGCCGAGTTCACCGCAAAGTCGCTCCCCAACGATTGGGACTGGGCGGTCTTCGCCGGGCTGGCCGAGGTCGAGCACCTGCTCGAGGGTACCGACGTGAACGTCCGGGCCATGGAAGAGGGCGCGGTGTTCCGGCCGTACGAGCCCGTACTGGAGATCCAGGGGAGCTATCGGGAGTTCGGGGTCTACGAGACCTCCGCCCTGGGGCTCATCTGCCAGGCGTCGGGGATCGCGACCCGGGCGGCGCGCTGCCGGCTGGCGGCGGGCCCGGATCGCGGGGTGATCAGCTTCGGCGCGCGGCGCATGCACCCGGCGATCGCGCCGATGATCGAGCGGGCCGCCTACCTGGGCGGCTGCGACGGGGTGGCCGCCGTGGCCAGCGCCGAGCTGCTGGGGATCGAGCCGACGGGCACGATGCCCCACGCCCTGGTGCTGGTGATGGGTGACACGGTGAAGGCGACGCTGGCGTTCGACGAGGTGATCGATCCCGGTGTACCCCGGGTCTCGCTCATCGACACGTTCAGCGACGAGAAGTTCGCCGCCCTCGAAGTGGCCGAGGCGCTGCGCGAGAAGCTCTCCGCCGTGCGGCTCGATACACCGAGCAGCCGGCGCGGGAGCCTGTTCGACATCCTGGCCGAGGTGCGCTGGGAGCTGGACCTGCACGGCTTCGAGGCGGTCGACCTGTTCGTCAGCGGCGGCATCGACGAGGAGGCGATCCGCGAGCTCAACCCGCTGGTCGACGGCTACGGCGTCGGCACGTGGATCAGCGCCGCGCCCGTCGTCGATTTCAGCATGGACATCGTCGATCTGGACGGCAAGCCGCTAGCCAAGCGAGGCAAGTGGTCGGGCGCCAAGCAGGTGCTGCGCTGTGCCGCTTGCGCTGACGACGAGATCGTAGCGCTCCACAAGTCGGAGGAATGGCCGGACTCGTGTCCCGAGTGCGGGTCCGACATGGAGCCGCTGCTGGCCCCATGGATGAGCGGCGGCCAGCGGGTCGGTGCGGCCCTCGAACCGGCGGAGCTCCGCCGGCGGACCCTCGAGCGCCTGACGGCTCTGCAAAGCGAACCGGAGGAAGAGCCAGAGTGAGCCAGGCCGCCACGCCGAAGGAGATCGTCGAGTTCTTCCGCGACCCGGACAGCTACCCACACGCGGTCGAGCGCGTCGAGCACGGCCAGACCCACGTCTCGCACCTGTTCTTCGCCGGCGACTTCGTCTACAAGGTGAAGAAGCCGGTCGACTTCGGCTTCCTCGATTTCTCGACCCTGCAAAAGCGGCGCGCCGCCGCGATCGCCGAGCTCGAGCTCAATCGCCGGGTGACGCCCGACGTCTACCTCGACGTCGCCGCCGTCCATCGCGGCGACGACGGCAAGCTCAGCTTCAGCGAGCCGGCGCTCGTCGAGGAGGTCGCCGTGGTGATGCGGCGGCTGCCCGACGAGCAGCGCCTGACGCGCCTCATCGCGACGGGCCAGGCGACGCCCGAGTCGATGGAGAGCCTCGGCCGTCTGATCGCCGACTTCCATCGCCGGGCCGAGACCTCACCCGAGATCGCGCGCTTCGGATCCCTCGAGGTGGTCGGACACAACTGGGACGAGAACTTCGAGCAAACCGGGCCCTTCATCGGCCGCACGATCGATCCAGAGACCTGGAACCGGACCCGCGACGCGATCGACCGGTTCATGCGGGTCTACGCCCACCTGTTCGAGGAGCGGGTGGCAGCCGGCTGCATCAAGGACTGCCACGGCGACCTGCAGGCCGACGACACCTTCATCGATCCCCGGACCGGTAAGGCCCGGGTGCTCGACTGCATCGAGTTCAACGAGCGCTTCCGCTACTCCGACACGATCTCCGACATCACGTTCCTCTCGATGGACCTGCGGAACCGCGAGCGGCCCGACCTGGCCCGGGCGTTCCTCGACGCCTACTACGAGGCGTCCCGGGACGAGCGGGTACCGGCGCTCCTCCGCTTCTACGAGTCCTACCGGGCCTACGTCCGCGGCAAGGTCCGGTCGTTCGTCATCGACCAAGACGGCCCGACCGATGAGGAGAAGCGGGCCGCGGGTGAAGAGGCACGGCGCTTCTTCGAGCTCTCGCTGGGCGACGCGCTCAAGCTGCGCCCGCGGCTGGTCCTGGTCTGCGGCCTGATGGGCAGCGGCAAGACCCGGCAGTCGGCGGAGCTGGGCCAGCGGGCCGGCGCCCGGGTGCTGCACAGCGACGAGGTCCGCAAGCAGCTGGCCGGGCTCGATCCCAAGCAGGAGCAGAAGGTCCCGTTCGGCGAGGGGATCTACGCGCCGGAGTGGACGGAGCGGACGTACGGGACGCTGCTGGAGGAGGCGCGGCGCGAGCTGGCCCGGGGCAACTCGATCGTGCTCGACGCCTCGTGGTCGAAGGCGGAGCACCGGGAGCGGGCCCAGGCGATCGCGGAGGCGCGTGAGGCGACCTTCGCCATCGTCGAGTGCACGGCGCCGGACGAGACGCTGGCGCGGCGGCTGTCGCGACCGACGCGCACGGTCACCGACGGTCGGATCGAGCTGCTCGACGACCAGCGCGCCGCCTACGAACCGCCGGACCAGGAGGAGGCCGACGTTTTCCTTCGCATCGACACGTCGGGCGACCTGGAGAGCACCGCCGAACGGGTCCACGACTCGCTATTCGACTGAATCCCCACCCTCGGAGCGGACGTACGGGAACGATGAGACGACGCCGGACATCCTTCACGACCCGGCTCTTCGTGGTTCTCTTCCTGCTGTCCGCGGTGCCCTCGGTGGCGCTGCTGGGGCTCGCCACCTGGGGGCTCCGCGATTACGTCGAGCTGGCCCGCGCCGCCGGCCCCTGGAGCCGGATCGGCGATACCGGCCGCGAGCTGCTGACCGCGATCGACTCCGTCGGCGCCGACAGCGCCGTGGTTGCCGTCGCCGAGGAGCACGAGTCCGAGCTCTCGCGCTCCTTGGGCCTGGCGCGCCGCTGGGACCTGATCGCCCAGCGCCTGGCCGCCGCGCTGCCCTGGGTGGCTTTGGTCCTGGGCCTTTCCCTCGCCATCGTCGCCGCCTGGTCGGCCCGCCAGCTGGCCCGCGGCCTGAGCCGCCCGCTGGACGAGATGGTCGACTGGGCCGAGCGGCTGGCGGCGGAGCGGCCGCTGCCCGCGCCCAACTCGGATGAGGAGAGCGAGCCACCGGAGTTCTCGACCCTGCGCGCCGCGTTCCGCCAGGCGGCGGAGCGTCTGGCGGAGGGGCGGCGTCAGGCGCTGGAGGCCGAGCGGCTTCGGGCCGCCAGCGAGATGTCGCGGCGCGTCGCGCACGAGATCAAGAACCCGCTCACGCCGCTCACCCTGGCGGTGCGCCAGGCGCGTCACTTCATCTCGCGCGGCAAGCACGAGGCGTTGGAGGAACCGTTGCAGGTGATCGCCGAGGAGGCCGAGCGGTTGGACGAGATGGCGAGAACCTTCGCCCAGTTAGGGCGCCTGCCGGAAGGGCCGACGAGCGAGATCGACCTGGAGGAGATGTTGAGATCGCTGATGGCCAGCGATCTGCCGGATACGATCCGCGGCACGGTCGATGCACGCGATGGGGTGCCGCGGGTCCGGGGTCACCTGGAGGCGCTGAACCGGGCCTTCAGAAACCTGCTTGGCAACGCGGTGGAGGCTCTGGGCGACCGGCCGGACGGCCGGATCGAGGTGACCATCGCGTCTCGAAACGACACGGTGGAGATCGCCATCGCCGACAACGGGCCCGGCATCCCCGAGGAGGCGGCGGACCGAATCTGGGACCCCGACTTCACCACCCGGCGGCGGGGAACCGGCCTGGGCCTGGCGCTGGTCCGCCAGACGGTCCGGGCGCACGGCGGCGACATCGAGCTGGGCCACAGCGAGGAGGGTGCCTGTTTCGTGATTCGATTGCCGAAATCGGCGGAGACCGACGAGTGAGGCGCGGGCTGCTGGCTCTACCGCTGCTCCTGGTGGCAACCGGGTGCGGGGACGGCGGGGGGAAGACCGAAACGCCGGTCGCGGAGGAGCGCGTCCCCGGCGAGCCGGTGGTGCCGCGCCGCGAGACGCCGCCGCGGCCCCCGGAGGTCGTGCCCGACTTCCGTTTGCGCCTCGACCCCGGGACGCACCTGGCCGACGCGCGAATCGAACTCGAGCTCCCCCGCGCCGAACCGATCCACCTGCTGTTCCGCGCCGAGTGGGGCGGTTATCCCGGCCTCGAGTCGCGCCTCGAGAGCCTCGAGGCATGGGGAGCGACCGGGCCACTCGATGTCCGGATGAACGCGGGCGAGCTCGGCGCCGGACATCACATCGTGGAGACCGGAGAGTCGGAGCGGGTCACGATCGCCTACCGGATGCGGCTGCGGCCGCCCAACTCGTCGCTCCTCTACCACCGCGCGTCACAGCTCGGGCCCTCCGGCGGCCACCTGCTGGGCGGCGACCTGCTCCCCCGGGTCTGGGTCGGCCGGCCGGGGAACGGGGTTCAGCCGGCCCGCATCTGGTTCACCGGGCTGCCGCCGAACTGGCGGGTCGTCAGCCTCGAGTCCCGGTCGGGCACGGGGTACGCGATCCAGGACATCATCTACTCGGTCTTCGTCGTCGGTCCGCTCCGCTCGCAGCGGTTGAACGTCGGTCCGCATACCCTGACCGCGGCGATCTACGGCGACTGGCCGGTGGATGACCGCCGGGTCATCGACGCGACGAACCGCATCGCTGGCAGCCTGCACCGGATCGCCGGCGACGGCTGGACCGCCGGCGACTACTTGCTGGGCGCCGGACGGGTGCCCGCCAGGGTCCCCGGCCTCACCACCGGTGGCCAGGTGATCGGGAACTCCGGCATCGTCTACGTGGGTGGCGCCGGGCCGCCGGAGCTCGAGTTCCGGCACTGGATGTACACCACGGCCCACGAGCTCACTCACTGGTACATCCCAACGAGCTTCGCCTTCGATGGAGCGGCGCCCCGCTGGTTCGCCGAAGGGTTCACCGACTATTTCGCCCTCAAGATCCTGCTGGCCGGCGGCTTGATCGAGCCCGAAACGTTCCTCGCCGAGGTGGGCGCCCGGCTGGCGCGCTACCGGACGAGCCCCCAGTTCGGAACCCGCTCCATCGTCGACGCCGAACGCGACTTCTGGGAGGAGGGGACCTACCGGTTCATCTACGACGGCGGCGCCTCCGCCGCCTTCCTTCTCGACCTCGGGTTCCAGGACCGGAGCCGTGCCCTCGAGCAGGCCCTCAAACGGGCGCGCCGCGACCCGCCGGTCACCTCCGCCCGGCTCGTGGCGGCGCTGTCCCACGTGCCCGAGAACGAATGGCTCGAGGCGTGGCTGACCGACGGCGTCGACCCCGATTGGGACGCCCGGCTGGCACGCTACCAGTTGACGGTGAGCGGTGAAAAGCTGATCCCCCTCGACGACTGGGCGACCGATGCGCTCTCGACGATCCGACCGTAAGGTCGGCCGCCCCGCCCGGCCCATCGTCCGCGCCGCCTTCGCCGCCATCCTCCTGCTGGTGGCCGCACCGGGACTGGCGGCCCAGGACGTTCTGGAGCTGGCGCGCCACCGCCACGCCGAGCCCGACACGACCCTCCAGGACTATCGCGCGAGGCTCAACACGCTGGTCAGCGCCGGCTGGGTGTCCGACCCGCTGGCGCGGCCCCGGCTGATCATCGCCAGCGAACTGGCATCCCGCGTCGCCTGGCGGCAGGCCGGCGGCCTCCAGGTCCGCATGCTGGGACAGCGCTATGTCACGTCGTTCGGCCGGGATGTGGAGGCCGGCCTCGATTTCGATGAGCCCTGGTTCGTGGCGACGGTGCCCGGCGACAGCTTGCGCCTGCTGGGCGGTATCGAGCTCCCCAACCGGGCCGCGGTCCACCCCTTCGCTCCGGGTGCCGCACGCTTCTACAGCTACGAGACCGGCGACACGGTGGCGCTCCTCGTTCCCGGCCGGCGCGTCGACCTGATCGAGATCCGCGTCACGCCGACCCGGGGCGATGAGTCGCTGGTCGTCGGCTCGCTCTGGGTCGATGCCGCGACCGGCGACATCGGGGCGATGCAGATCCGCTTCGTCGGCCGCCCGCTCTGGGCCGACGACGACGATCCCGACGGCCAGAAATGGGCGAACCGCATCCTGTCGCTGAGCGCGGACGTGCAGCAGGGGCTGTGGGAGGCCCGCTACTGGCTGCCGCATCGCCAGGAGCTGGAGCTGATGGTGCGGATCCCCTTCATCGGGAGATTCGCCGTGCCCATCGTCTTCAAGAACGAGTTCGGCGCCTACGACATCAACACCGGGCAACCCATCGAATGGCTGTCCCCCGATTCGCTCCGCGTGGCCGCCGAACCGACCGACGACTACGACGAGGGCGCCACCCTCTCGCTCCGGGTCGGCGAAGAGCCGCGGCGCGTCTCCGGCCCCGATACGGTCCCCGGCGAGCGTCACTTCCCCGAGCGCGACAGGCTCCAGGTGCGGGCCGGGCCCGCCGAGCGCGGTTGGGAGATCGTCCGGCCGCCCGACGATTCGCTCCTCGCTTACGACGCCTGGGACCGCCCGCTGGAAGAGCCGGCGTCCCGGCTGACCTTGCCGTCCACCGAGGAGCTGGAGCGACGGGCCCGCAAGCTCTCCAACGAGATCGTGGGCCGCAAGCTCTTCTCCATCCAGTACGACCGGCTGCCCGAGTTCCTGCGCTACAACCGCATCGAGGCGCTGGGCCTGGGCCTCGCCGGTCGCTACGACTTGCCGCGCCGTCCCTTCTGGTCGCTGGGCGCCGGGGTCGGCTTCGGCGTCGCGGACCTGGCCCTCAAGGGCCGGCTCGACCTCCGCTACGACGCGCCCAGAACGCGCCTCGAGCTCGTCGCCTTCAGCGAGCTGCACCTGACCGGCGCCCCGCTGACCGACGACAAGCGCGCCTACGGCAAATTCCTGCGCGCCTTGTTCCTGGGCCGCGACGACAACGACTACTACCGGGCCAGCGGGGCCGCCCTCATCGTGGGCCGGCGCTGGGGCCGGTTCGGTGCCCGGCTGGGCGGCGGCTGGGAGGATCACCGGTCGGTGGACAAGAACACCGACATCGCCGTCCCGGGCATCTGGCAGGACACCGTATTCCCGCCCAACCCGCCGGCCGACGAAGGCGGCTTCTGGCGCGGCGACATCGCGGCGACCTACTACATCGGTGATTGGACTCGACCCACCGATCGGACCGAGTTCACCGTCGGCCTCGACGTCGGCACCGGCGAAGGCTTCGACTACGCGCAGCCCCGGGCCGGGCTGGAAGGCCGCCTCGACCTCGGCGACGTGATCGCGGTGGCGTTCGACGCCCGGGCCGGGTGGACGGCCGGTACCGCCCCCCTGCAGCGGCTGTGGGGGATCGGCGGCCTGGAGACGGTCCGCGGATTCACCTACGGCAGCCTGCGCGGCGACTCGTACTGGCACGCCCAGCTCGAGCTGTCACCGCGGCGCAAGCCGATCACGCCGGTCCTGTTCGGCGATGTGGGTTGGGCCGGTGAGACGGGCGACTGGCCAAGCTCGCAGGTCGACCCGCTCTGGTCCGCCGGGATCGGCGTCAGCTACCTGTGGGGCGTCCTCCGCACCGATCTCGTGTTCCCGAAGTTCGACGACGTCTGGTTCGAGTTCTACTTCGCCGGCGCGCTCTAGCGCTCCCGTTACATGACATGACGTGACGTGACATGACACGCATCCTGATCATCGACGACGAGGGCAACATCCGGCGCATGCTGGCCAGCCTGCTGCAGGCCGAGGGCTTCGCGACGACCGAGGCCGAGTCCGGCGAGGAAGGGCTGCGCAAGATCGAGGCGGACGAGCCGGACGCCGTGATGCTCGACCTGGCGCTGCCGGGCCAGAGCGGGCTCGAGATCCTGGAGAAGGTCGCCGCCCGCTGGCCCGAGACCCCCGTCGTCATGATGAGCGGCCAGGCGACCCTGGGCGATGCGGTGAAGGCGACGCGCCTCGGCGCCTTCCAGTTCTTGGAGAAGCCGCTCACCCCGGAGGCGGTGCTGATCACGCTGGGCGCCGCCCTCGAGCTGCGCCGCCAGCGGGACCTGAACCGGGCCCTACGCCGGGAGCTCGAGCCCGGCCAGCAGATGGTGGGCCGCAGCGCCGCGATCGAGGAGGTGCGCGCCCTGGTGCGGCGCGTCGCCGCCACCGACAGCCGCGTCCTGGTCACCGGCGAGAGCGGCACCGGCAAGGAGCTGGTGGCGGTAGCGATCCACGGCCTGTCCGAGCGCCGCCGCGGCCCATTCGTCCGCATCAACTGCGCCGCGATCCCCCGCGACCTGATCGAGAGCGAGATGTTCGGTCACGAGAAGGGCGCGTTCACCGGCGCCACCGCCCAGCGGCGCGGCAAGTTCGAGCTGGCGAACGGCGGTACGCTGTTCCTCGACGAGGTCGGCGACCTGAGCCCGGAAGCGCAGGCGAAGCTGCTCCGGGCCATCGACGCCGGCGAGATCGAACGAGTCGGCGGCGACGAGCTGATCCCCGTCGACGTCCGCATCGTCGCGGCGACCAACCACGACCTGGAGGGCGAGGTCAAGGAGGGGAGCTTCCGCGAGGACCTCTTCTTCCGCCTCCACGTCATGCCGATCCACATCGAGCCGCTCCGCGACCGACGCGAGGACATCCCCGTCCTCGTCGCTCACTTCGTCGAGCGCTTCCGCTCGCGGCACGGCCTCAAGCCGCCCGACCTGACCGACGACGCCATGCGCACCCTGGTGGCCTACGACTGGCCGGGCAACGTGCGGGAGCTGGGCAACGCGGTCGAGCGCCTGATGATCCTCTACCCCGAACAGCCGATCGGGCCCGCCGAGGTCGCTACCGTCCTCCCGCACCAGCTCGGCGATGCGCCCCTCGCGGCGAGCGGCGGCTCGCTCTCCGAGATGCTCGAGAACTACGAGCGCCGGGTCATCGAGAGCGCCGTCGAGGCCGCCGGCGGCAACGTCGCCGAGGCGGCCCGCCGGCTCGAGACCGATCGGCCCAACCTGTACCGGCGGATGAAGCGCCTCGGCCTTCGTTAGTCGTAACGGTCACGCACATCGACGTTTCGAATCGACACGGCCCCATGCGGTCCCTCCGCCTCGTTCGGCCTCCTGACAAGGGATCCAGGCCCGACCTTCCGGCATCGGGTTTGCGTCGAGACCGATGAACGTCGCAGTTTCACCCTGCGGAGGATCGAACATGAAAGCCGCTTTCTCAGCCCTGGTCGCAGCCGTCCTGCTCGCCGGCTTCCAGACCCCTGCCGTCGCCCAGGATACCGTCACCGTGGGCGTCCGCGCACCGCTGGCCGCCGGCGAAGAGCTGCCTCGCAGCGTGGCCGACCGGCTGATCGCCTTCTACAACCGGCCGTCGACTATTCGCTTCGGTGGACGTACCCACATCCCCGCCGGCCGCGTCATTGGCGGCGACGTCGGTGTGCTGGCCGGCCCGGTGGACCTGGCAGGCGTCGTGGACGGCGACCTGCTGCTGATCAACGGCGACATCACGCTGGCGCCCGGCTCCCGGATCCGGGGCGACCTGACGGTGGTGGGCGGCGTCATCATCGGACTCGAGCAGGGCCAGGTCGATGGTGTGGTCACGACGTACACGGCGATCCTCCGCTATCGACGTGTGGACGGCGGCATCGAGTACCTGGGTTCGCAGCCCCGGACCTATCAGCCGACGGGTCGCACGCGTCTCCATCTCCCTTCCTGGGAGCTGGGGGAGAGCGAGATCTTCGTCTCCGCCCGTGCTTACAATCGGATCGAGGCGCTTCCCATCGCCATCGGGCCGCGCATCACCACGGCTGGCCGCAACCCGTTGCGCCTCGAGGCGCTTCTAGTCTATCGGACCATCGGCGGCTTCTCGCCCGACGACTCCGATATCGGCTATGAGCTGCGCGCCCGCCAATGGCTCCTCGGCCACCGGACCGTCTGGCTCGAAGCCGGCCTGAGCTCGATCGTCGAACCCATCGAGCGCTGGCAGATCACCAACCTGGAGAACTCGCTCTCGCTCTTCCTCTTCCGGCGCGATTATCGCGATTACTACGAGCGGGAGGGGTGGTACGGCCTGCTGGGCTGGCGCTCGAACGGGTTCTTCGGCTCCGTCGAGTTCCGCGACGAGAGCCATCGCGAGCGGGAGACCAACAACGTCTGGACCATCTTCTTCAATAAGGATGACGAGCTCCGACCCAACGCCGCCATCGAGGCCGGGGACCTGAACAGCCTCATCTTCACCGTCGGCGTCGACACGCGAACCGACGAGATGTGGCCGCTGTCCGGCTGGTACAACACGTTCAGCCTCGAACAGGCGGTCGGCGGCAGGCTGGACGGGGTCGAGCAGGACTTCACCCGTTTCTTCCTCGACTTCCGCCGCTACTTCCGCGTCAGTCACGGCTCGGTGCTCGCCCTGCGACTCGCCGGGGGCGGACCGTTCGGCGGCGACCGACTGCCCGCACAACGCCAGCACATCATCGGCGGCGCCGGCTCGCTCCCCGGCTACGACATGCTGGAGTTCGACTGCGGCGCCCGCGGCTCGGCCGATTTCGGTAGCGTGCCCGGCTATGGATGCCAGCGCTTCACGCTCTTCCAGGCCGAGTACCGCACCAGCCTCGATTTCCATTTCCATTGGGACCACAGCGAAGCGCCACAGGACATCGATTTCTATGGCAACCCGTTCGCCGTCGATTTTGCTCCGGCCTTCGTCCTCTTCTACGACGCTGGCTCGGCATGGGATACCGATGAGGGCTTCTATGATCACCTCAAGCTCAGCGACAACTGGGTAGCAGACATCGGAGCCGGCATCGAGTTCGGTGGACTCGGTCTCTACCTGGCCTATCCGCTCGTCGGACGCAACGACTTGCAGTTCGTCCTGCGGCTCGACGCCCGCTTCTGACCGTCGCTGCCCTGGCGCTGTTCGGGGCCGCCGCTCCGGCCGCGGCCCAGGAGCCCCATCTATCCATCTCGCCCGGCTTGCCCGAGAACGGCTGGCGCGCCGCCGTCCGTCCCGTTGACCTGCTCTCCGACTCGGCGCTGATCCGCCCCCTCATCTCCGGCCTGCCGCTCCGCTTCCACTTCGTGGTCGAGCTCTGGCACGACAAGTTCTTCGCCGACGGGCTGGTCGACCGCGCCACCTGGTCGCTGATCCTCTTCCAGGAGCCCCTCTCCGGCGAGTACCGGATGACCTACTCCTGGGACCCGCAGGCGGAGGACTGGTTCATCTCGCTGACCGACGCCGCCGCGGCCCTCGAGCGCTGGTACCGCACCCCGTTGCAGGCGCCGGGGGGCGGCGGCGGCACCTACTACTACGAGGCGAGCCTCGAGGTCGAGATCCTGTCGCTGGGGGACCTGGACGAGCTGGAGCACTGGCTCCGCGGCGAGGTGGGCAGCGGCGACGAGCCGGGGGGCGGCGGCGTCTTCGGCGCCCTGGGCCGCGGCGTGAAGCGGCTGTTCATCCGGCTGATCGGGCTCTCGGCCCGCAAGTACGGAGCGCGGAGCGAGCCGTTCCGACCATGAAGATCGGTGTGGCGTGTGCTGTGCGTCGGTGTGGGGGAGGCTACTCTCTGAGCGCCGCCACCGGATCCATCCGAGACGCGCGGCGCGCCGGCAGGTAGCTGGCCAGGACGGCGGCCGCCGCCAGAAAGGCCGCAGCCAGCGCCGCGACCATCGGGTCGGTGGGGCGGACCTCGAACAGGAACGCGTTCAGCACCCGGAGCCCCGCGATCGACGCGGCGAGTCCGAGGGCCAGGCCGATGACGGCGAGCCGCGCCCCGCGGCGCAGGACCTGCCGAACGACATCCCCCGGCTCCGCCCCGAGCGCCATCCGGATGCTCATCTCGCGAGCCCGAACCGCCACGGCGTGCGCCAGCACGCCGTACACGCCAACGGCCGCCAGGGCGATGGCCAGCCCCGCCAGCAGACCCAGCAGGACCGTCCGGAAGCGCGGCACGGCCACCGCGCTGCCGAGCAGTTCGGAGAGCGTGGCGACCCGCGTCACCGGCTGGTCGGGATCGATCGACCAGACCGCCTCTGTGGCTGGCCGAACGAGGGAGCTCGGTGGCGTCGACGTTTCGAGCAGGATCGTCTGGCCCCGGGCCGGCTGTTGGTCGAGCGGCAGGTAAAGCCAGGGCCGGGGCTCGACCTGGGGTCGCTCGTGGCGCACGTCGCCCACGACCCCGACCACCGTCCGCCACGGGCGGTCGCTGTCGGCCGTGCCCAGCTTGATGCGCCGGCCGACGGGATCCTCGTCGGGCCAATACTGGTCGGCCATCGCCTCGCTGATCGCCACGGCCGGCGCGCTCCCCTCGCGGTCCCGTTCGGTCAGAGAGCGCCCGGCCAAGACGGGTATATCCATCACCCTGAAATACGAGGGCGTGACCATGCTCCGGTTGACGTTCGTCTCTTCGATCCCCGTCCGGCTCTCCACCTGAGTGGTCCCCGAAGAGGATCCATCCAGCATCGGCACCTGGGCGGCCGCGGCCACGTCGGTCACGCCGGGGAGCGCGTCGAGCCGTTCGTACAGCGCGTCGTAGAAGCTCGAGACACGCTCCGCCGGGTAGCGAGTCTCCGACAACCTCAAGCTCACGGTGAGCAGGTTCTCGGATCCGAACCCACGCTCGACCGAACTGAGGCGCACGAAGCTCTTCATCACCACGCCGGCGGCGATCAGCAGCACGAAGGCGACCGCGATCTCGGAGACGACCAGCGCCTCTTCCGTCCGGTTGCGCTTGCGGCCGCCCGCCGCACCGCGGCCCGCCTCGCGCAACACTTCGGAGATCCGCGTGCGCACCGCGGCCAGCGCCGGTATGAGGCCGGTGAGTAGCCCGGTCAGCAGTGCGAGGCCGGCGGCGAATATCAGCACGCGATAGTCGATGCCGATCTCGTGGGCGCGCGGGATGCCGGGCGGGAAGAAGGCCGTCAGCGGCCCGAGTCCGATCAGCGCGACCAGCACGCCCGCCACGCCTCCGGCGATCGACAGCACGACGCTCTCGCTCAACATGTGAACCAGCAGCCGCCCGCGGCCCGCGCCGAGCGCCGCGCGCACCGCCAATTCCCGTTGCCGTTCCGTCGCCCGAACCAGCAGCAGGTTGGCGATGTTGGCGCAGGCGATGAGCAGGACGAGCCCGACGGCGCCAAGGAACAGGAGCAACGCTGGTCGGACGTCCCCGACGACTTTTTCTTTATACGATTCGAGACGCACGCCGAACTCGAACTCGGGATTGGCTTCGACGATCCGCTCCGTGACCGCCTCCATCTCCCGCTGGGCCCGTTCGAGGCTCACCCCGGGCCGCAGCAGCGCGATCGACCTCAGAAACTGGGTGCCACGCCCCAACTGCCGGTCTTCGTCATCGAATGTGAGCCAATACTGGTGATCCCGGCCGGGAAAGTGGAATTCCCGAGGCATGACGCCCACGACCGTGTAGCCGCCCTCGTTCAGCTCGATCGTCCGCCCGATGATGCCCGCGTTCGACCCGAACCGCCGTTGCCACAGCCCGTGGCTGAGTACGACCAGCGGCTCGCCCCCGATACGATCCTCTTCGGGAAGGAAGACCCGGCCCAGCAGCGGCGGCACGCCCAGCGCCCGAAAAACACCGTACGTCACGCGCGCCCCCGGAATCCGCTCCGGCCGACCGTCGCCGGTCAGGGTCAGCGTCGCGTCGCTGTATACCCCCACCTCCTCGAAGACGGAGCTCAACTCGAGCCAATCCCGATAGACGGGGAACGATAGCGGGAAGCTGTTCGCGAAGGAGCGCAGAGCGGGGTTCGGCGAATCGAGCCAGGCCGGGTTGGTCTGGTAGGCCGCCGCCAGACGGTCCGGATTCGCGTAGGGTAGCGGGCTGAACAGCACGCCGTCGGCGACGCTGAAGATCAGGGTGTTGGCCCCGATGCCCAGCGCCAGCGTCACGACCGCCACCGCGGTGAACGCGGGTCGTCTCAGCAGACTCCGGTACACCCTGGCGAGACCTCGAAACATCGTGCCCCCTGCCCTCTTCGGTACTGGATGACCAGGTATACGAACTTAGACGCCTGGCGGGCCATAGGCGTTGTGGCGCGTCGAGCAGCGGCGGACGGCCGGGGGGTAGACAGGAGCGGCCCTGCAATGTAACTTATTATAGCAATTTGGGTTACGAAGCCCGGGGCAAACCGGGCTTTTTCACGCTTACGCCTGATCTCCTCCCCGAACCCGGAGCAGGAGGTACAAGCGAAGATCAGGGGAGGTGAAGTTCACATGGTCAAGGTCGTTCTTTCCGAACGAGACAACCTCGATCGCGCCTTGCGCAAGTTCAGGCGCAAGATGATCCGATCGGGTTTGTTCAAGGACATGCGGCGCAAGCGGTATTACGAGAAGCCGAGCGATCTGCGGCGCAAGAAGGCGAAGGCGGCGGAGCGTCGTCGACGTCGCCGAGCGCGTCGGCGATCCCGGTAAGCGGGCGTCGCGAATAGCCCCCTGACAGCAAGCCGGCCACCGAGGACCTTTCGGTGGCCGGCTTTTCTATGCGACCCGGGGGACTTAGCTTCGTTGCCGCATTTCGACCGGAAAGGCTCGAGTGCTTCAGTGCCGTTAGTAGGTTGGTGAATCGTCCGGTGGCCAACTAACGCACCAACTCACTAACGCACGTATCCATCAATCAGGAGATCGTCCATGATGTCCAACCGTTTCGGCACGGCCGCCCTGGCCGCGTTGGCGCTGTTCGTCGTCCGCCCCGTCCTCGCCCAGGAGGACTGGGATATCGAGGCCGAGCACGGCCCCGCCACCCTGGTCGAGTTCGAGACCGACGAGGGGACGTGGATGAACCTCGACGTGAGCCCCGACGGCCGCTGGGTCGTCTTCGAGCTGCTGGGCGACATCTTCCGGGTGCCGATCGCAGGCGGCGCCGCCGAGCTGCTGTCCGGCGGCGTCTCGTGGGAGCAGCAGCCGCGCTACAGCCCCGACGGGTCGAGGATCGTCTTCGTCAGCGACCGGAACGGGATCGACAATCTGTGGCTCATGGACGCGGACGGTTCGAACCGCCGACAGCTGACAGAGCTCACCTCTTCGCTTCCCACCGCACCTTACTGGACGCCGGACGGTGAGTACATCGTCGCCAAGCGGCACGTGAAGAACACCCGCTCGCTGGGCGGCGGCGAGCTGTGGATGTTCCACATCCGTGGCGGCTCGGGAGTCAAGCTGGTCGAGAAGCTGAGCTTCACCTCCGACATGAACGAGCCCGCGGTCTCGCCCGACGGGCGATACGTCTACTACGACTTTACCGGCCCGTTCGATTACAACCGGGACGTCCACGACGCGATCTTCAACGTCAACCGCTTCGACCGTCAGACCGGCGACATCGAGCCGGTGATCCGCGGCGCGGGCGGCGCGATCCGACCGACGCCGTCGCCGGACGGGAAGTCGCTGGCGTTCATCCGGCGCGTCGGGCTCGCAACGGTACTCTTCGTACGTGACCTGGCCACGGGGACCGAGCGGTCGGTGTTCGACGGGCTCGACCGGGACCAGATGGAGACCTGGACCGTGCACGGCGCGTACCCCGCTTACACATGGACGCCCGACTCGGAGCGGATCGTGATCACGTTCGGCGGCAAGCTGTGGTCGGTGGACGTGGCCACCGGTGAGCCGACGGAGATCCCGTTTCAGGCCCAGCTCAACCAGCGCGTCACCGACGCCCTCCATTTCGACTATCCGATCTCCGACGACGCCTTCCGCGCCCGGATGATCCGCTGGCCGACGATCACGCCCGACGGCAGGCGACTGGTCTTCCAGGCGGTGGGCCACCTCTACCAGATGACGCTGCCCGACGGTAGGCCGCAGCGCATCACCGAGCTCGACGCCCTCGAGTACGCGCCGACCCTCTCGCCCGACGGTCGCTGGGTCGCCTTCACGAGCTGGGATGCCGGCGCCAGCGGCGGCCTGTGGCGGGTGCGGCTGCCCCGCGTCGGGGCGACCGGCAGCCCGGAGCGACTCACGACCGTCCCCGACCAGTACGCCAACCCCGCCTACGCGCCCGACGGTTCGACGATCGCCTACCTGCGCGGGAGCGGCCGGGTGAACCGCGGCACCAACCTCGGCTCCGAGTTCTATCTCGAGATCCGGACGGTGGCCGCCGGCGGCGGCGCCTCGCAGCTGGTGACGACCACGGCGAACCGCGGCGCCAACCGGCGCATGCCGCGGCTGAGCTGGAGCGCCGACGGCGAACGGCTCCTCTACTCTGAGAGCGCCGACGGGAAGACTTTCCTGACCAGCATCGAGCTGGACGGCAACGGCGAGCGGCGGCTGGCCGCGAACGAGAACGCGGAGGAGATGGTGCCGTCGCCGGACGGCCGCTGGGTGGCGTTCAAGGAGCTGCACAACGTCTACGTGGCGCCGCTGCCCGAGGCCGGCGGTGACCCGCTGACGCTGGAGGCGGCGTCGGCCGGCGTGCCGGTGAAGAAACTGACCCGCTACGGCGGCGACTGGATCGACTGGTCGCCCGACGGTGAGAGCCTGACCTACGTGTTGGGGCCGACCGTTTACCGTCATGAGCTCGATGTCATCTTCGACGACCAGAACGGATCGGAGCAAGACGGCAACAACATCTTCGCCGGTGAGATCTTCGGGGTCGAGCTGACCGTCGAAAAGGCGCGGCCGACGGGGGTGGTGGCGCTGACCGGTGCGCGAATCATCACCATGTCCGGGGACCAGATCATTGAGGACGGGACGCTGGTGGCGGATGGCCCCCGTATCGCGGCGGTGGGCCCGGCCGACGAAGTCGAGATTCCTGCCGGTGCCCGTGCCATCGACGCGAGCGGCAAGACGATCATCCCCGGGCTGGTCGACGTCCACGCCCACATGGGCTACGCGGCGCTGGACATCAACCCGGAACGGTTCTGGCCGTATTACGCCAACCTGGCGTACGGGGTCACCTCGACACTCGACCCGTCGGCCAGCACGCAGGCCGTGTTCGCCCAGGCCGAGATGGTGGAGGCCGGCCTGATGGTCGGGCCGCGGATCTACTCCACCGGCTTCGTCCTCTACGGCGCCGAGAACCCGAACAAGGCGGTGGTGACGAGCCTCGAGGACGCCCGCTACCACGTCCGCCGGCACAAGGCCCAGGGCGCCACCGCGGTGAAGAGCTACAACCAGCTGCGGCGCGACGTACGCCAGTGGATCATCGAGGCGGCCCGGGAAGAGGAGATCCTGGTCGTGCCGGAAGGCGGCTCGATGTACCAACAGAACATGACAATGGTGCTGGACGGGCATACCGGCATCGAGCATGCCATTCCGCTGGCGCCGCTCCACCGCGACGCGCTGACCCTGATAGGCCGCAGCGCCACCGGATACACCCCGACGCTCATCGTCGGCTACGGCGGCGTCTGGGGCGAGAACTACTGGTACTTCCACGACGACGTGTTCGAGGACGAGCGGCTGCTCCGCTTCACCCCGCAGGGCATCCTCGACGCCCGGGCACGCCGGCGAATGGTGGTGCCGGAGGAGGAGTGGAACCACTTCGAGCTGGCCCGGGCCGCGAAGGCGATCGTGGATGCCGGCGGCCGCGTTCAGCTGGGTGCCCACGGCCAGCTGCAGGGGCTGGGCGCCCACTGGGAGCTCTGGATGCTGGAGCAGGGCGGCATGACGCCCCTGGAGGCGCTGCGCGCCGGGACGTTGTGGGGCGCCGAGTACGCCGGGATCGGAAACGACGTCGGCTCCCTCGAGCCCGGCAAGCTGGCCGACCTGATCGTCCTCAATGCCAACCCGCTCGACGACATCCGCAACAGCGAGCGGGTCCACATGGTGATGAAGAACGGGTTCCTGTACGACGAGGACATGAACGCGGTGTGGCCAGAGTCCCGGCCGCGAGGCGAATTCCGCTGGCAGCGATGAACTCCGCCACAGGATCGATTGGGCAGGTGAACATCGAACATCCGACGTCCAACGTCCAACATCGAACGGAGCTGACAACCTTCAACGTTGGACGTTGGATGTTGGACGTTGGATGTTCACCCGCCGCCATCTTGATGCTGGCAACATCCCTCGCAGCCCAAGCAACCGACCCGATCGTGCGCGCCGGCTTCGGCGACGGCTGGGAGACGCGCTGGGAAGAAGTCCAACTGGATCAACGCGTCAACCGCTTCGAGCCAATCCGCGAGGATGGCCGACCCGTGCTCCGCGTCGAGAGCGACGGTTCCGCCTCGGCCCTATCCTACATGCTGGAGCTGGCGCCCGAGACGGTCGGTGCCATCTCCTGGTCCTGGAAAGTCGAGTCGGCCATCGGCCATGATCGCAGCGAGCGCGAGAAGGCCGGCGACGATTACGCCGCTCGCTTCTTTGTCATCTTCGACGATGAGCCGTTCAGCCGGGGGGCACGGGCCATCTGTTACGTCTGGGCGGGCGCCGAGCCGGTGAGGGCCACGTTTCGCAACCCCTACATCTCCGAAGTGGCGACGATTGTCCTGCAGTCCGGCGACGACCGGGCTGGCGTCTGGATAACCGAAGAGCGCGACGTGCTGGCCGACTATGTCGCCGCCTTCGACGAGCGGCCGGAGCGCATCACCGGCGTCGCGGTCATGGTCGATACCGACGACACCGGGACCCACGCCACGGCCTGGTTCGGCGAGGTCCGGGTCTGGCCGCGGGAAGCCGCGGACGGCAACTGACGTACGAACGCAGAGGCAGGCTCATGAACCGACCCGTCGTGGTCCTCACCAGCTTGCTGATCGGGTCCGCACCCGCTGTCTCGATCGGCACCGGCCAGCTGTTCGCCCAAACCGACCAGCGGCCTCGAACGGTGGTGCTCACGAACGACGACGGCATCGAGGCGGAAGGGCTGCTGGCCCTGGCACGCGCCTTCGCTCCGGTCGCACGGGTTTACGTGATCGCGCCGCTGGAGAGCCGGAGCGCCAGCACCAACTACACCTCGGCCGTCGCGGCACGGGCGCTCGAGGTCCAGCGCGTCGAGCTCGGCGACGGGATCATCGCCTACGGCGTCGACGGCTATCCGGCCGACGCGGTCACCTGGGCGATACGCGGGCTGCTGGCCGATGAGCCGCCGGACCTGGTGATATCGGGCGTCAACACCGGACCGAACCTGACCGGCGATTGGGCCCTCTCGGGCACCGTCGGCGCCGCGCGTGCCGCCGCCTTCTTCGGTGTACCCGCCATCGCCGTTTCCGGCTGGAGTCCCGACCACCCCGAGACGCTCGAGGCTCTGGCAAGCTGGCTGGTCGAGCTCGCCGGCAGCGACCTGGTCCGCAGCCTCGAGCCAGGGCGCTATCTGACCGTGAGCGTGCCCCGGGTCGCCGCGCCCGAGATCGAGGGTGTCGCCATCGCTTCTCGCAGCCCGCGTAATTGGCGGATCGACATGGAACGGAGCCCCGACGGGGTCGGGCCTGGACGCGAGCGCTGGAGTCTGCGGTTCACACCGCTCGAGCTCTCGGAGCCGGTGGGTAGTGATCTCTACTACTACAAGCGGAACGTCATCGCCATCGTACCGATGGAGGTGGACGAGATCGATTGGGCACTCTTCGAAGAGCTGTTGGGAGCCTCGAGCCAGCTGCCAGCCTGGCCGGCGGCCCGGCCCTCGCGTTAGGCGTCCTCAGCCGCCTCGAAACCGAACGGGCCGCCGCCACGTAAGAATGGAAAGACAGGGGGTAGAACCATGCTGAGGCTACTGAGACCGATTCTACGGATCATCGTCAAGATTCTGGAGTGGATCGAGCGCAAGATCTAGGAGTCCTTCCCCACCTTGCGCCGCCTAACGCCGCATCTTCTTTCTCCAGTCGACAGACCGGACACCAGCTGCGCGCCCCGGCCTTATGCGGCCGGGGAAGAGCGCGCCTACTCCAGCTTGTAGCGGTCCAGCTTCATCACCATCGATTGCAGCCCTTCGGCCAGCGTCGGATGAACGGTCTGCGCGTCGACGAGCGCCCGGGCCGGGGCACCCGCCATCATCAGCATCAGAAAGACATGGATCAGCTCGCCCGCTTCATAGCCGACGATCGAGGCGCCCAGCACGCGCTCGCTCTTCGGGTCGATCAGAACTTTCATGGTGCCGGCCCGCTCGTCGGTCTCGATCGCCCGGGCGATGTGGCCGAACGGCATCGAGGCGGCCTCGTATTCGATCCCTCGCTCCTTCGCCTCGCGCTCGGTCAGCCCGACCTGCGCGATCTGCGGGTCGGTGAACACGGTGCTCGGGGTAATGCGGCCTTCGCGTCCCCCCTCCCGGCCCTCCATCAGGATCTCGTACAGGATCCGATGATCGTCCCAGGAGGCGTGGGTGAACTGGGGGCCGCCGGTACAGTCGCCTAACGCGTAGACGCCGGCGGCGCTGGTTCGGAACGAGTCATCGACCTCGATGTTGCCGCGCTCGTCCAGCTCGATCCCGGCGGCGTCGCACCCAAGGTCGTCGGTGTTGGGGACGCGGCCGGTCGCCACCAGCAGGTGCGATCCGCGGGCCTCCGCGCCGCCCGTGCAGTGCACGGTGATCGATCCCTTCGCTGCTTCGACCTCTGTGGCCTCGCTGCCCAGCACCAGCTCGATCCCCTCCTCGCGGAAGACGTTTTCGATCGCCTCCGAAGCCTCTACGTCCTCGCGCGGGACCAGATGGTCGGACCGCTGCATGATGGTGACGTCCGAGCCGAAGCGCCGGAACATCTGGCCGAACTCGCAGGCGATATAGCCGCCGCCGATGATCAGCAGGTGGTCGGGAAGCTGCCGCACTTCCATGATGGTTTCGTTGTCGAGCCAGTCGACGGAATCCAGACCCTTTATCGGCGGCGCGCTGGGTCGAGCGCCGACGTTGACGATCACGATGTCGGCGCTGTGCCGGTCGCCGGCCACCTCGATCTCGCGCTCGCCGACGAACCGGGCCGCGCCCTCGATCAGCGTCAGGTCGTCGCCGGCCCGTTCCAGTCGCTTGCCCACACCGCTCCGCCACTGATCCACGATCTCGTTCTTTCGGTCCACCACCGCGGCGAGGTCGACTCCGACGTCCGCGGCCTTCACGCCCAGTCGGTCGGCGCTCCGCGCCACATGCGCCGCCCGGGCGCTGGCCACCATCGTCTTGGTGGGCGTGCATCCCACGTTCACGCACGAGCCACCGAGATGTCCCTTCTCCACGATGATCACCCGCTTGCCGGCTTCGGTGAGTCGGGCGGCCAGCGGCACACCGGCCTGCCCGGTCCCGATGACGATCACATCAACCTTCATCCGCTCCTCCGTTAGCTTCGGTCGCTCCAGCTGGTATCGCTTGCATGGTTGATCGGTCAGTATCGAACATCGGCGAACGTCGAGCAAGCGGTCCGACTTGGCCTGCGACCCATCGAGGCGCTAGCTTGGCACACCCCGATGATGACGATTGGAGACCCCGTAGTCGAACTGCGCGGCGTCGGCCTGAGGCTGGACGGCGAAAAGGAGATCGTCTCCGATCTCGACTTCGACGTCCGCCCCGGCGAGCTGGTCGTGCTGCTTGGCCGCAGCGGGTCTGGCAAGACGACGACGCTCAAGCTCATCAATCGACTGCTTCTCCCTACCAGCGGTTCGGTGCTGGTGGAGGGAGTGGCGACGACCGATTGGGAACCGACGCGACTGCGTCGCCGGATCGGGTACGTGATCCAGGATGTGGGGCTCTTCCCCCACTTCACCATCGAGCGCAACGTCGGCCTGGTGCCGACCCTCGAGGGGTGGGAGGCGGAGCGGGTGCGGGAGCGGGTCCGCGAGTTGCTCGACCTGGTGGGTCTCGACCCAAGCGTCTTCGCCGAGCGCTATCCGGCTCAGTTATCCGGCGGCCAGCGACAGCGCGTCGGCGTGGCCCGAGCTCTGGCCGCCGACCCGCCGCTCCTGCTGATGGATGAACCGTTCGGCGCCCTCGACCCGCTGACCCGACTCGAGCTGCAGCGTGAGCTGGCGCGGCTCCAGGACCGCCTGAACAAGAGCATCGTGTTCGTCACCCACGACATCCGCGAGGCGATGCTGCTCGCGACGCGGATCGCTCTTTTCCAGGATGGCGAGCTCGTTTTCATCGGCGGCCCGCAGGAGTTCCTCGACTCGGACGAGCCGGAGGCGATGGCGTTCGTACGCGCGCTCCAGGACACCGACGCCGTCCGCTGATAAGCACCACGAACCGGATACCGGCTATGCAGCTACTCGAGTTCCTGTCACGCAACAAGGCGGAGTTCTTTACGCTGCTCGGCGAGCATCTGATGCTGGTGGGCGTGTCGATCGGGGTCGCCCTCGCGGTCGGCATCCCGCTGGGCGTGATCCTCACCCGGCGGCCTCAGCTGAGCCCGCCGATCCTGGGGCTCGCCAACATATTCCAGACGATCCCCAGCCTGGCGCTCTTCGGCTTTCTGATCCCGATCCCGTTCATCGGCGGAATCGGGGCGCGCACCGCCATCGTCGCGCTGGTGCTTTACGCGCTGCTGCCGATCATCCGCAACACCTACGCCGGGATCCAGGGGGTCGACCCGGCGGTGCGGGAGGCGGGCCGCGGCATGGGGATGACCGACCGGCAACTGCTCTTCATGGTCGAGATCCCGCTGGCGTTCGGCGTCATCCTGGCGGGCGTGCGGGTAGCCACGGTGATCGGCGTGGGAATCGCCACCATCGCCGCGGCCATCGGGGCGGGCGGACTGGGCGTCTTCATCTTCCGCGGTGTGGCCACGGTCAACAACACGCTCATCCTGGCGGGGGCTCTGCCGGCGGCGCTCATGGCGCTGGCGGTCGACTTCCTGCTGGGCCGGCTCGAACGCCGTTACGCGCCGGGCGGCGCCGGCCTGGCGCAGACCAGACCGGCATGAGCGACGCCCGCTGGCCGTTCGTTCTGGCCCTGGCGGCCCTCGCCGCTTGCGGTGGCACCGACCGGGTCGTTGTCGTATCGAAGAACTTCACCGAGCAGACGATACTGGCGGAGCTGGTCGCGCAGCAGCTCGAGCGGCGCACCGAGCTGGCAGTGGAGCGGCGGTTCTTCCTCGGCGGCACTTTCGTCTGCCACCGGGCGCTGGTCTCCGGCGAAGCCGACATCTACGTCGAGTACACCGGCACCGCGCTGACGGCGATCCTGGAGAAGCCGCCGCTCAACGACCCGGAAGCGGTCTACGACACGGTCAGTCGAGTCTACGGCGAACGGTTCGATCTCGTCTGGGGCGAGCCGTTGGGCTTCGATAATACCTTCGCGATCCTGGTCCGCGGCGACGACGCCCGCCGCCTGGGGCTGGAGACGATCAGCGATGTCGCCGCCTACACCCCGGACTGGCGGGCGGGCTTCGGCTACGAGTTCATGGAGCGCGAGGACGGGTTTCCCGGCCTGGCCGAGGCCTACGGCCTCGAGTTCGCCGAGCCGTCCCGCACCATGGACCTGGGCCTCACCTATCGGGCGCTGGCCGACGGGCAGGTCGACCTCATCGCCGGCAACTCGACCGACGGTCTGATCGCGGCACTGGACCTGGTCCAGCTGGAGGACGACCGGTCGTACTTTCCGCCCTACGAGGCGGCGCCGGTGATCGGGGCCGAGCTGCTGAGTCGGAATCCCGAAATCGAAGCGGCGCTCGATGAGCTCGGAGGTCGCATCTCCGATGACGAGATGCGGCGGCTCAACTATCTTGTCGACGTGGAGCATCGCGACCTGGCGGCCGTCGTCCGAGCCTGGCTGGAGGAGAATGTCCCGTCCACCGCTGGAGCCGACCGCTGACTCCGATCGATCGTGCGCCGTGACCGAGACCGATTCGACCAACGCGCTTCACCCCAACGTCGTCATCGCCTGGCGGGTCAGCGGCCTGTTGAGCGCGGCCGTGTGGACGGTCGTGGTTGGCCTGACCGAGCTGTTCGTCATCGTACCTAACTGGCGCGTCATCGTCTTTCCCGGCGCGCCCACCGCGGCCGCCGCCGTCCTCGCCTTCGCCCTCGCGCTGACCTGGCCCACGTTGCGCTACCGCTTCTGGCGCTGGCAGGTTCGGACCGACCGCGTGCTGATCGAGAAGGGCGTGATCTGGCGTTCGCGCTCCTTGATCCCCCGCGTACGCATCCAGCACGTCGACACCCGGACATCGCCGCTACAGCGCTGGCTGGGGCTCGCCTCGCTGGTGATCTTCACCGCGGGCACGCGCGGTGCCGACGTCGAGATCCCCGGCCTCGCCGCCGACGACGCGGTTCGGCTGCGCGATGAGTTGGCGCGCCTCGAGGAGATCGATGAGCGGACCTGACCCGACGGGCTGGCGGCGGCTGCACCCCGTCACACCGCTCTTCCGATCGCTGCAGCTGCTCTACGGCTACGCGATCGGCGTGCTGGCCGCCTCGCTCAGCGTCGGCCTTTCCCTCGCCTTCATCATCGGGTTCGGCGTCCTGATCGCGGGCTGGGCCGTGCTCTCCTACCTGCGCTTCAGCTATCGGGTGGACGAGGAGGGGCTGGTGGTCAAGCACGGCGTTCTGATGCGGCAGCGGCGGGTGATCCCGAAATCACGCATCCAGAACGTCGACCTGCGCTCCGGCCTCCTGCAGCAGCTGTTCGGCGTGGCGACGGCCCGGATCGAGACCGCCGGCGGCGGCGGCAGCGAAGCGTCGCTTCACGTGGTCGGGCACGAGGAGGGCGTCCGACTGCGGAACGCGCTGGTCGGGCGTTTCAGCGACTTCGCGGCGGCGCCCGTCGCCGGGGAGAGCGAAGCCGAAGCCCGGTCGCGGCTCGACACATCGGAGCGCCAGGTCGGGTTGCTCGACCTGGTCATCGCCGGTGCCACGTCGAACCGGGCCGGCGTGCTGGTCGGGGCGCTGCTGGGGCTCGATTACGTGTTCGGTGTCGTGCCGACCGACTGGCTGCTCAGGCGCGTCATGCCGCCCGAGCTGCTGGCGCCGGAGACCGCCGCGAACGCGCTGGTCGAGGCGGCGGGGCGCGACCTGAGCGCGTTCCTCGTCGGCCTCGCGGCGCTGACGATCTTCTTCGGCGTCGCCGGCTGGGGGCTATCGATCCTGATGAGCGTGGTCCGCTACTTCGGGTTCACGCTGCGCCGGATCGGCGGCGAGCTCCAGGTGAGCTACGGCCTGTTCACGCGTCGTGAGAAGGGGCTCCGCCGCAGCCGGGTCCAGAACGTCCAGATCGAGGAGCCCATCCTGCGACGCTGGCTGGGCCTCGCCACCGTGAAGGTGCAGACGGCGGGCTACGGCCCGGAGCTGAAGGCCGACGAGCGGATGGAGGTCCTGGCACCGATCGCCAAGCGCCGCGAGATGGCCGCCTATGTCCAGGAGGTCTTTCCCGATCTCGACCCGTCATCGATCGACTGGCGGCCATCTCATCCACGGGCGCGTCGCCGCATGTTCCTCCGGCGCGCCGCCGTCATCGTTCTGGTCGTCGCCGTCCTCTCGATCATCAGCCTGCACGCCCTGCTCCTGCTGCTGGCGCTGGCGCCCGCTTGGCTGTTGGCGCACGCTCATTACCGTCACCTGGGTCACGCGCGCTCGGGCTCCTTCGTGCTGACCCGCGAGGGACTGTGGACGCGCCGCAGCTACATCGTCCCGGTTCGCAAGATCCAGGCGCTCCACTTCCGGCAGACGCCTTTCCAGCGACGGCTCCGGATCGGAACGCTCACCGTCGAGACGGCGGGGAACCCGCTGGACTGGCACGCGCCCCGGACCATCGATCTGGGACTGGACTATGGACGCGAGCTTCAGGCGAAGCTGGGGACGGAAGTCACGGCGACGGGCCTCGTCTTCTAGTGGGAATCCCCAAATCGTCTTCGACAATTCGGAGAGACTGAAGATTCTCGAAATCAGAATCCCGACCTCAAATTCCAAATCCCAATTCCCAACTCCCGGAATTCCGAATTCCGATCTCAGGATTCCCTCTCCACATCCGGGTGCCGGATCATCTTGCCTTCCACCAGGTAAACGACGTCTTCACCGATGTTCGTCGCCAGGTCGGCGATCCGCTCGATATTGCGGCCGACGAGGATGAACGACAGCGCGGTGCCGATCTTCGTCGGCGACTCCATCATCATCGTGATCGCCGACCGCAGGTGCGACTCGTGTAGCTGATCGACCCGGTCGTCACGCGCCGTCACATCCCGAGCCTTGGCGACGTCGTGCTGGACGAACGCGTCGAGCACGTCGCGCAGCATCCCCTGTGCTATGACCGCCGCTTCCGAGAGCTCGATGGGAAGTGCCCAGTCGGAATCCCGCTCGATGAGTCGCTCCGCCGTCTCCGCGATGTTCACCGAGTGATCGCCGATCCGCTCCAGGTCGTTGTTGATCTTCAGCACCGCGACCAGCCGTCTCAAGTCACCTGCCATCGGCTGCTGCAACGCCATCAGCTCGACGCACTCCTCCTCGATCTCGACTTCGGTCGCGTCGATCTCGCGGTCCCCCATGATGACGGCTTCGGCCTTGTTGGCGTCTCGCTCGCTCAACGCCTCGAGGGCCGTCTCCATCAATCCCTCGATCATGCGCGACATGGCCACCAGACGTCCCGTCAGGTCGTCGAGTCTGCTCTCGAAGTGCGCTCGGGTCATCGCTCGTCGGCCCCTTTATCCGAAGCGGCCGGTGATGTACGCCTCGGTGCGATCGTCGCTCGGCCCCGTGAAGATCTTCTGCGTATCAGCATATTCGATCAGGCGACCCAGGTTCATGAACGCGGTGTAGTCCGCGACCCGCGCCGCCTGCTGCATGTTGTGGGTCACGATGACGATCGTGTAGTCCTCTTTCAGCTCCTGCATCAGCTCTTCGATTCGACCGGTCGCGATCGGATCCAGGGCGCTCGCCGGCTCGTCCATCAGGATCACCTGCGGCTCCACCGCCAGCGCGCGCGCGATGCACAGCCGCTGCTGCTGGCCGCCCGACAGCCCCAGCGCGCTGTCCTTCAGCCGGTCCTTCACCTCGTCCCACAGCGCCGCACCGCGGATCGCCGCTTCCACCCGCTCGGCGATGTCGCCCTGATAGCGGTTGATGCGCAGGCCGAAAGCGACGTTCTCGAACACCGACTTGGGGAACGGGTTCGGCTTCTGAAAGACCATGCCAATGCGGCGGCGCACCTCCACCGGGTCGACCTCCGGCGCGTACAGGTCCTCGCCGTTGAACAGGACCTCTCCCTCGCACCACGCCGACGGGATGACATCGTTCATGCGGTTGAAGACACGGAGCAGCGTGCTCTTGCCGCTCCCCGACGGGCCGATCAGCGCCGTTATATGGTGGCGTGGGATCGTCAGCGAGATGCCGTGGATGACCTTCGTTTCGCCATAAGAGATGTCGAGCTTGCGTGTCTCCAGCACCGGGCCATCGTGAACCATGATGTTCCGAGGGTCGCCCTGCAGCTCCGCCTCGCTGAGCGAGGCGCCCGACTCACCGAGACCCAATCGCTGCATCGCGGTCCGCTCGGGTTTCGCCTCGTTTGCTGCGGATTTCCCCATCTCGACCTCGGCCACGCTCTCTCGCTGACTCATACCTGTTTCTTCAGCTTGTTCCGCAGGATGATCGCCAACGCGTTCATCGATAGCAAGACGACCAGCAGAACGATGATCGCCGCCGCCGCCAACTCGTGGAACCCTTCCTGCGGACGGCTCGCCCAGTTGAAGATCTGGATCGGCAGAACCGTGAACTCGTCCAGCGGAGATTCCGGTGTGAACGCGATGAAGGTCAGCGCACCGATCATGATCAGCGGCGCCGTTTCGCCGATCGCCCGGGACAGCGACAGGATCATCCCGGTGAGGATCCCCGGAAACGCCATCGGCAGCACCAGCCGCTGCAGCGTCTGCCATTTCGTCGCCCCGATCCCGTAACCGGCCTCGCGGATCGACGGCGGCACGGCCCGGATCGCTTCCTGCGACGAGATGATCACCACCGGTAGGATGAGCAGCGCCAGGGTCGCCGCGCCCGCCACCACGCTGCGTCCCAGGGCCAGGCCCCTGACGAAGACCGCCAATCCCAGCACGCCGTACACGATCGACGGCACGCCCGCCAGGTTCGCTATGTTCGTCTCGATCACTCGGGTCAGCCACGAGCGTGGCGCGTACTCTTCCAGGTAGATCGCGGCGCCCACCCCCAGCGGGAACGAGAACAGCGCGGTGAAGCCCACCACCCAGAGCGTCCCGTAAAGCGCCGACTTGATCCCGGCCCGGGCGGGGAAGCGGGACGGGTAGCTGTTCAGGAAATCGAGGGACAGACGACCGGCGCCCTGCCGCAAGATGTCGAACAGCAAGATCGCCAGCAGCACCACGCCCAGCGTCGTCGCCGCGAAGCAGAGCCAGAGGAACACGCGGCCGAAGGCGCGCCGCTTGCCCAGCTCCGGGACGAAGGTGTCGGTCGAGCCCCGTTCCGACCCGCTCACTCGTACACCTCCCGGAAGCGCTTCAGCACGGCGCGGCTCAGTATGTTGAGCGACAGCGTGATGACGAACAGCAGCAGACCCACGGCGAAGATCGTCCTGTACTCGATGCTGCCGAACGGCGTGTCGCCCAGGCTCACCTGAACGATGTACGCCGTCATCGTCTGAATGCTTTCCAG
>JABAHQ010000036.1_pt3 | contig 33296 bp, 37 predicted proteins | sample 7062091 | NCBI WGS metagenome assembly JABAHQ01 (sample SAMN14534359, study PRJNA622989) | marine sediment metagenome | biome: marine biome [ENVO:00000428]; feature: marine pelagic biome [ENVO:01000023]; material: deep marine sediment [ENVO:00002113] | place: India: Gulf of Kutch | collected... | reverse complement strand
CCTACGCCCAGTACATGGGTAACGTTGGTCAACAAGGCGAAACCGGCGCAGGCACACTAGAAGAGACACTTGAACTTGCTCAAAGAAGAATCGAGGCCGCCGAAGCAAATCCGGCAAGTGGATCGGGTACACCATATCTTGATGCAAGTGGTGTAGTTGGCGCATCTGTAATTGCTGGGGCTGTTTTTGGTGGTATTGCCGCAGCATTCTTCGTCAGAGCAAGAAAAGGCAAGTATGCCGCAATGGGAAGAGGTTAGCATTCCTTTTTTATTATTAATAATCACCGAAGAAATTATCTATGAGACGTTATAGGAACACTTGTGACATATTGTATTGGGAAGTGCAGGGAATACAAAGCTCCTAAACCTGCTAGAATGGGTCGATACGCTGCAGGTCAAAAAAGATGTAATCATTGTGAAGTATTTGTAGAGTATAATGGATTGTGCTGTCCTTGTTGCAGACGTCAGCTTAGATGCCTCCCAAGGAGTAGGAAGGGCAAGGAAAAATATCTAGAACAAGTCATAAAATAACTCTAAGGTCTGATGCACCGATCATTTCTAGAATCTTCGTTTGAAAACGAATTGATATAAGAGACATGTTGATTTAATAACTGTGGCAATTCCTGAAGATGTTCAAGTACATGTAGAAAAACATGTAAAACTCATGGTTTCACAAACAGAGTCCTATATTCCATTCTTAAAAGTTGCATATCCATATTCAAAAAATCTAGCTGATGCTTGTTACAGTCTAATTGTAGGAAGCGCTCTAACAGTATTCATGAACCAGTATGCAATGAGGCTGAAATACCCCGAAAATGAAGACTTTACGGAATTTGGTAAAATAGTAGCAAAATATAGAGAGCAAATAGACAAGTTCTTCAAATAAACTAATCTATCTTGATTTTAGTGCCTGAAATAATCTTTGGTAATTTTATTGATAATCTTTGGTTTAAGAATTTGGCTGTTATTTTGTCGGAATCTATTTTTGAAGGCAATGTAATGTTTTTTTTTAAAATATTTGAATTCCGCGTGATAGCCATGGCCTTCTTCAGAGTAAACTTCGTTTAGATTAGCTTGAACGGTTAGGAGGTTTTCATCAATTGTAATGTTGATATTGTCTTTATTCACCAGGGGTAGATCAAATTCAAGTAACCAATATGATTCAAATTCTCTGAGACATGATAATGGGGAAAGCATCTGTTCTTCAATATCATCTTGTATTGAAAACAAAGTTGGTGGGGTTATTATTTTGAAGTCAAAATTATCATAGCTATCCATCTTAAATCACCGGTATATGTGAGCCTGTGCTCCCTGAGTCTTTGGTTGGCTTTTCTGTTGTTGTAATGTCTTCATTGTTTCATCCATCAAGGCACGATATTGAATTCTGAGTCGTTCCATTCGTTGACGAATTTCAGATGTGTCTAGATCAACATTTAGAATTTTTGCAAGAGAGGAAGCAGCCAAGACAGCTGCCTCTGGATCAGGAAAGAAGGGATGACATTCGGTATAAAGAACTAAGGCTGGAATATCTGATTTCCTAAAGGTTGAAAGAATAGCAGCATCAGTTCCAAAAATTGATCCAGCTATGAACTTTTGGATGTTATTTTTGGCTAATTTTTCTTCTAATAATTTATGGGTTACAAGTCCATAGATTTTTTTCTTTTTTGAATCTTTTGAAACAGTTTCCATTCCGCTCACAAAAATTAATTTTTTAATTTTTTCTTTTCTACTAAAGTCAAGAATAGATGAAGAAAAATCGTTTGCTGTATAGGGATCCATAGGTAAATCTGAAATTATTGCATAAAGATTATTTTTATGGTATATTCTTATGGGAGAAAGGATTTCTCCTTTTTCAACAAACAAAGTAGGTGGAATTCCTTCTAGATCAATCTCGCCTACTTGTTCTAACTTTAAGTGTCTGATAAGATATGAAGTGGTAAATGTTCCTACCAGACCGTTACTTGGAAAACCAACTAGCAGTAGATTTTCAGTGTTTTGTCGAGTCATCGTGGAGCAACTGGTTTACCAATTTTTCTAATGCTAGGTTTGTCTCGTTTTTTTGCTCTTTGAGTAAGACTCCTCATTAATTTTTTGTTTGTCTGTTCAACCACATTTCCAAGATCAAATCCTACATCCTTAAAATTATAAGACTTGCGAGGAGTTATTATTAGTGCAGTTACATCGTACTTGCCTTCCTTTCTTCTGCCACTCCTATGCTGCTTTATGGAGATCCTTGCTTCTTGAATTTGGTTGTAAACTTTTCGTACTTTCTCTAATGTATTCTTGAACTTGGCTACTATGAGCTCTGTATTTTGATCTTCTGGCAGACCGATAATATAGAGTGGTATTTCACTTTCCATTTTTGGGGCAAGCAAGCTAAGTATATCTCGGTAAGTTATGATCCCTTGAAGAGTATCCCATAAACTTACCAAACTACAAGTGGTATCTGTTTTTAGCATACTGGACAGTATGTTATTTAGATTATCCCTGGCATCACAAGTTTGTATTCTAGTAGTACCTATATTCCCAACTTGTGCCTCAAATTTTCTAACTTTTTTTTGGCCTATCAGCTCCTTTCCTAATCTTTCCTCACTGGGAATGTTTGTAAGAACGTGGTAGGATGTGAGAACTTGGGATATTATACCATTTTTTATGACTGGTAGGTGATCTATTTTTTTTGAATTCATTAATTTTCTAGCAGTACCTAATGAATCAGTTGACGAAATGGTAATAGGGTTTTGAGTATGGATGAGACTTGCCTTTATCCATTTGTTATCATTTTTGTTCATAAGTTTTAGAATATCTTTTGCGTAAATGGCTCCAATGAGATTATTTTTTTTATCAACAACAGGAATTTCTCGTAGCCTGTAATGAGCCATAATGTTTGATGCGTCATTGATAGTATCTCTTTTTTTTACACTACGGATGGGATAAAGAAACTGTTCAACTTTGGTTCCAGCAATCCCTTTTACCCTTAGCAGAGTTCGTGTTTCTGTGGTCAGTATTCGGTTATCATCTTGGTGAAAAGCTCCATAGGTGTTGTATTGAGATAATTTGTTGATAACTTTTGAGACTCTATCTGATGGATCTACAGTTATTGGTTTTTTTATTAAAGAATCTATCTTTTTATTATAAACGTCGGCAAAATGTTCAAAAATTGTATCTGTGATCATATCAAACACAAGTCATCATCCTTTTTTAAATTACAAGGTACGATTTCCACGAATGAGATTCTAGTTGATGTATTTAACCATTAAAACCCAACTATAGTAATGCGGCTTCGAAATCCAAATCTTAATCAAATAATGATTAAGAAGCCCATATCGGTTTCTACCAACACAAGTCTTTTGGAGGCAAGAGATATAATTTTAAGACATAAAATTAGTAGGCTTATCGTTCTAGGTTCACAGAGCAAACCCGTGGGAATAATCACTGAGAAAGACTTAGCAAAGACAATGTATACTCTTGGCGATAAGCCAATAAAATCAGTCAAGGTAGGTGGGTTTATGTCAAAAAATCTCATTACTGTAGAAAAGGGTTCATCAGTGTATAATGTTGCAAAACTAATGAGAAAACACAAGATTAGTTCCATCATTGTTTTAGAAAAGGATAAGAAGCTTGCCGGAATAATAACAAAAACGGATCTGGCCTCAGTGTTCCTTACTCAAGCAACAGAATCTGTCAAGATAACAAAAGTAATGACAAGGAAGGTCATAACTTGTATGCCTGAAGATTCGTTGTTGTATGTTGAAAGTTTGTTGATAAATAATAGGATATCAAGGATTGTTGTGGTCAGGGACAAAAAGCCAGTTGGAATAATTACGTATAGAGATTTTGTTCCAGCTAGGCTGCCACACTGGATATCTCAAACTGCTGATCCAAACGAGGTAGAAGCTTATAAAATGGAACATCATATTGTCGAATCTAATCTAAACCAGATGAGTAATCTATTACAATTTAGAGCAGTTGACATCATGTCCCCAGCACCAATAACAGTAGATTCTAACGAAGACGTTGGCGTAGCGGTACTATTAATGGTTAGAAACCGCATTAGTGGGCTTCCTGTAGTAAAAAACACCAATCTTGTGGGAATTATAACAAAGGCAGATGTGGTTAAGGCAATATCAAAAAACTAGAACTATTTTACTATAAGCAATGAACAAGGAGAGTTATTTGTCAGCTTTGAAGATACGCTTCCAATAAGAAATCGAGTTGCTTTTCCTAGGCCCTTTCTTCCCATAATAATTAAATTGGTATTATCATTTTTTGCATACTCGACAATTTCATCTGCAACGTTTCCCTCCTTTAGAATAGCTTTTGCATCTAGCCCTCGTTTTAGTGCATTTTCTTTTCCTTTTTCTAAAATCTTTTTTCCAAATCTTTTTGTTATTTTCATGTATTCTTTTTTATCTAATAGATTCAAGGGGGTCGGTTTTTCTGCAATATAGATTATAGTTATGAATGATTGGTAGTTTTTTGCCAAATCACAAGCATGAATTAAGGCCTTGTTTGCGTTTTCAGATCCATCCAAAGGGACAAGTATTTTCATGTACTTTGATCTTTTCATTGATATTCTTCAAGAATTGTAATTACGTAATTTAAACAAAGACGGAAACGCATTTTGTGTCATACCAACGTACTTCACCTAATTGGGTCATTACCCTACGTTTCCGTCCCATGCAACAAACTGATGTTTGTCGCATGTGTTAATAGTCTACAATCATAAATAAACAGACTCCATATTATCAATATTGATAATTAATCTTGGACTGTGTTTCTACTATTAATAACTAACAAATTACTAGGATTTTTTATTGGTAGTAGAGTTTGATGTAATTCCTACAATTGTTGGAATCCTAGTTGTTGTCATTCCAGCAATGTTGATGGGAAAACTATGTTCTAAATTTGGCATTTCTGAAATAATAGGATTTGTAATAGCTGGGATAATTTTTGGTCCACATGCCATTGGAGGCTTAATTCCATTTGGAGAAAGATCAATAGTAATGACCGATGAACTTATGTTATCATTTTGGCAAATATCTGGAATAATCGTTCTTTTTTCAGCAGGACTGCACTTTACCTTTGGCGATTTGAAAAAGGCTGGAATAAAAGCTGTTGTGGTGGGTGTAGGAGGAGTGGTATTACCATTAGTCTTTGGTTACATCATCAGTATGTCATTTGGGTTTGATTGGATTGCTTCAGTCATACTTGGAGCTACTCTCAGTACTACTAGTATCGCAGTATCTGTGACAGTTCTTGAGGAGATAAACAAGTCTAAAACCAAAGAAGGAAATGTTCTGGTCAATGCAGCTGTATTAGATGATGTACTAGGTCTGGCAATTTTGTCAGCAGTGGTTTCAATTATTGTTGCAGAAGAAGTCCCAAGTTTTGGGTCCATACTCTTTCAAACAGGTGAAGCAATTGGATTCTGGTTTTTATTATTGTTAGGGTCGGTTTTTGTTTTACCAAAGATTGTTCATCTTGCTGTCTCTGCCCATCCTGCGACGCTTGAGTCTAGAGGAACTAACCAAGCAGTGGCAATAGGTTCCGCTTTTGGAATTGCTGCCATTGCAGGAAGTCTTGGATTGAATCCCATAGTAGGTTCTTTTGCAGCCGGTATGGGACTGGCAGATTCAAAATTTGTGAACCAAGTAAGAGAATTTGTTGGACGTTTGAAGATAATGTTTGCACCTTTATTCTTTGCAATTTTGGGGGCACACATTGATATCACTAAGGTTTACTACATTGACTTTCTGTTATTCATATCCCTAATTCTCATCGCAGTAATTAGTAAGATAGTTGGTTCAGGTCTGCCAGCTATTACTCTTTTAAAGAGTGAAAGGAAGGGTATCCGCGTAGGTTACGGAATGATAGCCAGGGGTGAAATTGCTTTCATTACTGCAGGGATTGGTTTGGCACATGGAATTATAGACAATACAGTTTTTTCTACACTAATCTTTGTTATACTTTCAACGATAATTATTTCGCCGATTCTTCTTAGATATTCATACCGAACTAAAAATTGGTTTAAATGACTAATTATTATTTTTGAGAATCCTAGATTGATATTAAAGCCAAAGATAGATGATCTAGAATATGGCTAGACAAAATATCAGAAAGATTCTCGTTCCATTAGACGGTTCGAAAAACTCCATGAGGGGTCTTGATGAAGCCATATCCATTGCGAAAAAATGTAATGCCAGCATTACAGGCTTGTACGTAACTCCAATTACTCCTCCAAAATCAGATGAACAGATCTCTTATGTAGAAAAATATCTTCTTAAGAACGCTCAGAAGTTTATGATAAAGGCAAAAAAAAGATCAACACAACACGGAATTGAGTTTAAAGACAAAGTACTTTATGGTGACGAAGGTGAAACGATTGTAAAATATGCTAAAAAAAATTTTGATATGATAGTGATTGGTTCAAGGGGCTTAAGTGCTGTAAAAGAATTCTTTTTGGGTAGTACTTCAAACCATGTACTTCATAAATCAAAGACTCCAGTAATGGTTGTAAAATAATATGATTGACAGCTTTATTTAATAGCTCAAAGATCTACTTAACTTTGGAAAAATGGTCTATTCATACCAAGTAATCAAATTTCAAAGCATAATTCTTCTACAGGGTACTCATTGGTCTCAATCAATAAGTGATAAGGGTGTGATGTACAAATCAATCCATAATCCTTACTCTAAAATAATTGTACAGACTGAAGGAACAAAAAAACTATTCCATGTTCCCAAGGACAGAACTGTTGCAACAATTGGAAACACTGTCCATTTTTTGGGAGAGTTGGCTTAGCTACCTAATGATAAGTACCGGACAAGAAGCTAGCTCGGAAACCTTTCTGCTTACACTACCCAATATCTTTATCTTCCTGACTCCGGAGAGACCCTGACTACCAATTACAATCAATGTGGCTTTATTCTTTTTTGAATAATCTATGATCGAATCTGATACATTTCCCTCAAGAATTTTGTAAGTAGCTGAAATTCCCTTTGATTCACATCGCAAAATTTCTTTTTTGAGCATTTTTTTGGTATCATCTTTAACAGATTTTTTCCATTTTTTGATTGAATTTTTATCTGATTTTGAGTGCGTTAATCCTTTTAGCATGCCTGGGGGAGATACATAGCCAACATTTACTACTGTAACAATATGTATCTCAGATTCCAAGTTATGTGCTACCTCAATTGCTTTTGACAGGGCTTTCTTTGAGAATGATGATCCATCATAAGGAACAATTATTTTTGAAAATAATTTTGAAAACATACTATCACTTTACCACTAATACCGGAACTTTTGATCTATGAACTACTCCGTTTGCAACGCTTCCAAGAAACACTTCTTTCATACCTGTATGCCCTCTTGAACCAATCACTATCATATCAAAATTTTTATTTTTTGCCAAATCTGTTATTTCGTTGATTGGGCTTCCATAAATTATCTTTTTGGTTAATCTTATTCCATCCCTTCCCGCTCTTTTTTTTGCCTTTATCATAAAATCTTCTGCTTCTTTTTTCATATGTATTTGATAAGGCATAATTGCATCAGCTAGATTTCTGGGATAAATAGGAATTGTATGTAGTCCTGTAATGCTGGCATTACATTTTTTCGCAATGGATATGGCTTCATCAAGACCCCTCATGGAGTTTTTCGAACCGTCTAATGGAACGAGAATCTTTCTGATATTTTGTCTAGCCATATTCTAGATCATCTATCTTTGGCTTTAATATCAATCTAGGATTCTCAAAAATAATAATTAGTCATTTAGTTATTTTCAATTCTGATATTTTTGTAATGGTCCTATATAATAAAATGGAGGTTGTCTTATTGATAACATTTGGAACCAGAGTCCTCTGAGATTATTGTTGAAAGCATCATGAATAGGGAAGTTGTATCAGTTAATGCTAGTGTAACAATTAATGAAGTAGCAAAGGTGATGGAGGATACAAAGGTGGGGGCAATTGTAGTAATGGAAAACAATACACCAATTGGTATTGTAACAGATCGAGATTTTGCAATAAAGGTTGCATCACATGCATATCCGATTACAGATTCAATTAAAAAAATAATGTCATCACCTCTAATCACCATTGGCACAAATGAATCAGTTTGGAGCATTGCTGATCTCATGCACATAAGAGGAATCAGAAAGCTTCCGGTAGTTGAAAATGATAAGGTAGTAGGAATTGTAACTGCTACTGATTTAGTGAAACAGTTTGCTACTGCAACAGAAGAAGATATGCTAAAGATGTATCATCAATCTGTCATCAAGGTATACAAAACGTACAGTCCTTACAAATAACTAAAGTTGTGATAACTTGTTCTCAACAAAATAACAATAAGATTAATACCGACACCAAAACAGCGTTGATTAACGATTAATTTTCAACGATTATTGTAAAAAGAATTGATAGGATTACCAAGGCTGGAAAGGTAAACTTGATAATAGAAAAGGCCGAATCTGGGATCTTTATCCTGCTGTTCAAGTTTATCTGCTCAAGGATTTTCCTTCTATCCATAAACCATGTTATAATAACTATGAAAACTATGCCCGAAATAGCTAATCCATATGTCCCAAAATATGTATCCAGTAGATCCAAGATTGGTGAGCCAAAAAGTTGCAGATTAGCTGAACTATAACTGAGTGCAGAAAAGATTCCTGCAATTAATAACAATACTGCAATAATGGAAGAAGATTTTGATTTTGAGTATCCAGCATGATCTTCTAAGGTCGACACAGATACTTGGAATAAGGAAACAGCAGATGTCAAGCCAGCAATTAGTAAAAGAAGAAAAAACGTTACCCCTATAATTGTACCAAATTCCATAATAGAAAAAATAGACGGCATTACTTGGAAAACTAAAGAGGGGCCAGCAGAAGGATCCATACCAAATGAGAATACAATTGAGAATATCATCAAGCCGCCAACAAATGAGACCATTGAATTGGTGGCAACTATTATTGATGAGGATGTAACCAAGGACTTTTTTTCTTTCAAGTAACTGCCATAAGTTACAAGAATTCCAAGGCCTAGTGAGAGTGAGAAGAATACTTGTCCAAATGCAGTAGACCAAATAGATGGCTCGTAAAGTTTAGAAAAGTCTGGAGTAAGATAGTATTTTAAACCACCATCTGCTTCAGGAAGAGACATGCCATAAATTGCTAGAGGAATTAACAATGAAATTAGTAAAATAATGCCAATTTTGTTTAGTTTCTCTATTCCTCTTGTAATACCCCTTCTAACTATACCATAACTAAATCCCAGAACTATTACAAAAGAAAATACAGGTAGCCAGCTGTTTGTAAAACTTTCAAAATCTTGAAATGATCCAGTTAGAATGAATATTGTATAACTTAGAATCCAACCTAAAACTACAAGATAATAGCTCAAAATAACAAATGAGACGGAGACTATGAATAGTCCTGGCATCTTAAATTTTTTGCTTGTCTTTATAAGGCAACTAAGGATCGATGTTTGATGATATCTTCCAACTGCAAATTCAATTATCATGAAAATTAAACCAAATCCAACTATAATGATTACATATGGAACAAGAAAAGCCCCGCCCCCGTTTTCACCAACAACATAGGGAAATCGCCAAATGTTTCCAAGGCCTACGGCAGAGCCAACCGATGATAGAATAAATCCAACATGTGAATTCCAGCTTTCTCTTTTTTGCACAAATATTCAAATGAATCTTTACCGTTTAGAATTTATCGACAAAAAATTTTCAGTATTAGAAATGTTTCCTGTTTACAAACAATACAGGGATCTCGGATTTGTAAAGCACATCATATGAAATACTGTCTACGCATCTCACTTAAATCGCCTTTTCCCTTTATTCCCATAATAATCAAATCAAAGTTGTTTTTTTCGCCATACTGAATAATTTTATTTGAGGGATCACCTTTGGTAGCAATTCCTTGAAACTCTATTTTATTTGCCTTGCAAAGGTCTCTTACTTCATAATTTGATTTGCTTCATATAGCTTTTTTGTTTCATTCCCTTCTTCATCAATAGCTAAGAGTGGTTTCATCATATCTACAAAGGAATCGCTACTGTCCTCTGTTTTGATTGGGTATAATACAGTAACATTTGATTTAGTATGCTTTGGGATACAAATGATCTCAACAAGTGCTTTTTTCAATTTGTTAGGTCAAGTGGGACTAAAATTTTATCATGCCTTACTATAGATGTTAATTAAATTATGTCTCTCAAATTTTCCCCAAAGCCTTGCAGATATCCCAAGGACTAATCACTTGGTTGGAAGAAATTACGTATGGGTGTATCATACTAAGTAACAATCTTGAAAGATCAGTTAAATTCATGTCTTCACTAATACTTTTTGCTTCTTCCAATCTGTTGACAGATTTTGCTTTCATATCCAAAAAGTTACTAGTATCACGCAGGTAATCCAAGTCCCTTGCTATCTTCTCAATAATTATTCTATCACTAATGAATTTAGAAGTATGTCTTAAAACTAACTTTCGTGTATGATGAGTCATCATAGAGTTCATTATTTTACCAATAGAATCATCAAGGTTAAAAGTAACAACATCTTTAGCTGGTAGATCCTTTATCGAGAGTTTAGTTTTGTTATAAGCTCCTATTTCAAGAATTTTTCTTGCAGAAATTGCAGAATAACCACAATATGAGTTTGGCAATATACAAAAAGCCCTTCTGGTCTCATTCCATTTTTTTAATACCTCTTTGTATGTTGTTTTTGCGTCTACAATGAGTAAATCATTATCCATAATTGTATCTATTGTTTGATTTTCAAAAAAATCCCAAGTAGGGTTTTCAAATACGTTTTTTATTATTTCAATTCCCCCAATAACTCCGATGGGTTCGTGATTTTCGTTTGTTACTACTAAGGAATCCGTAAATGATTCAAGATAATTAATAAGCATGGCAGTAGCAGTCCATATTTGACTATCTTTCCTAATGCTTACAGCAGGTGTAGAGTACAGGGAATGAGAAAAAAGTTCTTCTAACGTTTTATCTGAGATCATAGTTCTAGATTGCAAACAGGTCCGATTTAATAAAAAACACGATTCTCATAAATGAAAGTCAGATTCAAACGAACAGGATATGAAAAGAGCAAATGATTGTAAGGATAAAGGAGAAGCCATAGCAGAGATCAAGATTGGGGATCCTAACAAGTTATTTACTGATAAATATGCCATGAGTTGGTAGCTCTACTTTTTACTTATAATTTTTATAGGTTTGAATTAACGGTAAAGTAACATGGGTATTAAACTAGCATGTAAAGATTATGGATTTGAATGTGAGTTTGAAGTAGAAGGTGAAAAGAGCTTATCTCTAGTAGAAAAGCTAAGAGAGCATTTTGAAAGCGAGCATGGAATAGATTACTCTACAGATGCAGTAATTCAAATGATAGTAAATCGTGGACATTCAATAGGCTCTATCAAAAAAGACTAGCCTCAAATTTCATTTTTTGGTTATCTAAAACACTTAAAAGCCGGTTATGGGTACAAAAATTGTTTTAAAACAACCATAAAAAATATGACAAATTTTGCTCGAGATTTAGTGTTTTCAACCTTTTTTTGCCTAATAGCTTCTCTTTTTATTTTATTACAACGAATAAAAGTTAACAGTGGTACAGTATTATTCTAGAGATTATGATGTCAAGTGTCAATTAGATACTTGCAAAACCTACCCCGTTATTACGGACGATGAAAAAGGAGAGCTCGTATGCGGGGGATGCGGTCTTGTACTAGTGGAGAATATGCCTGATGATTCGTATGAATCTCATGGCTATACTCAAGAAGAATTCATGACACAGACTAGGACGGGTCCATCAACTACCCTAACAATGCATGATAGAGGTCTCTCAACTGTCATTGGTAAAGATAAAGATTCAACTGGAAAATCCCTTTCTAGCAAAACAAAATTTGAATTTAGAAGATTAAGAACTTGGGATCAGAGAAGCAAATCTAGATCTACTGCTTCTCTTAGCAAAGCATTCACTCACCTAAACTCCATGAAGACAAAACTAGGAATACCAGATAGTGTTATAGAGTCAGCTGCTTACATTTACAGAAAAGCTGTAGCTGAAAAGATGACTCGAGGCAGGACCATGGCTTCCTTAGTTTCTGCTGCACTGTATGCTGCGTGCAGAGAAAACGGCATTCCAAGAACTCTTGATGATATTGCAGAGGCTGGAAATACTGAAAGAAGAGTTCTTTCAAGAGACATAAGGACCATAATTAAGAGGTTGGGCCTAACCCTAAATCAGTACGATATTACCTCTTTTGTTTCAAAGATTTCAAATAATTTGAAACTAAAAGAAAAGACCAAAAGAGATGCATACTCTATTTTAGATAGGTGTAAGAAAGAAAAAATAAGTGCTGGAAAACACCCAGTAGCCCAAGCAGCTGCGGCACTATATGTTGCCTGTATTTTAAATGGAGAGAAAATGAGTCAAAGAAAGCTAGCAAACGTTTCAGGTGTCAGCGACGTGACCATAAGAAATAGAGTTACTTTAATCCGAAAGACTCTACAATTAGAATAATGGCCTTACTAGTTCATTGTGAATGCGGATTATGCAAACACCTAACGGAAAATGATTGTATCACTAGAGAATGCAATTGTTGTTTTAACTTTCATATTCGCTCAGGAAATCCATAAAATCTATTTTTTTAAACTCTAAAAAACTGAGTAGATACTTTGTATATTATCTGTTTTAGTTTCTCTACTAATTCAAGAATAACTTTTATTTGTTCGAGCATTACCTCGTTGAGTTCTTGTATTTTTATTTCCAAATTTGATTTTTCTTCTTTTAGTCTTTCATTTTGACTTTGTAATGACTTTACTTGACTCTCAAGCTTCTGGTTTTCTGATTTTAGTTTTTGAACTTCTTTTTGTAGTCGTTTTATTTTCTCCTCCTTACTTTCTTCAGGAAATGGATCTGGAAGTGGTTTTGGTTCAGGTAGTGGTATTGGTTCAGGTTCAGGAGAAGGTTCTGGAACCTTTGGGGGTTCAGGTTCTTGGTCATTTTGACCATAAACTTGCCAGCCAGCATTAACTAGTAATGAGACAAGAACAAAAAAAACAAAAACTTTCTTCAATAGATAATGAATAAGCTTTTATGAAATAATATTTTCTATTGAGAGATTAGCGAAAAAAGTCAAATTCTTGTTTTTTCTTCTGAATTGGCAGATCTTTTACTACTGCTTGGATTACTTCGGGATGGTTGTAGGTCAAGTGTCTTAGGAATTTGGCAGATTCTCCAGCTCTTGTTTCTTCGTCGGCAAAAACAAGCTCAGGATCACTTAAATCACTCATCATAGTTTTACATTCATCACAGGGTTCAAAGTCAAGGTATAGTTTCATGACTCTGTTTGTTTTCGCCCCTATTTACCTATATTGTGTTGGTGGCTTTTCTTGAGCCTTTGTATTTGTAGATGGTTTAATTTTGTCAATTGCTTCTTCCAAGTCATTTTGTGATATTTTAATTTCTTTGATATTTGCAGATTTTGCGTCTATGTATCTCTTCAGAGCAGTTACAGCAGCTCTGTTTGTAACTGCTGCAATCTCAGCACCACTAAATCCATCAGTTATTTCGACAAGTTTGTTGAAGTCAATATCGCTTGCCAATGGTTTTTTCTTCGTGTGAATCTTGAATATGTTTTCCCTACCTTTAGCGTCTGGAAGTGGAATTTCAATGACTCTGTCAAACCTCCCAGGTCTTAAAATAGCAGGATCTACGATATCTAGTCTGTTTGTGGCACCTATGATCAGGACATTATGTAATTCCTCTAAACCATCGATTTCTGTTAAAATTTGAGAGACTACGTTCTCACTTACATGCGAGCTGTCGCCACCTGATCGTTTAGGTGCTAATGAATCTATTTCATCAAAGAATATTATACAAGGTGCAGCTTGCCTGGCCTTTCTAAAAATCTCTCTTACGCCTTTTTCAGATTCTCCTACCCATTTTGAAAGCAGTTCCGGGCCTTTGATGCTGATAAAGTTTGAATCAGTCATTTTTGCAAGAGCTTTAGCAATCAAAGTCTTACCGGTTCCAGGCGGTCCGTGTAACAAAATTCCTTTTGGTGGCTGTACATTAACATATTCATAAGCTTCACGGTGTTTAATTGGCCACTCAACAGATTCTTTTAGTTCTTGTTTAAGTTCTTTTAATCCTCCTACGTCGTCCCATCCAACGTTGGGTATCTGTACATGTACTTCTCTTAAAGCAGATGGTCTTACATCCTTTAATGCTTCTCTAAAGTCTTCACTAGTTATCTGAATCTTTTGAAGAATCTCGTTTGAGATCTTATCCTCATCTAGATCAATATCAGGCAATATTCTACGAAGTGATCTCATAGCGGCTTCTTTTGCTAAAACTTCCAAGTCTGCACCGACAAAACCATGGGTTACCTTTGCTAGCTCTTTTTTGTCTACCTTCTCATCAAGTGGCATGCCCCTCGTATGAATTGACAAAATATCCTCTCGTCCATTTTCGTCTGGAATTCCTATCTCAATTTCTCTGTCAAACCTTCCAGGTCTACGTAATGCCGGGTCCAAAGAATCTGGTCTGTTAGTAGCACCAATAACTACGACCTTTCCCCTTGCTTTCATTCCATCTAGTAATGACAATAATTGAGATACGATTCTTTTTTCCACTTCACCAGAAACCTCTTCTCGTTTTGGAGCAATAGAATCAATCTCATCAATGAATATTATACTGGGTGAAGTTTCTTCTGCTTGTTTGAATATCTCCCTTATTCTTTCTTCGCTTTCGCCATAATATTTTCCCATTATTTCAGGACCGCTAATTGAGATAAAGTTAGCATTTGTTTCTCCAGCTACTGCCTTCGCTAATAGAGTCTTTCCAGTTCCCGGGGGCCCATACAATAAAACTCCTTTTGGTGCTTCAACCCCAATTTTTTCAAATAATTCTGGGTGCCGCATTGGGAGCTCTACCATCTCTCGTATCTTTTGAACTTCATTCTTCAACCCACCAAGATCATCATAAGTAATTCTTGGAATCGAAGTATCTACAGCCTTTGTCATTGAACCAAGTTTGAATTCAGTGGTTTCATTTACAATCACGGGCTTTGAAGGTTTGGTACTTGTAACAATAAACTGAACTTTACTACCAAGTTGGGTTGAAAGGCTTATAGTATCACCAGTAGTAAAAACATGATTAAGATAGTTATGAATCATGTATTCTTGCAATCCCTCAGCTGCAATCTTTTCTGTTGGAGACAAAACAATTTGTTCTGCTGTGGCAGCTTCTACCGCTTTAATCTTTATCTTATCACCAATTCCAGCTCCAATATTTTGTCTGGTCATACCATCGATTCTTATTTTTCCAGAACCGTACTCTTCTGTAGATCCTGGCCATAATTTTACATGGGATTTTTTATTATAAGTTAACTCTAAAATCTGACCCGTGCTCCAATTAGCTTCTTCGATAATCTTAGGGTCTACAATGGCCCTTCCACGGCCAACATGTTGTTGTGGGATTTCTTCAACTTTTAATTCATATTCATTCATTAATCATTCACCTCGAAAAAAAGAAGGGCTAAGCTACCTCCACCTTCTTACCTTTTGGTTTTGGTTCTTCTTGTAATTTGAATGTCAATTCAAGGATACCGTTCTGATATGATGCCTTTGCTGAGTCTTGGTCAACCTTGTATTTTATGGGAACGCTAGCATGATATTTTTTATCACCACGTTCTGCAGTAATGTTAACGGTTTTGTCCTCAACTACAACGTTGATATCCTCTTTTGTGACTCCAGGCATCTCTGCCACCATTTTGACAATGTTTTCTTTATCATCAACAATAGTGTCAACTAGTGGCTCTCTTTTGTCAGAAGTTGGAAGTAGCCCCGGCCTTACATTTCCATATTCTTTAACAACGGGTTTTCCATCAGGACCTACTGTCATGGTATAACCATAATAGTATGGGCCAGCCCCGTTGTCTTGGTTTTTAGCTACTTCAAATAGATCATCTATATCCGTAAAAGATCTAGACATCCTTTTGAAGAGCCTTTCAAATTCGTCGTCGAAGAACATTGTCATATTCACCTATACTATGTAATATATATTACATTATATAAAGATTTGGGGAATAACCAACGAATTTTTACATAATCCTATTATAACTGACATTATTTAATAATTATCATGAAATCTGGAGGAACTTCTGTTCCTGAAGTAGTGCGTGAGTTAATCACACGGAATAGGTCAATTTTTGACTGTATGAAGATGGATGTTGTTAACTATACTGCACTAGCTGTAAAATTACAGCCAGAGGTGGAAAAACATCTGCGAGGACCAGTCAACCTCAATACGATAGTTGTGGCCATTAAAAGATATGCTGACTCCTTTGAAGAAAAAGAAGAAGTCAGAGAGGAATCCGTTTTGAAGAATGCACGACTTTCGTTAACTGATGGCATTTTGGATATTAAATTATCGACACAGAATATGGAAGATCCATTTGATTTGTTAACCAAGTTTTCAAAAGTGACTAATGATTACGAGTTTTTTAGACTAGCAGACTCTTTTAGATTTTTGACAGAAGATGTTGATGATATTAGAAAACTTTTTTCTGCTTTTCCAAATGTTGAGAATTTGGTTAGTTCGGGCCTAGCAAAGATCAAGATAACAATTCCCCCTGAACAAAACAGGTCAGATGTAGTATCGTATGTAGCTGAAAAGCTTCATACAAGCGGAATAGAATTAGTAAATGCCTATTTTAGCCAAGACAATATCGTAATCGTACTAAACGAAAAGGATGCTTCTAGGGCATATGAGATTCTGCGATCTGAAATAGTTAGGCCTTCAGTTTAAACACCAAACTTTTCCTCTTTTGAGATTTCCAAGAACACTTTATCTCCTACCGACAGGTTTAGATCCTTGTATTCATGCATCTCAAGTTTAATTGAGGTCATGTTTGGCATCATCGCTCCAGAGAGGACTTTATTGAGATTCTTCATCATATCCTCCATGTTTGAAAACCCCATCATGTTCTGACCAAATTGCTTGCTTGGATCACCTTTTTCCTTCATTTCTTTTGAGGGAGAAAGGGTCACAATAACATAGGGGGCACCATCAGGAGCAGAATCTATCCGAACTACGACATATTCTTTCTTCATTTAAATAACAAAAACACCATGTAATATTTTACTTTACTTTAGATAGCCTCCGTAAATATTTGCTGAGAATATATTCCCCGATAAATCAGCTTCAAGCATATGGTAAAAAAGAGAATTGTTGTGCTGGGCAGTGGATTTGCCGGAGTAGAATGTTGCAAGAAATTAGAATCCCACTTTAGAAGAGACCCAGATATTGAACTTGTTATGATAAGTGAGGATAATTTTATCCTGTTTACGCCTCTTTTGCCTCAGGTAGCCTCAGGAATGATTGAAACAAGACATGTCATTGCTCCGATTCGTACTATACTTAAAAAAACTACATTTTATGAGGGAAAAATAAAGAATATCGATCCTTATGGAAAGGTTGTTACAACATGGGGGACAAATGAAAGGCGGGGAATTTCTCTACATTATGATTATCTTGTTGTTGCTCTTGGAAGTGAGACTAATTTTTTTGGGTTAAAAGATGTAGAGCGTTACTCTTACACCATGAAGACTCTCAATGATGCAGTAATACTACGTAACAGAATCATAGATATGTTAGAGCAAGCAGAAAACGAAACGGACCCTGTTTTGAGAAAAAGTTTGTTAACGTTTGTCGTTGTTGGAGGAGGATTTGCAGGAATTGAGACGGCGGGTGAAATTCATGACTTTCTTTTGGATGCAAGCGAATATTATCCAAAAATTAACAAAGACGATATTAAAGTAATAATTTTAGAAGCTCTTCCAAATATTCTTCCCGGTTTTGAAAAAACTCTTGCAGAGTTTGCACATAAAAAAATGGTGGAGCGTGGAATAGATCTTAAACTGAATACTGCAGTTACAAGCTTTGATGGAGAAGAAGTTCTTATCAAATACATGAAGGATAAAGACTCGGGGAATAAAAAAATCACTGGTATTAGAACTGGAACGTTAATCTGGACTGCAGGAGTAACACCGGTTAATGTAATCAAGAGATCGCTTCTAAAGACTGAGAAAGGAATGATCATTGTTAATAAAAACCTAGAAGTTGAAGATTTCCCAGGTGTGTTTGCAATTGGAGACTGCGCATTAACAATCAATCCCGAAACAAAAAAACCCTTTCCACCAACTGCACAGCTTGCTGAAGCTGGTGCAAATATAGTTGCTTACAACTTGTGGGCTTTAATTGTTGGAAAAGAAAAGAAAAAATTCGAGTATGAAGCTCAAGGACAGCTTGCTGCTATTGGTAAACGATCTGGAATCGCTTCAGTTCTAGGAATGAACATATCAGGTTTTTGGGCATGGCTTTTGTGGCGAAATATCTATCTTTCAAAGATGCCTACACTAGACAAAAAAGTTCGAGTCTTTTTGGATTGGTTAATAGATTTATTCTTTAGACGTGATATATCAAGACTCAAGATTGTAAAGAGGCCAACTGAAAAAGAGTACAAGGAGCTTGAAGAAGTAGACGATGTGTGGTAAGAGTTGTTATGGAACTTTCCCTCCGCATTTTGGGCACTGTTTTAGCTGCATCTGCTCTTCTGGCGGCACATCAAAAGTATGACCACAGATAGGGCATTTTACAGAACTCATAAGATAGTTTAGAAACCATGGTACAAAAATTTCATTTCTTTAAATAAAATCTGTTTAAAAATTTTTTTTTGAAAAATTTGATTAGTTAGGGGGCTAGATGATACTACAAAACTCCCCTACCGATAAGCACTACTATTGTAGTGCTCATCTTATCAATTTTTTCAAAAAAACCTTAAGATAATCAATGATCAAAAATTATACAAAATATTCAATTTCTAATAATAATTCAGACTTGAAGATAAAATTACTTCCAAGAATAATAACAAGCTAATATCTTATATTTTAATGCTGATAGGTTGAATTTTATTGAAAGTTTAAGAAATTCAATTATTGAAATTTTTTTTCTCTAAATTAATAATATTTGCTTTGTTCTTCTTTACTCCGTTACTCCAAGCATTTGGACAACAGATTCAAGAGGTTTCTTCTAGAACAGTAATTCTTCTTTATGTTTTAGTTGCTGTTTTTCCTGTTATTTCGGGGATAGTTGTCTTTTTTATAACTAGGGGAATCCTACAAGGATTAAGAAACACAAGAAATCTATCAAGGAAAGACAAGTTAGTGAATTTTGGTGCGTCTGTTGGTGGATTTTTTGTAATATTGTTAGTTGTAGTATTTCAACTTAGATCAAGTGTATAGTTTTCATAAAAATTGATAAGATTATTTGGAACATTTAGTTAGTGCTGATTTTAATTTCAATATGGTAACCGTTGGAGCTACAACATACATTCCCACATTCATCAAAATGATAGTTAAACCATACCCAAAAACACTTTGATTAGAATCTGGATCAGCGTGATTTAGAATTGATAGTGAGAAAAGCATAGGTAACAAAGAAATCTTTACAACTTCTTTGAAGACTGGATTTTGTCTTTCCCAATCAGATACCGTCGGCGAAAAAGAGTAGTAAATCTGATTAAATCCAGCCATAAAGGATTTTCCTGTATCTGTATTCAAGACTATGTTATCCCTCATTTCCCTTAGAATCTGTACTTGTTCTGACATCTCAGAACCAAATGCTGCAGTCGCAATAAGACATCCACCGCCTTCACCATTTGTTGAAGCACTAGTTTCAATCTCTTCAGATTTAACGGATTGTTCTAATCCCTTTATCTCAAATGATTCAATCGTTTTTTCAAATTGCGGTAGGTACTTGTCAAATTCCTTTTCATCATTGGAATATGTAATGGTGTAGAATTTATCAGGGCCTTCAATTATGACTTCTTTGAATTTTACTGGGACAGTGATGTTTGTTGTATTGTATATGCCTACTGCATTTGTAATGTATGCATCAAGTTGTTTTATTGTTGTTTTTTCTTCTGATCTTATCTCTAACTGACCGGTGTCAATTGAAGGTTGTAGGTTTTTTCTTATTTCAGTTACTTTTCCTTCAAGATTTTTTCCTCCTAGGAATTCAATTGTAACTGAAATTACGGGGTTGATCTCATCAGTTTTTGGACCAACAGCTACAACGTCTGGAATTTCAGGTCTTGTTTTATCAGGTTCTTGAATCAGCCAGCCAGTTGGTGCTTTGAAAGCAATACCAAGTTTTTTGTTCTCGTATTTTTGTTCTTTAGTAGGAGTAGATTCTTCAGATGTTATTGGTTTACTTTGCTCCAAAAGTTTTGATATTTTTGATCTTTCAATGACTCTAGCATCAAGGATTCGTGCCTTTTCAGTATCAAGTGGAATGTCTTTTTGGTTTGTTTCGAGTGATGCAATTTTGTCTAAGGTTTCAAAGCTTTCTTGAGTTGCTAGTCTTCCAAAAACAGTATATTGACCATCAAGAAAGTTTGAATCCTTATGGACAATAAAGAATTGAGAACCGGCGCTATTTGGATCAGAGGATCTTGCCATAGATACTATTCCCCTGACGTGTTCAATGCTGTTAAACTCAGCATCAACAGTGTATCCTGGGTTTCCTGTCCCCCATTCTGATTGAGTAGTACCATCTGGTTTTGTGTTGGGGTCTCCTCCCTGGATCATGAAATCAGAAATTATTCTATGAAATAAAGTATTATCATAAAAATCATCTTCCGTTAACTGAACAAAGTTTTCAACATGGTTTGGTGCAGCTTCAGGAAACAATTCTATTACCATGTCTCCCAATGGTGTTTCCAAAACCACAACCTCATCATGGATTTTAGTTTCGTCTTGGGCAAATGCTGAAATTATTGAAAAGGCAAATAATACTAGTGCCAAAGCTGTGAAACTGTAGTTCACAAAAATCTGGTATTTTGGGTTAAATAAAAGCCAATTGTAGAAATTAGTTTTTATCGAGTCTGTCCATTGTTTTGATATGGATCCGGATGAAAAAATTCACGCTCATGTGGTTTCTGTCTGGAGAGAGAAAAACAAGTTATTTTCTGTTGGAGGGAGAGAGTGTATGCTAATATTAACTGATAGACACCTCATGATGATACAAAAAACACAATCCAAGTTCAAATGGTGGCAAGCTGTTGTACAAAGACAAGTTCTTAGATTTATGAGATCAAAAGATACCATGATTACTCATGATGGATATGACGAGGATAGTTTATTGGATGATTTAGAACATAAAAAAAATGTTGAGATTCCTTTTGACAATATTTTGGATGTTAATACTAAAGAAAAAGAGTGGGGGAGTGTTTTGAATATTAAGTATCGAAAAAATGGTAAAACTGAAGATTATAGATTCGCAATAGCACAGGATTGGGTAAAGTATCCTATAAAAGAACCTACAAAATACATGGAAGTTGATTGGTCACCATTTGTGCAGTTTATTAAAGACAGACAAAGGATGATTAGATAAAATTGGGCAATGTTTATGCTGTCGGTGTTGGTCCTGGCTCCTCAGAATATCTGACTGACAAGGCAAAGAGGGTTATCAAATTATGTGATATAGTAATTGGTTACAAGTATACATTAAAAACAATTCAAGATCTGGTAAAGGACAAACAAGTTTATGAAATTACTATGAAGGACCAAGAAGTTACTTACCAAAAAATTAAACAGACTGCTAGAGGAAAAATGGTTGTGGTTCCATTTACGGGTGATGTTAGTTTTTCTGAATCAGAGGTGGTAGACAGGTTAATTGAAATTTTTAAAGATGTTGAGATTATCCCTGGTATTAGCTCAATCCAAGTTGCAGCTGCAAAAGCAAAAGTGCCTTTAGACAAATCCAAGGTAATTACATTGCATGTATCTACTTCCATTGAAAGAGAAAAGATAGAGCTACAAAAAGCCTTAATCGATGGATTTAGTGTGATTTTAGTTCCTAGGCCTTGGCCTAGTGAACCAAAAAAACACTTTATGCCTTCAGAAATTGCATATTATCTAAAAAGAAATGGTTTTGATACCTCAAAAATGAAAGTTCGTGTCTTTGAGGCCCTTACAACTGAAAGAGAATCAGAATTTGAGGGAGTGGTAGAAGAATTAGAGGGAAATGAATTTTCTGATCTGTCAGTGATTGTTTTCAACAACCACATTTTAGATTCCTACAGGAATTATTGAATTAATTCTGAAACTGATTTCCACCCTGCTTAATAACTTGTGAAATAGATTCAGGGAAAATATATCCGTCTAATCTCATCCAAGGGTAATCAGGATCTATCAATCTATAAAAACCAGCCTCCTCAAAAGTCACCGATACAGATTTGCCTGATGGAATTTCTCCTGTGTTTATTCTACCATCAAAAGTAAATTCACAGTCTTTTCCTGCACTGCCTTCCGGGACGAAGCTAAATCCTTTTGGCAGATCTGCTCTTACTTCACTACAAATATTTCCAGATAAAAAGTTGCTATGAGTTCCTCCCCCACTTCCACTGACAATTCTGTGTGAAACATCATCCTCATTTACAATAGTAATTGTCGTTCCGGGTTTTACTGAAATTCTATCCTCAGAGAAGTATTGTGAAACAGTAGTTTGGCCAGTTTTTACTCTTTGACTATATCTTTCAAATGCGTCAATATAGTTTTGGCCAAATGATTGGGTAGATGCACCTTGTAGAATCTTTAGAATTTTTGTTTGTGAGGTTTTCTTTTCAGATGTAGTCGGTTTTTCTTCCAGTATAAATTCCGATATTTTTGACGTGTAGATCACCTTATATTCTACATTGTTTTGTGTAATTTTTCCAGTAAAACTGTATACTGATCCCTGTGTACTATCTTCAATCAGTCTTCCAAAAAACCTAACATCTATCTGATTCCCATCTGATGCCTCTGCTTTCCCAATAATCCTCAAAAATTTTCCATCGCGTAAAAATGATCCACTTAGATCAGTAGAATCATACTCCTTTGTATCAAGTGATACAAAACCATCATCTATTGAAAAGTTAATTCTTGAACCGGTCATACTTTTAGAAACTAGACCAAAATCAATTTCAGAGAATTTTATAAAATCATCTGATACGGCAAACCCTGAACCTTCAGTCAGAAAGGCACTGTTTGTAAAATGAGACGCAAAAGCTGAATTAAATAAAATTCCCAAAATTACCATAGAAAATATAACAATCATGAAAACTATAGTCTTCATATATTCTTCTGATTCTAATTTGGTTTATAATTTTCTACTAAATTTAATTAGATTATTTCGGTAGTTAGTATAAACACTTGCAAGTAACGGTCTCTTGCCAAACCAATCACTAGGTTTAACACTGAGTGTGGAATCCAGATAAGATTGGAGTTTATACACCTAAAATTTTTGTGTGGGAGTCGATTAGAAATCCTGTTACGTTGTTTTCTTTATTCTTAGAGATCAAGGGAAAAGAAAGAGTTACAACGTAATTGAACGTCATTAAGTCTAAATTTCTTCGGGTAATCCTATCTCACCCTGTTGTACCATTTCTATCATACTAAATTCAATAAATCCTCCCATCAATAACAATGCCACAACAATTCCTATCTCTATTACAGTTATCTTGATTACAGGTTTAAGATCAAGTTTTTTCACAATCATTTGAATTAGAATAAAACTACGAGATATGCCAATGGAGTATGCAACTAATTCCATTATTCCAAATGGAGAGAGATAAAGTATTGCAAGTGGTGGTACTTCTGCTATCAAGGGATTGAGAGTCGAAAGGGATGCAAAGGCAAATCCGGTAGACCATGCAGCAAACAAACCCCATGCAACACCAAAGCCTGGGATAAACATTGGAAGTGCAATTGATGTGTTGTGTGTAAATATTCCAACAGCATCTATGTCTTTTACTAATTCCTCGAATTCTTTTAGAAATTGTTCAGCTTCTTTATCATTGACTTCAGATATAGCTCCTATTTGAAAAGCTCCAGAAAATACTCCCATAAAAATTAAAAATACCACAATTCTATGTTTTAAATTCACACTGGCTGTTTTTCTAAAGAGTATTTGAGGTTTGGGTATGTAGCCAGATTTAATTAAAACAGAAGACAGTTTTTTGTTGTGAAAAAGGAGATTACTTATGCTCTTGATTATGCATTAAACAAAGGCTTTCAGATTCACCCCAATGCGTTTAGACTTTTAGAAAATTTAGATGTGAAGCAGTTAGAAAAGATCATCAAGGAGATTGTCAGGGAAAAGAAGAAGCAAAACCTCTATCTCATAAACCAAGATGATTTGGAATTGTTTCTTGGAATTAAGACAGATGAAACATTAAGAAGCGATTGCCAAGTAGAGTACGATCCTACTCCGAATATAACCTCTGCTGAGGGAGTAAATGGGTTTGGGATGCTTTTTTCAAGTAGGTTTCTCAAGTTAAAACAGATAATTTTAACTAGGCCTGAGGCCAAAATGCTCAAGCCTATTAGTTCGGTTTTATCGGAAAAATCAAAAAACGACACCTATGTTTGTGGATTGGTAGTCCAAAGAAGTAGTGAGCGAAACGTTTCAAAGGTAACCGTGGAAGATCCTTCAGGCTCAATGGAGTTGGTTGTCTTCGATAAGGATCTACAGGCCGTTGCAGATTCACTGATGGTTGACCAGTTTGTTATGGCTAGGATTGTAGCAGGTAAAAACGGCGGGTTTATTGCAAAAGATTTGATTTTTCCCGATATTCCAGATCATCATTCAAACAGATCCGAAACTGAAACCTATGCGGTATTTTTATCAGATCTTCATGTTGGAAGCCAGTATTTTATGGAAGCAGAATTAAATGCACTGGTCTCTTGGCTTTCTGAACCTGATCCAATAGCTAGAAAGGTTCGTTTTCTGATTATTGGAGGTGATGTTGTGGATGGTGTGGGAATTTACCCAAACCAAGACAAAGAGTTAGTTTGTCAAACTGTAGATGAGCAATTAGAAAAACTTGAGAGAATTATTTCGAAAATTCCAAAAAACATCAAGGTAATCATATCCCCCGGAAATCATGATCCTGGAAGACGCGCCCTCCCACAACCGGCACTTCCTCAAAAATATAATACGAATCTTTGGTCGCATGAAAACATAATTCTGGTAGGAAACCCAGCTATAATATCCCTTAATGGAGTTAAGGTATTGATTTTTCATGGCCAAAGCATTGATGATATAGTAAAGACGACTCCTGGACTAAGTTATGCAAAGCCCGCAAACGTAATGAGGCATTTGTTGAGGGCAAGACATTTGAGCCCAATTTATGGGGGCCAAACACCAATTGCCCCCGAAAAAGAGGACATGTTAACTATTGATGAGGTACCAGATATTTTCCATGTAGGACATGTTCATGTTGTTGATCTTGATTTATACAAAAATATTCTTTTAATAAACTCGGGAACATGGCAAAAACAGACGCCTTTTCAACAGTCCGTGGGTGTAAACCCCACACCTGGTATTGCTGTTGTTGTAAACCTCAAGACCTTCAAAGTTTATACAAAAGACTTTCCAGCCTAGACCATATCCTCTAAAGTCAAATCTTTTTTGAAAGTCTCTTTTATTAAATCAGGCGAGATTGTAAGTTTGAATTTTTTTGTTCTGCCATGTATTCCTTGATGAACTATACGACCAGAAATGATTCCAGATAACTCAATCTCCCCCAACATTTGTGTTACTCTCCTTTGTGTTAGCTCTTTCTGTCTTACAGATTTACAGAGGTCCTTATAGGTAGAATATATTTCTCCTGTAGAATTACCGTTTGCTCTCATTACTGCTAAAATAAGGAGTTTTTCATGAAGTGGATACGATTGTAAAGCAGTAACCTCTCTATGTTCCTCTATCTTCTCAGAAGCCTCTCTAATATGGTCTTCAGTAACTTGTTGGCTTTGTCGTCTTTCGGCTATTTCGCCTGCAACTCGAAGTAGATCAATTGCACGCCTAGCATCCCCATGTTCTCTTCCAGCCATGGCTGCACATAGATTAGTAGCAAATTCAGATACTGCATCTTCTATAAACGCTGATTTTATTCTCTCCTCTAAGATCTGTCTTAATTGTTCAACTGTATAGTTTGGAAAGATTATCTCCTCCTCACCAAGGGTGCTTATTACTCGAGGATCCAGTCTCTCTTTAAAGGTTAGATCATTTGAGATCCCAACTAAAGTTAGTGAACCATTAGGAAGACGTTCATTTGCTCTTGTTAATTGGTATAATATATCCTTGCCTGTTTTTGAGACAAGATGGGCCAAGTAATCAATTTCATCTATAACAAAAATTGCATTAAGGTGGTTTTTATTGATATTATTAAGAATCCTTTTGAAAACCTCACTTATCGCAAGTCCTGTTGAGGGCAAGTCATCTTCTTGTAACTCTAATTGGCGGCCAAAAGTAACTAACAAACCATACAAAGTTGTTTCCTCTTTTGAATTGGCATAAACTAGTTTTATTGGAAAGTCAGACTTTTCTACTCTTTCTTGAATTTTGGTAATTACTTTTTTTACCACTAAAGTCTTTCCAGTACCAGGCTTTCCATAAACCAAGAGATTTGATGGACGTGATGCTTTCAATATAGGGAGAAGAGAGTTAGTAACTGCCTCCAGTTCTGAATCCCGATAATGAATAATATCAGGCATATAGGTAAAATGTAGAGTATCTCTATCCTTGATCAAGGTTTTAGCACTTTCTGCTGCATCGAGTAATCTGTCTATTGGGTCAGACAACTCTCACACCTACATTTCGCCTCAATACGAACATATCGATTAATCTAGATTTTTACTATAGGATTGAGTAGTTATTCTTATTTAGTTTTCAATTAATTATTTTTAGTTGTTAATTTCTCAAAAAAAAATTTGAATAAAGATCTAGTGGAAATATCGGTGTGAGGGTATAAACTAAATTAACTTGCTGTTAATTACCTGTTAAGATTAACTAAAAAAGAGCAAATTTTGACCCCTTTATTTCCACTCCAGGCGTTAAAATTCATGTTAACAATGTTAATATCCAGATTTGACCCCTTTATTTCCACTCCAGGCGTGATGTTTTATCTAAAAAGAAAAATAAATAATTAATTAAATGTTAACTAGAGGTTTTGAGCTAGGCATAGTCTACGCAGTCAATCTTAACAAAGCAGTTTGTTAACAAATATCACTGGATCATTTCAAGTGTTAACTGGTTAACCCTCAAGATCACAATCATGGGTAGAAAAAGGATACGTATTGATATGGAAGATGTAGACGGTGCACGGTATGATATAAAATTAGACGGAAACGTGACTAGAGAAAAGGTCCTGAAAATATTTGAAATGATGGATTTGATGNNCGGTTTCCCGATTCTGCTGCATCTAGTAATTTATCGATTGGGTCAGTTGACATACTCACACACCTACGTTTCTACTCAAATAGAACATATCCATACATGAATGTAAAGGGTATAGGATAGAATAATAATTCTAGTTTAGTTTGTAATTAATTATTTTTAGTTAGATTATTTCAAAAAAAAATTTTTAAAAAAAATAGAGTGGAAAGATAGGTGTGTGGGTTTCTTAGGTGTTAACAATAAGTTAATGGAATGTTAAGAGAATCCCTAAAAAGGTCATTTTGACCCCCTTATTTCCAGTCTAGGCGTTAAGATGACTGTTAACAATGTCAATAACCTAGTTTTGACCCCTTTATTTCCACTCCAGGCATGGAATTTAGTATTATTTAGGTAGAAATTATCAAATCAATGTTAACTTGTGAAAATTAGTCAGGCATGGGCTAGGCAGTCAATGTTAACAAACTAATTAGTTAACAAATATCATCGGATCATTTGAAGTGTTAACATCCGATCCTCAAAGATCACAATGGCTCGGAAGCGTATACGGATTGATATGGAAGATTCTGAAGGTGCAAGATATGATATCAAACTGGAAGGTAACGTTACGAGAGAGAAGGTTCTGAAAATATTTGAAATGATGGATTTGATGAATATTGAGGAACAAAACCAAAACAACAAATCCCTAGATTCTGTAGGTGGCAAAATATGGCACATAATCGATAAATACTATCCTGTAGGCAAGTTTACATCCACCAACATACTTGAGAAATATGAAGATGAATACAACGAACCTGTAAAATTAAGTATAATTTCTACCTATCTAGCTAGATTTACAAATCGTGGAAAAATCGATAGAGCCAAACAAGGTCGTGAATGGCGATATCAAACTATTAGGGTGGCACAAAGACAACCTGACAGTTAATTTATGACTATTTTACGTAAAACCAATTCAGCATTACCCATTAACACTTTAACATAATCCCCCTTTTGGAGGTCCATAAATTGTCTAAATTTCTTAGGTATGGATATTGTTCCTGCTGATGTTATCTTGACCAAAACTTCGTTCTCAGGCTCCAATATTAATATAATAAATCTTTAATCTATTTAAATATTATTTTATATTTTTATAAATATATAACAAAAATTATGGTTCCGTTACACAAATTGGGTGCAGAACAATAAGATACTAAACTATATTTAAGCGGCAGAATTTAACAAACCTAATCTTTCTTTTCCTTTCTCTGAAATAATATATGTATATGGTTTAGATTCAGTATTTCTAGTAACCAATCCTTCATCATGCAACTTTTTTAATAATCTAGAGGTATGTTCTCTACTTCGTTTTAATGTGATTTGTATATCACGTGATGTCATAGGGTTTTTTGTGATTAACCTTAGAATGTGTTCTGTGATATTATCAGGCTCATTTTCAAGAGTTTTGACTTCATTAACCTCAGATACATATGGTTTTTCCCCCTTGGATTTTTTTACAGATTTTTCCTCATTTTTAGTTATTTTTTCTAAAATATTTCTTAATTCTTCATTGACTTGTGAAGATTTGGTATTATCCTGACCAACCATTTCCATTGCGTCTAGGCGTATTTTCATATCGATTAACTGTCTTTCATAGTATTCTAACCGCTCTAAATGAGCACGATCAAGACTATCAGTTTTTGTTTTTATAACAGGCGCAAGCCTGTTAACTAAATAAAAAACTAAGATACCTCCTACAAAAGCAATTATCACACCAATAACCAATTGGAAATCTGATATCTCTAAAGGCATCACAAAATTTAGGCATAAGTTGTGATTTATCGTGATTGACCAATAAATTTTCACAATTTACATCAAGAAATCAATAACTATAATCACACAATATCAAATGGAAAACAACAACCACAATTTCAAACATCACATTGTACAAGCCTGTTTTACTAATCTGTCTATCACAGATATCACTTCTTCTTCCTGTTCTGGAAAAATATCACTATCTTTTATCACAGAAACCTGCTCAGAGAGTTTTGATATCACATCAATATCATCAGGCAAAAGGATGCCTAAACCACGAAAAAGAATAATTGTATAGTAAAGTGCGCGTAATTTCTCTCTACACTGACCGACTTGCCTATAGTAAGCTCCTTTTGTTACTCCTAGATTTGTTTCTAGAAGATTTCTCTGATTTAAAATAATTTCAATTTGTCGCTCTGTAAACAAGGAATTTTTTATCATTTTCCTAATAATATTATTAAATTTGTAAGACTCAAACTCCGTCAAAGCTATACAGATCGGTATACAGCATACCACTTAAACTTTAAAGGATATATCTTAAACCTGATTTTGTGCGCGGCAAAACTGAACATTACCTTGTTTCTGAATTAAAGAAAAGAGGAGCAATATTTTTTGTGTTAATTGATTCCGAAGATTCCCAATCTGAAAAGGCCACTAAGCTAGCTAGACAAGTAGAAAAGCTCGGCGCTTCAGCAATTTTAGTTGGAGGTTCATCAGCAATGGACCAAATTGAAATGGCAAAAACAGTCAAATCTATAAAGAAAAATGTAAAGATTCCAATAATTCTTTTTCCCGGAAATGTAACTGGGGTAGTACCTCATGCAGATGCCATTTTGTTCAGCTCTCTTTTGAATTCTGATAATCCATATTTTATTACTCAAGCACAAGCACTTGGGGCCCCTTCTGTCCTAAAATTTGGTTTAGAACCTTTACCTACAGCATATATAGTCATAGGGGAAGGAACAACTGCTTGGTTTGTTGGATCCGCACGAGGGATTCCACATAACAAACCCAAGATTGCTGCAGCCTACTCTTTAGCTGCAAAGTTCTTAGGGATGAGGTTTGTTTATTTAGAAGCTGGTTCAGGTGCTAAAAAAAATGTAACACCGGAAATGGTCAAGGAAGTGCGTAAATTTTTTAATGGATTCTTGATTGTAGGAGGGGGCATTAAAACCTCCAAAACTGCTTCAGATTTGGTCAAAGCAGGAGCAGACTGTCTTGTGATAGGGACGCTATTAGAAAAAACTGGAAATATTAACAAATTATCCCAAATTTCAAAAGCAATCCAAAGAATAAAGAAATAGAATGCCCACAAACGACGCTGTTTCTCGTATTGAAGGAATTACTATGCCAGACTATTACAAACTATATTACTCTCAACTTTCTGAACAAACCTATACTATTTTTGAAAAAGCTGCAGAAGCAAAATCTTCACTTGTAGACTCTTCTGGCATGATTGAGCCGAAAATCGCATTTGATTTAGCGGATAGAGTTTCAAAAATGCACGATATTGACATTTCTGAGCCTTTACGAGAGTTATTAAAAATCAACGGAAAAGAACTATCTGCATTAATTATATCGAAAGATATTGCATTGGGAAAATATCTTCAAAACGCAACCCTCGAGGAAAGACTTGACTTAGCAGTCCGAGTAGGGCTTGCGGTAGTTACTGAAGGCGTTACAATTGCTCCACTACAAGGAATCAGCGATGTATCAATTAAAAAGAACAAAGATGGTTCTGAATACCTCTCTGTTTCTATTGCAGGTCCAATGAGGTCCGCTGGCGGAACAGAATCCGCAGTTACAATGCTAATCGCAGATCATGTAAGAAAGACTGTTAATTTATCGGCCTATCAAGCAAATTCCTTCGATGATGAAACAGGTAGGTTTGTCGAAGAACTACGTATCTATGAAAGAGAGGCAGGTAATTTTCAATTTCACGTTCTGGATCAAGATGTAGTACACGTGATATCGCACCTCCCTGTAGAATTGGATGGCGTAGATACAGATCCATTTGAAGTAGTTAATCATAAAGGCATGGTTAGAATTAAAACAAATCGAGTTAGAGGTGGGGCTCTTAGAGTATTAAACGACGGATTAATAGGAAGGGCCAAAAAATTGCTCAAAAGAATTGAACTTTACCAGCTTGAAGGCTGGGATTGGTTGAACGAGTTAAAAGGTGCTATTCAAAAAGGTGAGAAAGAAGAGGACGCAGCTACCAAACGAATGAGTGAAGTCATTGCAGGAAGGTCAGTTTTATCGATGCCAAACAGACTTGGAGGTTTTAGACTAAGATACGGTCGTTCTTGCAATACGGGCTTTGCTTCTATAGGTATTCATCCAGTTATTGCCGAAATTCTAGACCATACAATAGCTGTTGGGACTCAAGTTAAGATAGACCAGCCTGGAAAGGGAGCTACAATTGCTTTCGTAGATTCTATTGAAACACCAATTGTTCGAATGACAAATGGCAATGTTGTAAAAATAAAAAACGTAGAACATGGGATCCAAATAAAAAAACAAATTGAAAAAATTCTACACTTAGGAGACATTCTAATCTCGATAGGGGATTTTATTGAAAATAATGCTCAACTAGTTCCAACAGGCTATGTTGAAGAATATTGGGTTGAAGAATTAAAAGAAAAATTATCAAATTATGAAAAAAGGAGTTCAGAATTAACCAGATTTTTAAAAGATGAACCCACTCTTGAAGAATCAATCAAGTTATCAATAGATTTTAAGATGCCTCTATTTCCAAAATATCTTCATTATTGGGACCAAATATCACACGAAGATTTTGAAAAAATTCTCAAACCAAACGAAATTGGAGATAATACAATTTCATACCCTTTTGAGCTAAAACCTATTTTAGAAAAATTAGGTGTCCCACATCAAGTAAAAGCAGGATTATTGCACTTAGAAGAACCAGAATCTAAAATCTTTTATGTACTTCTATTTCGAAACAAAATAGATGTTGATAGGGCTCTTTCGGTTCCCACATTAATTTCCAAATACGCTGGGATTATTATTAGAAACAAGTTCTCGGCATCTCTTGGAGTAAGGATAGGACGGCCTGAAAAGGCATCGCCCCGTCATATGAAGCCTCCAATTCATACATTATTTCCAGTCTCCGAAAATGGGGGTCCAACACGTGATCTTCTCAAAGCCTCTAGTAAACAAAATTTCTATACGAATATCTCAAATAGAATATGTAAGGAATGCAACGAACCTTCAATTGGGATAAAATGCTTAAAATGTAATAATAAAACAATAGTTCCTCTCATATGTCCCGTTTGCAGATCTACTTCAGAATATTCATTTTGTGAAAAATGCAAAAGAAAGACCCTTTCTCATTCATACAAACCATTTCCCCTAAAAACAAAATTACTAGATGCACAAAAGAAAACCGGTTTTAGAGCACAAGAACCTTTCAAGGGTGTAAAAGAATTAATTAATCAAGATAAGATTGCCGAACCGCTTGAGAAGGGACTACTACGCCAAAGTTTTGGTTTAACTGCATTTAAAGACGGCACAGTGAGATTTGATGCAACTAACTCTCCACTTACAAGCTTTAAACCCTCTTGGATTGGAACCTCAATCGAAAAACTCCATAAATTAGGATATTCTTATGATAAAGACGGAAAGCCGCTTACTGATCCCGACCAGACTGTAGAACTTAGGATGCAAGATATAATCATACCAGAAGAATGCGCTAGATACTTGGTTTCAGTGTGTAAATATATGGATAAATTGCTTGAAGAGTTCTATAACGACTCTTCTTATTATAAAGTCAAAAACATAACTGATCTTATAGGTCATCTGGTAGTTGGTTTAGCTCCTCATACCTCAGTTGGTATTTTGGGTAGGGTGATTGGATATACTAATACCCATGTTTGTTTTGCAACTCCTAATTGGCATTCGGCAAAAAGAAGAGATGCAGACGGAGATGCTGATTCCATAATACTGTTAATGGATAGCCTTCTTAATTTTTCAAGAAATTTCCTTTCTGATAAAATCGGGGGTTTGATGGATGCACCTCTTTTAGTCCAGCCACTAGTCCTTCCCCATGAATCACAACCACAAGCACATAACCTAGAGGTGGTTCCGCATTTCTCCCTAGAATTCTTCAATGAAACTCTAGAAAATAAAAAGGCTTCTGAAATTCGTAGTGTTGAAATTATAAAAGATAGACTTGAAAC
>JABAHQ010001092.1_pt2 | contig 33347 bp, 34 predicted proteins | sample 7062091 | NCBI WGS metagenome assembly JABAHQ01 (sample SAMN14534359, study PRJNA622989) | marine sediment metagenome | biome: marine biome [ENVO:00000428]; feature: marine pelagic biome [ENVO:01000023]; material: deep marine sediment [ENVO:00002113] | place: India: Gulf of Kutch | collected... | reverse complement strand
CGGCGCGATCGACCAACCCCTCGAGTCTTTTGAAGGTGGATACCTCGCCTTCCCCGCTCATCACCTCGAAGCGTGTGATGACGTCCGGCCGCCCCCGTCCCGTCGAATCCTGGTCCTTGCGCTCGAGAACCGTCCAAGCCAGACGCCCGTCGGGCAGGTAGAAGACCGAGCGGAAGCGTCGAAACGGTGTGAGCGCTTCGAGTTGAGTTCCATCGAGGCCGATCCGCCGTATCTGGGCGGGTGCGGATCCCCGGTTCGGCTCGCCGCTGGTGGCATCGCGCGGGTAGCTCAGGTAGACCAGCGCCTGGCCGTCCGGGGTCCAGGTCGGCCGGCCCGCCCACGACTCGTGCGGAACGCGTACTTGATGTCCTGGCGGATCTCGTCCATGGCGTGTCACCTGTCAGGTTGGAAGGCGGCCGTTCTCGACCGAATATACTACGCGCAAGGTGACATGTCCGGTTTCGCGATTGGCTGAGGCGATTCGACCGGCCCGATCTGGACCGCGAGTGAGACAACGGAGGAGCCTCACTGAGATCCTTGTGTATCCAGACATTGATATTAATAATGTTAACTATCAACCTGGGGAAGAAGGGCTGGGTTCGGGACGGAGTATTCCCAAAACTGCTCGGCAGGGCCGCGTCATCATGGCTCGCCGCAATGTATCAGCAGTCCCAACAGGATGTTCCGCAGACAACCCACGGATGGAGACCCGGCTGATCGACCTGTAGTTCCACCGAAATCCGCGGTATAGACGCTCTCTGCCGGGACGGTCCTCCGGTGCCGACCGGGACCGTCCCACTCATTCCCACGCCTCATTAGGACTAGGAGGCTCCCGATGAGACGCGAGCTCGCAAGCGCGATCCTTATCTTGCTCGCTGTCACTCCGACTACCCTGGCGCAACCCGATCCCGTCGCCGAGCGCCTGCGCCGTATCGAGGAGTCGGTTGTGGACTCTTTGCGACGCGAGTTGGACCGCCTGGTCGCCGAACAGGGTGAGGAAAGCGCCGATTTGCTCCCGGTGCTGTTCGCCATCCGCGACGCCTACATGGCTCACGGCGCCTACGTGCCGGCCACTCCGTTTCAAGAAAGAGCGCTGGCGATCACCGAGTTCATGCACGGGCGCGACGCCGGGGTCACGTTGACGGCGCTGCACAACCTGGCGCGGCTGTACGGGCTCAGTAAGGACCACGCCAGCGCCCGGCGCACCGCCGAACGCCTGCGCTCGACGGTTGCGCGCGTGATCGGGACCGAGCACAGCGCCTACGGGGTGGCGCTCACCACGGAGGGCAAGGCTCTGCTGGCGGACGGCGATGCCGCGCTCGCCGCGGAGCGTCTGCAAGAGGCTCTGGCCATCCTTACCGGGAACATGGGACCCGCCGCGCACGAGGCGACAGAGACCATGTTGCTGCTGGGGGAGGCTCAACTCCGCCTGGGGCGAGTGCGCCGGTCACAGGGCCTGCTGGTCTACGGGCTGACGATCCGCTCCGAGGCGGGTGACTTCGAGGCGGACGACGAGGCTGCCATCTACATGGCGCCGTTCATGAGCGTGCTCGGCGCGCTCTACAGCGCCGCCGGACTCTACGACCAGGCGGAGGATCTTCTGAGCCGGTCTCTGGGAGCTTACGAGACAGCGCTCGGCAGCGACTTTCCCGATCTCGAGCCCGTACTCGTGCACAACGCGAGCCTCTACGCGGCGAAGGGCGATGAAGACGCGGCGGCTGCGTTCCACGCCCGCGCCGAACGGCTGCATGCCGACAACCTCGGCTTCGCTTTCATCCCCACCGCTGAACCGTACGAGCCGATCGCAGCGATCCCGCCGGCAACCGATCCGAACGGCCTGTTCGCATCGGCGGCCGTCGGCGATTGGCTCGAGTTCACGATGAACGACGAACCGAGTGAGAGGCTCGAGATCGTGCGCGTCACCCCTGCCCTCGTCGTGATCGCGCGGTCCCGCTGGAACGGAGGCACGTGGTCGGTCTCCAGCCAGGAGATGGTGCGGCGTGACATCGGTTTAGCGGAGTACCACGGTGAGGACAGCCTCACCACGACGCGGTGTCCCTTCGGCGAACGGGAGGTGGGCTGCCTCGCCTCGGTCGATCCCGGATCGTACGACTCCGACCCGACGACGACCTTCTATGCGCCCGATGTAGTGCCGCTCGGCGGACTGCTGCGGATGGACCTGGGGGAGTACGTGATGAGCGCCTCGAGGTACCGCCGCGGCGGTGAGACCGTGACCGTGCCCGAGTCGCAGGGTTTCCCGGTGCTGGCGCAGCCGTCGGCCGCGATCACGTCAGTGTCGGAGCTGATCGAGGCGGCCAAACGGGGAGATCGGGATGCCATAGAGAAGGCGCTCGACGCCGGGATGGACGTCAACGCGTGGGATGGCGAGGCCCTGAACTGGGCGGTGTTGAGGGGGCACTCCGAGCTGGTGGAGTTCATGCTCGCGCGGGGCGCGAGGGTGGGGCCGCACGCGCTCCAAGCCGCAGCACTCGCGGGGCACGTCGATCTTGCCCGGCTGCTATTGGAACGCGGGGCCGACCCGGACGCGAACGACCGGCTTCGAGACGATCCGCCACTCTATATCGCCGCACAGAAAGGCCACAGGGTGGTCGTCGAGTTGCTGCTGGAGCACGGTGCCGATCCCATGCTAAAAACGGGCGACGGCGAGACTGTCCTCATGGCCGCGGCGGCGGCAGGGGACACAGCGATGGTTCGGCGCTTCCTGGCGCTGGGGGTCGACGTACATGCCAGGACTGAATCCTCGTTCAGCGGTGGGTGGACGGCCATTCTCTACGGCGCGGTTCGCGGCCACCCCGATGTCGTGCGCCAGCTGCTCGACGCCGGGGCGGATCCCCGGGACGCGACCGACGACGGCACCACCACCTTCCTTGCCGCTGCCAAGAGCGGCGATACGGACGTCGCCCGGCTCTTGATCGCGGCCGGTGCAGACCGGGACGCCCGCACCGACGAGGGGATGACAGCACTCATGTTTGCCGCTGGCGGCGGGCATGCGAAGCTTGTGCGACTGCTGATCGAAGCGGGCGCGGATGTGAATGCAAGGGACGATCGCAATCGCACCGCCCTGGAGATAGCTGAGGTAAGAGGGCGATCCGGCCATCCGCGGGATCAGGGGGCACGAGAAGGTTTCGCCGAGGTCGTCCGAATTCTTGAGGCCGCCGGTGCACAGCGGTAGGGCGGCTGCGCGAAGACCGAGCTGGAGGAATCCATGTGTTCGAGGCCCGCGATCCTGATTGCGATGATCTCGGCCGTCGCAGTTTCTGGAGTACCCATCGCTCACGCGCAGACAGCCGCACGGCTCGGGTCGTTGGACAGCGTGGCCGAGCGATCCTGGCTTTCCGCCTCCGTGGTCCAACCCGAGTCGCAAGACCAGGGCTCGGTATTTCGACCTCTGCTTTTCGGTGCGTTGTTCGGTGCCGGTGGCTTCCTCGCAGGTGCGCTGGTCGGCGACGCAGTGGATGACGAGTGCGACAATTCGACCGACTACTGTATCCCCACAGGTGTCGTTCTCGGAGCCGCGACCGGTGGCACGTTCGGGCTGGCGTTGGGCGTGCACGTCGGCAATCGCAGTCGGGGCAACATGGCTCTGGATTCTCTCGCCGCTGCGGCAGTGTGGGGATTAGGAATCACCGTGGCGATCGTAAGCGACGACGACACGGCCAGGGCGATTACGCTCGCTGCGATTCCAATCGTGCAATTGGGCGTCACGGTCGGCGTCGAGCGGGCGTCGGGCCGTTAGCGAGGCCGAGGGCGGCTGACATGTAGTCAGTAAACGGCTGCTTGAGACCAGATGTATCCTGGAATTCGGGGAGGTACGTATGCGGTACCGATTCTCCAGAATCTCTCTGCTGTTCGTCGTGGCGGTGGCGGCTTGTGGAGATGAAAACGCGACGGGGACGGCCGAGCCCACCTGGGAAGTCGGCGATGTGGAGGAGGTGGCGTCGAACATCGCCCCCGGCGGCCTCACCGGTGTAGCCAGTACCGACGACTTCTTCTTCCTGAACATCTACGGTGGTCCGCTGATGCGCGTATCGCACAGCGGTACACAGCTCGAAGAGGTGCTGCCGTTTCACACGACGGCTTTCGATCGCTATGAGCTGGTGCTCGGCGGGAACAACGACGTGTACTGGTCCAACGGTCTCATAGGTGGAGGCGAACCAGGTGAGATCCGTCGCAGCTCCCTCGATGCCGCCGTCGGCGACCTGTGGACGCTTGCCGGCCTCCAGGATCCCGCCAACCTGCAAATCGTCAACGGATTTCTCTACTTCACGAGCGACCTCCAGGCGATTGGCCGGGTCGATCTGAACGGGACCAGTTTCGACACACTGCACCTCACCTCCACCAAGACCATGGCCGCCATGGCGGTCTCGCCCCAAGGAGACCTCTACTTCGCTCACTGTCCCGGATGTCCGACCACCCGCGAGACGAAGGTCGAGATGCTGAGTGCTGCAGGCGGTGCCCCTGTAGAGCTCAATCATCGCTTGGGTCCGGCGACACTCGCAATGCGGATTCGCGGCAACACTCTGTACGTCCTCGATGAGGACCTCGTCTATTCGATGCCGATCGGAGGCGGGCCGATCACCGAGATCGTGGAGCTACAGCTCGGTGACGCGTTGGATTTCGTGGACGTGAGTGAGATCGGGATCTTCTGGGTCTCTAGCTTTCCGGCGTTTGGAATCCGGGTGGCGACCCTGGATGGATCCGTAATCGAAAACATCGGCAACGGCTTCCCAGTACATCGGAGCGGCGCGCTCATCTATTGGTTCAACAAAGACAGAACCCTGCGGCGGCGAACGGTCCGGCTCGCCGAGTGAGGCCGATTACACGGCAGGGCGATTACGACTGGCGACGATTCTGAATCGCGCAATTGGGCGAACGTTAACGATCTGATGATCACTGGAGGTACGCATGACACACGAAAAGGTGTTCGCTGCGGCGTGTTCGGTTGTGTTCGCCGCCGCGTGCGCGACGCTTGGCGGGACCGGCTCGTAGTGGTCTCCCACCCGGATTACGTCCAGGTTGGTCGCCGTCTCGGCCCACATGATCCTGCGATCGATCCAGGTTCGGCCGTCCGTGCTGGTGGCATGTACGAGGTTCGGGGGGATCCCGGCCAGGTACCAGATGTGCCAACCACCGTCGAAGTAGCGTGCCGTGGGCTCGCCCAGAAAACTGTACTGGCCCCAGCGCTCGAAGTCGTGCTCCGCGGTAAGCACGGGTGGACCGTAGCGCTGCCAGATTGAGCCATCCCAGTAAAGGTATCCCACCTGCACCGGCCCCTCGTTGTTCCATACGGCGCCGCTGGGATAGCCCCTATAATAGATTCGAGACTGCCACTCTCCGGTGCTCTCGTCGAGCCCATAAACGTGGCTGGGCGTCTCGGCGCCCGCGCCGTCCCATTCCCCGGCCGGCTGTTCTACGAGCGGCGCCTGGATGATGGTCCAGTCTTCCGGTGGGCTGTCGAGGGGAGCGCCGACGGGCAGATAGGCGCCGTACATGTTCACCCCGGCCACACCTCGAGGAGCGTCGTGATCCGCTCTCCGCATCTACGCACGGCATCCAGGATGATGCGGGTCGTTTTGCCGGGCCCTTTGTTCAGATAGTTCTTAAGGTCGCTTTCGGCTCTCGCGCGGTCGAATGGCGCTCGGCCGCCTGGCAGTGACCGCAATTCATGAGCCAGGACCAGAACGACGTAAGAGACCGTAGGTGAAAGGCTGGATCACACCATCGGGGGTCGTGTGCCGTTCCTCGCAGGCGTTGAGCAGCTCGAATTCTGGGCCGAGCTCGTCGAGCAGCGATTCGGCGCTGTACCGAACGACGTCGAGTCCGCTGCAGCGCTCGGGTCCCGTCGGAGCGAAGGTCGCTATGATCGCGTGGCCTCCAGGGACCAGAGCTTTCGTCAGCGTATTCCGATAGCGGTTCCGCTCCTCGGGCTCAGTCAGAAAGTGAAAGAAAGCGCGGTCGTGCCAGATGTCCCAAGTGTGCGGTGGATCGAACCGCGTCAGGTCGGCGATGATCCACTCGACTGCACGGGCTCGGTCACCGAGACGTGCGCTGGCCTGGTCGAGTGGGTGCTGGGCCAGATCGAGCACAGCGACGTTCGTGTATCCCGTGTCGATCAGGTGATCGACCAGCGTCGAGCTGCCGCCGCCGACGTCGATAATCCGAGTCTCGCGAGCGGTCGCGCAGGCTCGAATCAGGCGCAGCGACAGCTCGGGACGGTCCTGGTGCCAGCTGAGCTGTTCTGCCGACCGGGTGGCGTAGATCTGTTCCCAGTGACTCTTGCGGCTCACGGCATTGGGCCCCTTCGCTGCGCCAAAGATGCCGTCGTGACGGCAGAGACACCAGCCATCGCGTCAGCCAGGTGCTGTTGAGGTCGCGGGCGGGCCGACGAGCTCCGCATCGGCAGAACGCTGAGAGCAGACAAGAGACTCGCAAGTTCATGGCGTGCAGCGGTGTTCAGTCTTCTTGCTTTCCGAGTGTGAAGAACCCATCGCTCCTATCGTGTACGATCAGTCCCGCCCAGTCTCCTCCCGGCATCCCTTCGGCGGGTTCAGGGGGCGGGCGGTGGTCCAGTACGACGAGAAATAGCCTGTATTTCGCAGGTTCGCTCTCGAATCGATCCTCCAGGTCGTTTGCCACGGCCCAGGTGAACTCCTCGTTGTCCAGACTCACGGAGCCCAACGGCATGAAGCCTCCCCAGCCGGAAATCGAGAGGTAGAAACAATCGCCGGCCTGCACCTGTTCTTTCGGAGCGATTCGAGCCGCTCGTTCGTCGTAGGCGGCAAGGCAGAGGGACACCCGGTTGCCGTAGTCGAGAATCCAGTCGTGGTTGACCTGCCACGTTACGTCATACTCGGTGCCGGTCTCCAGCAGCTCGCCGCCGTTGGGTCGTATGATCTGCAGATAGGGGATCTTGAAGGGAATGGGATCGCCTGGGTTCGAGGCGGCGGACTCGCTCGTTTCATTCATCCACCTCGTGATTTGCCCGGAAACCTGCCGTTGGGGGATGGTGCCGCTGTAGTAGATGCGGTGTGTTTCGGTGCAGGGGCAGTGCGGAACCGGCTCTCCACCCGGAGCATCTTCGAAGCCTGCGTATTCGGTATGTGTTTCGAACACAACGGCTTCAAAGACCCGGTCGTCGATTCGAATATACCCCGTGGCACTGTCTGCCCCGCCCCCGTCGTCGAATGCGGTCAGACGGAAGCCGCCGGGAAGGCGGATGGACTTCTGCCACTCGCTGTCTTGCACAGCCGTGCGGATCCCGCAGCCCGGAATCTCAGGACTGCCCTCTTCGTAGGTGGCTCTGTATTCATACTGAACCCCCGCCAGGTTCAGGTTGCCCGATACGGATGGGTCATCTTCCGAGCTGTAGAGAACGGCGTATGTACCCGTTGTCGGTTCGACTTCGATCCACCCGGCTTTCTCGCATTGACGAAGCCTCTCGACGATCGTTGGAGGTTCCTCGGCGGCCTGCTCTGCGGCTGCCGAAGTCTCCGTTCTGTTCGTCGGGACGACGCCGGCCAGAACACCGGCCAGAACAAATGAACTGAGGGGAATCGCGGTCACCGATACGAACATGTGGGTAGTCATGAAACAATGTTAGGGAATTTGACAGGCCGACGCACCTCGCCCGCCAGTTAATCAGGACTCGGCCGAGAAGCGAACAGCGTTGCGTAGATGCCACGATCGGGACTATTCTAAACTTCAACCTCTCGCTGGAGGGTAGTCGAGAAGCCTTTTTCGGTCTGGCCCCGCTGAGAAAGGTCTGCGGTTATGGCACCGAGCCGTGCTCAGACTCGACCTCCAGCTTGGCCGACTCGGGCAATGTGATCCCGGGACGCCCGTCTCGGGAATGCGCGACGGCAGAGCGTTGGCGTGACGACGGAACTTCGGGTGCTTGCGGAGCGGGGGCCCTCGCGAGAAGGGGGCACAGATGTTCGAGCTCAAACCGCTGCACGCCGACAGCATTCCGGCTGCCTTGGAGAAAGCGATGCGCTACCGTCTGCTGAACGAACCCTGGCAGGCGGCGAGCATATGCGAGGATATCCTCGCCCTCGAGCCGGAGAACCAGGAGGCCCTGGTCACGTTCCTTCTGGCGCTCACCGACCAATTCGGCAGGGAGCGCGGGGCTGATCCGAACGCGGCGCGGGCCGTGCTTCCGCGCCTCGAGAGTGAATACGCCAAGGCCTACTACGCCGGGATCATCGCGGAACGGCGAGGCAAGGCTCACCTGGCCCGCGGTGGGCCGGGTGCGGGTGCCGCCGCGTACGAGGCGCTGCGGCAGGCCATGGAGCACTACGAGGAGGCCGAGAAGCTTCGTCCAGCCGGAAACGACGATGCGATTCTGCGCTGGAACACCTGCGTCCGTATCTTTCAGCGTAACGCCAACGATCTCCGCCCGCTGGACGAAGAGCCCCGATTGGAGCCGCAGCTCGAGTAATCGGTCGGCATGACTCGGGCCTTGTCGGTCCAGCTCCGCGTGGCCAGAACGGAGCTCTGCCGTCAGAACTTAGACGACCGCGACGAGCAGGAAGCCGGCGGCCAGGGTGAGGAGGGTGGCCGATCCATAGGTGAGCACAGCGATCAGCTCGTTCAGATGGTAGAGTTGCAGGCCGTCGTAGAGCGTGTAACGGAAGCGGTGGGCCCAATGGTAGAAGGAGAGGCTCGCGAGCGCGAAGATGGACAGCCGGCTGATCGGATGACGGACGAGCTCGACCAGCTCGCCGTAAGACGGCAGCGTGACCCAACCGAGGGGCGCCGCGATCCAGAGCAAGAAAACCAGCGCAGGGAGGACGAGCGCGGCGACCATCCCGCCGCCGCTGAACAGCGCCCATAGAATTGGCTCCTTAACGCGTCCCATCACCACCCCCGGACCAGCAGCCATACGAGAAACGTCGAAACGGCGAGCCAGGCGGCATAGTGACCGGCGACGACCGCAGCGTCCGGTATACGCCGACCTCTCACGTGAAGCACGATCGCCTTCGGCGCCAGGTTCAGCCAGGTGACGGTGTGAAACAGGAGGATGATCAACAGGGCGCCGTGCCAGATCAGCACCGGTCCGAGTTGCAGCCACGCCAGGAAGCGCGCGTAGGCCGCCCCCCCGCGGGCCAGCGCCCAGACCTGCATCAGGAGCAGCGCGGCAGCGTAGGCGACGAACGGGCTGGTGAGCTCGCGGGCGATGAACTTGACGTAGGCGCGCTTCCGGATCCACCAGAAGATCGGGATCCGTCGCCGGTACCACTTCGGGTGATGGGGCGTGTAGTCGGGGTTCACCGCTCGGACCATGGCAGCACCATCGATTTGAAGTGATCGACCGTGGCAGCGAGCTTGTAGCGCTGTATCGCGCCGGCCGGATCGACGTTCTTGGGACAAACGGTCGAGCACTCTCCGACGAACGTGCAGGCCCAGATCCCCTCCGCGTCCGAGAGCGTCTTCATGCGCTCCGCCGCGCCCTGATCGCGCGAATCGAGGTTGTAGCGTTGCGCCAGCGCGATCGCCGCCGGTCCGATGAAGCCGGGCTCGAGCTCGTAGATCGGGCAGGCCGCGTAACACAGCATGCAGTTGATGCACATGCTGTACCCCTTGTATTCGGCCAGCTGCTCGGGCGTCTGAAGATGCTCACCTTTGGACAGCGGAGGTTCTTCCTCGCGCATGATCCATGGGCTGACGCGGCTCAGCTTTTCGAGAAAGTCGCTCATGTCGCCGATCAAGTCACGAATAACTGGAAAGCCGGTGAGCGGCTCGACACGGATCGGTCCGGGCGTGAAACCCTTTAGATAGGCCGCGCACGTGAGTACCGGCTCACCGTTGACCATCATCCCGCAGCTCCCACAGACGCCCATACGACAAGACCATCGATAGGAGAGCGTACCATCGAGGTTGTCCTTTATATAGTTGAGGGCGTCGAGCACCATCCACTCGGGCTGGAACGGTACCTCATAGGTTTGCCAAGAAGGCTGCGACTGTTCTTCGGGGCGGTAACGCTGTACCTCGATGGTGATGGACTCGGCCATGTGAACTTACCTTCCATAGACACGTTCGCCCGGCGGCCACCGGGTGATGTTGACCGGTAGGAGCTCGATGCGCGGTGGACCGTTCTCCGATCGATAGGCGAGCGAATGGGCCAGGTAGTCCTGATCGTCTCGATCCGGGTAGTCACTGCGCTGATGAGCTCCGCGGGACTCCCTTCGCTCCAGCGCCGAGTGAACCACACTCTCCGCCACGTCGAGCATGCAGCCCAGTTCGAGGGCGGCCACCAGCTCGGTGTTGAATGTGAGACTGTGATCGTCCAGAATGATCCGGTCGAACCGTTCCCGCAGCTCGCCGAGCCGGTTCGCCGCAGCATCCAGCCCGGCCCGATCGCGATAGATACCTGCTCCCGCCTCCATCGCGTCCTGCATCTCCTTCCTGACCGTCGCGACCCGTTCCGTGCCGCCCGACTTCTCCAGAAAGCTACGGCGCAGTCGATTCTCCTCATCAACGGCCTGTGCCACGACAGCGGTCGGCGGGTCCTGCTGTTCAAGGGCGTAAGCAACCGCCGCCTTTCCCGCGCGAGCGCCGAAGACGAGCAACTCGGTCAGCGAATTCGACCCGAGACGGTTCGCCCCGTTGATGCTCACGCAGGCGACCTCGCCGGCGGCGAAGAGGCCGGTGAGCGGTGTAGCGCCGTTCAGGCCGGTGTGCACGCCGCCCATCATGTAATGAACGACCGGTCGGACGGGGATCGGCTCCTCGACGGGATCGAGGTCTTCGTACTTGAGGCATAACTCCCGTACGAACGGCAACTTAGCATCGATCAACCCCGCGCCCAGATGACGGATGTCGAGGTGCACGACGTGTCCGTACGGGGACTCGATCGTCCGCCCTTTCTCGACCTCGTGCACGAACGCTTGGGAGAGTCGGTCTCTCGGGCCCAACTCCATCGACCGCAACACCGGCTTCGGCTGGGGCTCGCCCAGGTCGTAGTCCTGCAGGTAGCGGTATCCGTCTTTGTTGAGCAGCCAACCGCCCTCGGCTCGGGCCGCCTCGGTGATCAGGATCCCGGTGAACGGCAGGCCGGTCGGGTGGTACTGGACGAACTCCATGTCCTTTAGCGGGGCGCCGGCGCGGTAGGCGAGTGACATGCCATCACCCGTTTTGATGTTGGCGTTGGTGGTGAAAGGATAGATCCGCCCGGCACCGCCCGACGCCAGGATCACCGCTCTTGCCAAGAGCGCCACCACTTTTCCGGTCGCCAACTCGAGCGCCACGACGCCGTGGCAGCGCCCTTCGTCAACGAGCAGTCGGGTCACGAACCATTCGTCGTAGCGCGCGATCGACCGGTATTTGAGCGAGGTTTGGAATAGGGTATGGAGCATGTGGAAGCCGGTCTTGTCCGCGGCGAACCACGTGCGCTGAATCTTCATGCCGCCGAACGGTCGGACCGCGATGTGCCCGTCGGGCTCGCGGCTCCACGGACAGCCCCAATGCTCCAGACGAAGCATCTCCTCCGGCGCCTCATGGACGAACGCGTCGACGGCATCCTGGTCGCAGAGCCAGTCGCCCCCGCTGATCGTGTCGTACGCATGGGCATCGAGGCTGTCGTCCGGGCGAATCGCCGCCGCCGCCCCACCTTCCGCCGAAACGGTATGGCTGCGCATCGGATAGACCTTCGAGATGACCGCGACGCTCGCCTGCGGCTCCGCCTCCGCCACGGCGATCGCCGCGCGCAGCCCCGCTCCCCCTCCGCCGACGATCAGGATGTCGTGGGTCGAGCTGTCCATGAGATGGCTATGGGCGGGGGGTCGGAAGTCTCGCGCGTCGATGTCCGGGCGGGAGCGGGCGCCTCAAAAGCGCCGCTGGCGGCGGGGATAGCCCGACGAGGGGTCTGCCACGCTGGTTGGGGCGTCCAGGTGAGCATGGCTCTCTCCGGTAATCGCACAATGAAACAGGACCGTACGAAAATGCGGCAGATACCGCTCGACCACAAGCGATGCGGCAGCTCGTTTCGCTCCCGGCGACCGAATGGTCTGAACTCGATTAGTCCAGCTCGCGCAGCCAATTAAGCACCACGACGGTCTCAGTCCCCGTTTGCGCACTCTCGACCATAACGAAGCGCTGACCGTCCGGGTGGATGTCGTAGATGGAGTGGAAGTCGTTGTGCACGAACCCCGCTCGAAGACTACCGTCTGCCATCGGCCGGCTTCCAATAGATGTCCATGGTGCCACGCCATGACGCGTAGCTCGGTCATGGATGAACTTTACAGAGTTTCACTGCACTGCGCTCTGAAAGAGAGTTCTGCACCTATCGCGAAGGTAGCAGCGGATGTTGTCAGCCTGGACAGCGGTGATCGGGTGCAGTCCGGGCGCGGCTTCGGTATACTGTTCGCTGAAGTCGACAGCCGTGGGAGTTGCTCCCGGAAGTTTTGGCCAACCCACGGGAAAGGGACGAGCTATGACTCCAGTCGATGCTGCCGAAACCGCTCGTCTGTCAGAGGCGATCGAAGCGATCCTGCGAGCCTTGGAAGTCTTTAATCGCTTCCAGGGCCCCGACCTCGCCGGGCGTCAGAAATCAGTCTGGCAGTCGACTCTGGATCGACCCGTACCGCAAAGAGGAGCGGGTCTCGATAAAGTGTTGGACGAGTTGACTGAAACCATCATCCCCCATGGACTTAGAGTTGGTGAGCCCGGGTTCTCCGGTTGGATGGCCGTTGCGCCCACGACCTCGGGTACCGCAGCGGCACTTGCGGGGACAGTGGCTGGTCCGCAGCGGTGGTGGATTCAACCGTTCAACTTCCTGGAGACCGTAGCTCTGCGCTGGCTCGCCGAGCTGCTCGACCTTCCGAGCGACCTGCAGGGCACTTTCACCAGTGGTGGGTCGGTTGCGACGCTCGTCGGCCTCGGGGCGGCTCGCCAGAAGGCGTTGGAGAGGCACGGTGTCGATCCTGCCCGCGACGGGCTGCCCCCGCACATTCGCTGTCGCATCTACGCGAGCGAGGAGGTCCATCACGTTGTCATCCGAGCCGCCGGGGTACTTGGACTCGGGCGAAGATCTGTGGCCTCGCTCCCGGCCGATCGGGGTCAGCGGATGGATCTGACCGAGCTCAGAAAAGCCCTCGAGACCGATCGAGCGAAAGGCGTGACACCCGTCGCCCTGGTTGCCAGTGCCGGGACCGTCAATACGGGCGCAATCGATCCGATCGAGGAGATGGTCGAGCTCGCGGCGGAGTTTGAAACCTGGCTTCACGTCGATGGCGCCTATGGACTGTTCGGCAAACTTGATCCTCGCATTGCTCCTCTCTATGCCGGCTTGGAAAAGGCGGACTCGCTGGTCGTAGACCCGCACAAGTGGCTGGCGGCTCCGGTGGGATGTGGGGCGGCGTTCGTTCGAAACCGTGCGCTGCTAGGCAGAGCATTCACGACAGAGCCAGCGGACTATCTAGAGGGCGCGGCTTGGACCGGTGAGGTCTCATCTCCATTCGATCATTTCGGTGAGTTGTACCATAACTTCAATGTCGAGCAATCGGCGCCCTCTCGCGGTGTGCAGGTCTGGGCGGTACTAAGGGAGATCGGCGTGGAAGGTCTGCGCGAGCGGATCGTCCGCCACAACGACTTCGCGCGTCACCTGGCGTCACGGGTCAAAGAGGACCGACATCTGGAATTGCTGGCCGAGCCGACGTTGTCGATCTGCTGCTTCCGCTACCGTCGACCCGATTTAGGCGAAGCGGAGCTACAGGAACTGAATGCCGAGATCGCGCGCCGCTTGCGTGCCGAAGGTGAATACGTGCCGTCGACTACTCGTGTGGCGGGCAGGTTCGCCATACGTCCGGCCTACATCAACCCTCGTACCACCATCGCAGAGGTCGACGGTCTAGCCGATCGGGTCCGCGAGATTGGGGATTCGCTGGTCAGCCGTTGAACTTCTGCCTTCTGCTGGGGCGTTGGCCCCGCGGGGCCTGACGAACACGCTGACTCGCCAGACGAGACCGTTACTCTCGAAACGGGGTTCGAGCCCGGCCTCGACCAGCAAGTCTTCGATCCGCCGTACGGGATGCACCCAGGTCCGAAAGCTGCTGCCGCGTATTCGCCGCATCAGGTTCTGAAGCGCGACGAACGCCCTGACGTGCCAGCGGTCCCGGGGGATGCTGAAGGCGTACAGCCTTCCGCATTTAGCTGCTGACTCTGCCACCAATCGCTCGAACCCTTCGTAACAGCAGATGACCCGGTCCAGGGTGACCAGGTCGGCGTCGGCTACCCGCTCCGCGATCTCGACAAAGTCGGCGTGCAGGTATCGAATGCGATCGGCCATGTCGCGGCGTTGCGACTCGGATCGAGAGGTCTCGATGTAGGCGGAAGCTCCCTCCACCATGGTGGCCGACTCAGTGGCGACGGCGAGAAGTTCGAACGGGATGACACCAACGCCGCCCCCGATGTCGAGCAGCGTGGCGATTGGCTCGCCGGATCTACGCACGGCATCCAGAATGGTGCGGGTCGTCTTGCCGGGCCCGTTGTGCAGATAGCTCCGTAGATCCCGCTCGGCTCTCGCGGCGTCGAACTGGCGCTCCGCCGTCTGGCAATGACAGCAGTTCACGAGCCAGGACCCGAACGGCGAAAGCGACCGTAGGTGAACGGTTGCATCACGCCGTCGGGGGTCGTGTGCTGTTCCTCGCAGGCGTCGAGCAGCTCGAATTCGGGTCCGAGTTCGCGGAGCAGCGACTCGGCGCTGTAGCGAACGACGTCGAGTCCGCTGCAGCGGGTGGGTCCCGTCGGAGCGAAGGTCGCGATGACCGCGTGGCCTCCAGGGACCAGAGCCCTGGTGAGTGTTTCCCGATAACGGTCTCGCTCCTCGGCTTCGGTCAGAAAGTGAAAGACGGCCCGGTGGTGCCAGACGTGCCACGGGTGCGGTGGGTCGAAGGCCGTCACATCGGCGACGATCCACTCTACTGCACGGGCGCGGTCGCCGAGACGCGCCCGGGACTGCTCGAGGGGGTGCCGGGCCAGATCCAGCACCGTGACGTTCGTGCACCCCGCGTCCAACAGGTGATCGACCAGCTTCGAACTGCCTCCGCCGACGTCGATGATCCGGGTATCGGGATCCAGCCCGCAGGCTCGAATCAAACTCAGAGACGGCTCGGGACGGTCCTGGAACCAACTGAGCTGGCCTGGTGTCCGGCCGGTATAGATCTCTTCCCAGTGGCTCTTGCGGCTCATGGTAGGGCCCTTCCGCTCTGCCTATGATGGCGTGGGAAGGGAAGTGACACCAGTTTGCGGGCGCCCGGCCGGAAAAGCGGGCGTCGTTGCGTGGAGGCGGTGATGGGACCTATGCCCCGACAGACGGCGGCCACTCCGAGGGTAAGACAGACGCCGCGGGCGAAGTGGCGCTGTGAAGGGTCCAGCCTATTCCTCTCGGGACACGCTCCAGGAGCCCCTGGAACGGTCCGGGGTATTTCAGCGGTGGTTTACCCTGCCTCACTGACATCGCCGCGCCCGATCCACGAAGTCCGTAAGGACCTGGGCGGCTGGACCTATTGTAAAGAAGAAGAGGAGCGCGATGTTGAAGAAAACCTATTCGCCGAAAGGGAAATCTTGCCGGGTGACCTTCGAGCTGCCCGCGGAGGTCAATGCCCAGTCGGTGTCGTTGTGCGGTGAATTCAACGACTGGGATCCGACGTCCCATCCTCTGAAGCCTCGGAAGGGCAGGAGATTCAGCACGACGATCTCCCTGGAGCCGGGCCGGTCCTATCGATTCAAGTACCTGGTCGACGATGAGCGCTGGGAGAACGACTGGGCTGCGGACGACTATGTGAGCAACGAGTTCGGCACCCAGGATTCACCGGTTCAGCTGTAACTCCAGCAGTGCGGGCGCTCACGAGCGCGGCTTCGCTACCGGTAGAGCCGCGGGGAGCGGCTTCGAGTGACGGTGCCAGCGTCGGTGACATGACTACCGACGCTGGCTGTTTTTCACGCAGGGAACGCTGGCAGGACGTGACACGTTCCAGTATTGAAAACGAAACGAGGAGGTCGAGATGCGATTGGAAAACGGCGAGAAGTTCCCGCGCCTCGCTGCGGAGCGAGTGGGTGGCGGGAGCATGACGATCCCTGATGACCTGAGCGGCCGCTGGGCGGTCCTTCTTTTCTATCGGGGTCACTGGTGACCGTACTGTGGTCAGCAGTTGGCTGACTTCCAGGAGAGTATGGAGGAGTTCGAGGCGAATGACATCGCGGTGGTCGCGCTATCGGTCGACCCGCACGATCAGGCGCGTGAGACGGTGGAGCGGCACGGCCTCACGTTCCCCGTTCTTTTCGGGCTCGACGCCCAGGAGATGGCGCAGCGTATTGGTGCCTATATCAACGAGAACGCTGAGTCGCCCCATCTGCACGCGACGGGCTTCATCCTTGACCCGCAGGGCGAAGTCGCGCACTCGGTGTACTCCAGCGGTCCGATCGGCCGCCTGGTTGCCCGAGATACCCTGAGCTTCGTCAAGCATCGTAAGTGACGAGCCTGGTCACGTCGACGATGATCCAACCGACCTCATGCCCTTCGTCGATGATGAACGCTGCGCCATCGGCTGGAGCGCGAGCAGCTGGAGGACGCCGTGCGTATCGCGCGCGAGGTGGCCGGGGCGTGGCGGTCGATGGTCGTGGTCATGGGTGAACGTCAGGGCAGATCGATTACTCCGCACCCAGACCCTCGAGCGGCAGTTCCGCAACCCCGGCAAAAAAGAGGGCCCCAACGGGGCCCTCGAGAGCGGTGCTTGCGCTACCGCTTCATGCTGTGCCTACGAGGTTACGCGGTCACCGTAGTCAGTGCCACCTCATAGGTCTCGACCTTCGGCGTATCCTCGATGACCGGATCCAACTTCTCCAGCACCTGCGGATACGTGGACTCGTGGTAGCTCTTCGCGCTGTTCTCGTCGTTCCACAGGCTGATACCCATGCAACGGTCAGAGCCGATCAGCGTCAGCTCTTCGCGGAAGCCGTCCTGCTTCCTCAGCATAGGCAGGACTTCGTCCTCGAACAGCCGATTGAATTCGTCTCTCTTGCCATCCTTGATCCGGAAATGGACTGTGCGAGCAAACTGCATTGCAGGCACCTCCTTTTCTGGATTCAAAACTCCCAGCGATTCAGCGTCGACGAGCTGAGTGGGAATCCCCGTCAACGCGGTGCCCATTGTAATGGGATAAATAGCATATGTCAATGGGGGGCAACAACTTACGGGTTTCACGCTTCACCCTTTAGGCCTGCGCCGCGTTGCGATACGCCGCATGGCTGTGCAGGTTTTGCAATTCTCCGACGCTGCTGGCGCGTCATCGCCCGGCGGCGTCTCTTTGCCAATGTTCCCGCTGTGGAACGGTTCGAGGGTTCGCGCATCGAGGGGGTGCCGATGACCGAGGAGCGGAATATCCGGGTCGTGGCCGTCCTGGGGACGGTACGGCCGGGCAGCTACACGTCGAAGGCGCTGGCGCTGGTCGCCGACGAGTTCGGAAAATACGAGGACGTGACGCTGGAGGTGGTGGATCCGGCGGAGCTGGAGCTGCCGTTGCCGGGACGCGGCGCGTCGGAAGATGCCGAGCGTTTGCGGGAGAAGGTGTCGAACGCGACCGGCCTAGTTCTGTCCACACCCGAATACCACGGAGGCTACTCGGCGACGATCAAGCTGGTGATCGAGAACCTCGGCTTCCCGTCGGCGCTGTCGGGCAAGCCGGTTGCTCTGCTGGGCGTGGCGGCGGGACAGATCGGGGCGATCAAGTCGCTGGAGAGTCTGCGGAGCGTCTGCTCGCACGTTGGGGCGATCGTGTTGCCGGGGCCCGTCTCGGTGGCCCGGGTGCGAGAAGCCTTCGAGGAGGACGGCACGGTTACGGACGAGGTGGTCGAAAAGCGCGTCCGGGGCGTGGCGACCAATCTCCTTGATTACATCGAGCGGCACATATGTCCGGCCATCACGCTGGAGGCGATGGTGCGCGAGGACGCGGCCTAGGGTCGAGAGCGCTGAGATCCTCGAGGCGTTTCCCGCTCTGCGAGAGCTCGTAGAAAAGCTGCTCGCGGTCAGCGAGGATGTCTGAAACAAAGGCCTGCCGAGGGCGTAGGCCCAAGAAACACGTTCTCTGCGCCGCGAGATTCCCTTTCGCGGCTCCCACCTGCGCATCCGGAGGATCCAATCGTGCATCGTTTCGTTGCAGCGGTTCGCTCGTTGTCGTTCGTCCTGGTGGCGTCCCTCGCGGCGCATGCCGGTGGGCGGTCGCAAACGGGGCCGGCAGGGAGCTGGCGCCAATATGCCACGCCGGAGCAGGCCGGTTTCTCTTCGGCCGATCTGGAGGCGGCGCGCAGCTTCGCCGACAGCGTTGGTTCGGCGGCGGTGATGGCCGTCTATCGAGGCCACGTTCTGGCGGCCTGGGGTGATCCGGCCCGGGAGTTCCGCTGCCACTCGGTGCGGAAGAGCTTTCTCAGCGCGCTGGTCGGGATCGCCGTGGAGGATGACGCGATCTCGCTCGACGCGACGCTGGTCGAGCTCGGCGTCGATGACACGCACGAGCTCGGCGAGGGCGAGCGCGAGGCGCGGTTGGAAGACCTGCTCTCAGCCCGGTCCGGCGTCTACCACCCGGCCGCCTACTCGCCCGCCAGCATGGAGGCAAACCTGCCGAAGCGGGGAGCTCACGAGCCGGGGACCTTCTGGTACTACAACAATTGGGACTTCAACACCGCCGGCGCGATCTACGAGCGGCTGACGGGCAACGACATCTTCGAGGCGTTCGAACGGCGCATCGCCGAGCCGATCGGCATGCAGGACTTCGACGCGTCGGACGGTCTCGATGTGCTGGAGCCCAGCAAATCGCGCTACCCGGCTTACACGTTCCGGATGTCGACCCGGGACATGGCGCGCTTTGGTCAGCTCTATTTGCAGGGGGGCCGCTGGGACGGGCAACAGATCATCCCGGCAGGCTGGGTCGAGCGGAGCACTCGGGCACACTCCGACCTGGACGAAGGTCGCGGGTACGGCTACATGTGGTGGATCTACGAGGCCGGCTCGCTGCCCGACAGGTACGAGCACGCGAACCGGCATCGGGCTTACCTGGCCCGGGGGAGCGGCGGCCAGGCCATCTTCGTCATCCCGGGTGCCGAGCTCGTGGTCGTGCACCGCGGCGACACCGACAATTACCGCGGCGTTAACGGATCGGACGTGTGGATGGTGGTGGAGAAGATCCTGGCGGCACGGCAAGCAGAGCCGGTGCCCGAGCCGAGCCTGGCGGCGCTCGACCCGGCGCCACTGCACAACGTGCGGCCGGCGCCGGCGCTACCCGAGCCGGTGGCGATCGCGCCGGAACTTCTGGCCGAGTACGTTGGCCGCTACCAGTTCGCGCCCGGTGTGGTGGGCGAAATCTTCATGTACGAGGGCCGGCCCTTCATCAACGTCCCCGGCGAGGGCGAGGCCGAGCTGTTCGCGATGAACGACTCGACTTTCTTCATCCGGGCCGCCACCGGCATCACCGTCGAGATCCAGCGTGACCCGAACGGTGAGGTGACCGGCCTCGTGGTGCAGATGCCGCAGGGCGCGATGCAGGCCGAACGTCTCCCTTAAGGGATCACGAAGTACGTCTGTTGGGTCGGGATCGTGATCGTGGATCCCGTAGATGAACGGGCTCTCGGGCGGCGCAACGGCGAGGTCGGCGTTCTGTGTCTCCGGGGCAGCCCGGGGATCGGTGGGCTCGGCACAGGCAGCGGTCAGTGCGGCGACGAGGACGGCGGACAATAGACGGGTGTAAGAGAAGCGTGAGTGGCAGCGCGCGATCATGCGGCCTCCCGGTTCGCAGACGTGGTGGGCGGGAAGTGAGTGTGGCCGGAGGTCGACACCGAGGAAGCGACGGCGCAACGGGCCATGGCTCACTCAGGTGCGACGAACCGGCGCATCACCCGGTCGTTCGTTGCGCGGATCTGGACGCGTGTAAGGTAGGGGCAGGGATCATGCCCGGCCAGATCCGCGGTTGGGGCTGTTCGGTGGTCTTGCGAGCGGTGGTCTGGGTCACGAGCTTGCAGCCGACCTCGAGTTGCCGATCAACGACGAAGGAAGCGAAAAGCCCGTGGCCGGAATCCATACCCACCCCGACTACTCGCGGGCCGTCCTCGAGGACCTGTACGATTACCCGCGGAAGCGAAAACTCATCGCCTGGCAGCTGTGGGTTTTCACCGGGCTTCTGGGCGGCCATCGATTCTATCTGAACCGCACCGGCACGGGAATTCTCATGCTCGTCACCGGTGGCGGCGGCATGGTCTGGTGGATCATCGATGCCTTTCTGCTTTCCGGGATGGTAGACCGCTATAACGGGGAGCAGGAGACGCGAGAGCGGGCGAGCCTGCCGCCGATCGCCCTCGATTTCATGCCGGCGCTGCGCGAGGTGGCGTTTTTCGATCGGCGTCCCGCGTGGGCGGAGCGTCGCGAGGGGACCGTTCGGCTCGTCGGCGACGGGCTGGTGCTGTTGTTGGCGGGCAGCGCGCTCGGAACGTTGACCGCGGACCAGGGTGAGTTCGAGGCGTTGGCGGCGGTGCTCGTGTTGATCGCCGTAACCAACATGGGGGCGCGGTGGGAGAGGCTGGCGCGTCTGCCCGTCCTGCGCGAGCTGGATCGCTGGAGCCACCGGCTGCGGATTTTCTACCACACGAACGATCCAGGCGGTCCACTCTCCCTTCTTTTCCGGCCGCTGCTGGGCCCGGTTACAGCGTTCTTCAGCAAACGGGCGCGGGCCGAGATCAACCTCTACCTGCAGCTCGGGGCGGTATTCGTCATCGGGTTCACGCTGCTGGACCTCGTGGACGCGGGCGTGGTGAGCCGGAGCGGACTGGATTTCCCGCTGGGAGAGCTGCTGCAGGACATCATACTCACGTTCGTGATGGTTTACGCGTTCGCGACCCCGATCGGGGCCACGCTGACCACTCACCTGCTGCTCGAGCGGACCGATTGGGTGGTCTGGACGCTGAGCGCCATCTCCCTCGGCGCCATAGCGATGGGCATGTTCGTCGCGTGACTCCCGGATGCGAAGCGGTGTTGAAACCGGTTAGACCCGGGCCGCGGGCCGCCTCAACCGTTGGTCAAGCGCGAAGCGGCATCCGACGACGGGAGACCCCCTCCTTCCAGGCCGAGCGTGGAGCTGGCGTTCGGTTGCTGCCGCACGGTTTGACGGGCTGATCGCGGCCGGTCTAGTTTCGGGCGACGACCCCGAAACAGCGTGACCACAGCCTGGAGCCATCCGGTGAGAATCGCCGACATGAACTGGATGCAGGTGGAGGAATATTTGGAGCGCGACGACCGTGCGGCTGTTCCACTGGGGAGCACGGAGCAACACGCCTACCTGAGCCTGGCGACTGACGCGCTGATACCGGAGCGGTTGGCGCGGGAGGCGGCGGAGCCCCTGGGGATTCCGGTCTTCCCGGTGCTGCCCTACGGGATCTCCCCTTACTTCTCGGCCTTCCCCGGGACCGTGACGCTTCGGCAGGAGACGTACGAACGGCTGATTCTCGACATACTGGACAGCCTGGCGGGCGCGGGATTCCGCCGGGTCCTCCTAATCAATGGACATGGCGGTAACGCGCCAGCGGCGTCGGTGGCGGACCGATGGATGACCGAGCGCCCGGGCCATCGGGTGAAGCTCTTCAACTGGTGGATGGCGCCGAAGACGCTGGCGAAGATCGAAGAGGTGGACCCGGTGGGCTCGCACGCGTCGTGGATCGAGAACTTTCCGTGGACCCGGCTGGCCGGTGTGGCGCTACCGCGGGAGCGGAAGCCGGCGATGGATCCCGAGCTAAAGTCGCGGTTGGATCCGGCGGCGTTCAGGGATGCGCTGGGGGACGGAAACTACGGCGGGCTCTACCAGCGGTCCGACGAGGAGATGGAGGCGATCTGGGAGGTAGCGGTGGCCGAGGCGCGTGAAGCCCTGGAGAGCGGATGGGTCTAGCGTGAACATCGACATGAGGGGTCGCACGATCATCGTCACGGGTGGCGCCCACGGGTTGGGCCGGGCCATGGCCCGAACTTTCGCGGAGCGGGGCGGCCGGGTCTGGACCTGTGACATTCTGGCCGACGAGCTGGACGAGACTCGAAGAACCTGCGGTCCGGGCTGTGAGGCTCGGGTGGCCGACGTCCGGGACCGGAATGCGGTGGGAGCCTTCGTGGCCGAAGCCTCCCGGGAGTCGGGCCGGGTGGACATCCTGGTGAACAACGCGGGCGGAGTAGCCGGACAGGTGGGCCGCCCGCTGGAGGAGGTCACGCCGGAAGCGTGGCAGACCATCCTGGAGGTGAACCTCACCGGCGGGTTCAATTTCTCCCAGGCGGTGGCGCCGGCCATGAAGGCGGCGCGGTGGGGCCGCATCGTGAACATCTCGTCCGGCGCCGGCCTCAGGGTGAGCCTGACCGGCATACAGGCCTATGCCTCCGCCAAGGCGGGGCTCATCGGTTTGACCCGGCAGCTGGCGCACGAGCTCGGCCCCTTCGGGATCACGGTGAACTGCGTGGCCCCGGGGTTCGTCCGGTCCAACCCTGCCACCGAACGGCAGTGGCGTTCCTACGGCGAGGAGGGGCAGCGCGAGCTGGTGGAGTCGATCGCCATGCGCCGGCTGGGGCGGCCCGAGGACATAGCCCATGCCGTTCTCTTTCTCGCGTCCGAGTACTCGTCCTGGATCACCGGGCAGACCCTGAGCGTTGACGGCGGCCGGTAGAGCATGGGTGCTGCGGTGCTCGCAGCGCGCGTCGGTTCGGAGGCCCTGCTCCTCCTGCGCAGCGCACCAGAATAAGGCCCGCCTGTGCCGCGACCGCGGGCACGACTTTCGGGCCGACCGATTCCTCGGTATAATCTGACCTCCAGCAACGACCGATAGCGGCCCCCTGTCGGGCTCATCCGTTCTGGCCGTGGCCCTGCGGGCCTCGTGAAGAAATCCCGTTTGTCCGGCTGCCGACCGAAATCGCGCACTATGAAATAGATGGTGGCGGTTCGAGAGTATCACCCCAACCAGGAGACGCCATGCCCGACGTGACGATGCGCGCGCTTGACGGCACGGAGACGACCATCGACGCCGACGCGGTGGCAGAGCTCGACGAGCGAGTTGCCGGCGAGCTGCTGAACCCCGATTCGCCCGCCTACGACGAGGTGCGGGCCATCTGGAACGCCATGATCGATCGGCGCCCGGGGCTCATCGTCCGCTGCGCGGATGCCGACGACGTGGTCAAAGCGGTGAAGTTCGCCCGGGAGCACGGTCTGCTCGTGTCGGTCCGTGGGGCCGGGCACAACATCGCGGGGAACGCGGTGTCCGATGGCGGCCTGATGATCGACCTGTCGGACATGCGGTCGGTGGAGGTGGATGCGGCGGCGGCTACGGCCCGGGTGGCGCCGGGGGCAACGCTGGGCGACGTCGACGCGGCGACGCAGGCCCACGGGCTCGCCTTGCCCGTGGGGATCAACTCGACTACGGGGATCGCCGGCCTGACCGTTGGTGGAGGCTTCGGCTGGCTTACACGCAAGTACGGCCTGACCATCGACAACCTGATCTCGGCCGACGTGGTCACGTCGTCCGGCGAGCGGCTGACCGCCAGCGAGAAGGAGAACCCCGACCTCTTCTGGGGGATCCGGGGTGGTGGCGGCAATTTCGGTATCGTCACGTCGTTCGAGTTCGGTCTGCACCCGGTGGGGCCGGATCTGTTAAGCGGCCTGATCGTGCATCCCTTCGCCGACGCGCCCGACGTGCTGCGGGCCTACAGGGAATTCGTAGCCTCGGCACCGGACGAACTCTCGGCCTGGGTGGTCTTGCGAAAGGCACCGCCGTTGCCGTTCCTGCCAGAGGACGTCCACGGGACCGAAGTGCTGGTGATCGCCACCGTGTACGCCGGGGAAGTCGCGGAGGGCGAGCGGGCGATGAAAGGGCTGCGCGAGATCGGCGACCCGATCGCCGACGTCATTGCGCCGCAGCCGTTCGCCGCCTTCCAGCAGGCATTCGATCCGTTGCTCACGCCGGGTGCCCGGAACTACTGGAAGTCCCACGACTTCACCGAGTTGAGCGACGACCTCATAGGCGTGGTGCTCGAATACGTCCGCGAATTGCCCACCGAGCAATGCGAGATCTTCATGGCCCACCTGGGCGGTGCTGCGAGTCGGGTGCCTGCGGACGCCACGGCGTACACGCACCGGGACGCCGAATTCATCATGAACGTGCACACCCGCTGGGACGAGCCTAAGGACGACAAGAAGTGCGTCGCGTGGGCCCGCGAGTTCTTCGAGCGATCCGCCCGATTCGCCACCGGTGGCGTCTACGTCAACTTCATGCCCGACGATGAGGCGAATCGTGTCACCGACGCCTACGGCCCCAATTACCAACGGCTGGTCGAGCTGAAGGACAAGTACGACCCCGACAACTTCTTCCGACTCAACCAGAACATCCAACCGACGGCGGCTTAGCAAAACCCCCGTCCTCAGAGAAAGCGGCTGAGCTGCGAGCCGCTCCCGAGATGCGGGAGTGACTCGCGGCTCGCCCACACCGGTGGCGAGGGGGCGGTATATCGGCCCTTTCTTAGCGCATCAGCGAAAACTGGTCGACGAGGGGCTGCGGGGAACGGCGTTTCGGGAGCGGCTGTGCCGGATGTGGAAGCGGGCGCGGTCGAGATACCGGAGCGGGCTTACATGGTCGACGCCTCGGGTCGCCTGGACAGCGACGAGAGCGCCCCGGACTCTGTGGTGGTTTGTCACCTCTTGCAGCTCCCCTACGCCACCGAGGAATCGGTCGGTCTGACTGACGAGGAGCCGACGCCCGGTGCGCCGTGGTTGCACCATGCCGGCACTTGCGACGCGCACGTGATGTGGTCGGAGACGCGGGTATTCCCGCGCGTAGGGGTGTGGCGAGCTCGAGGCGGCCGTCGCCTCTCTTGCGCTTATCCGACGGTCGGCCTAGATCCCTAGGCCGATGCGATGCCCAAAGCTCGGTTTCCTGACATTCGTCCTGTCCCTGCTGGCGTCGAGCACGCCGCTGCTAGCGCAGCGAGCCGAGAAGTTCGTGCTGGGGACGCAGGGCGCGTACGTGCCGGCGGGAGGCGGAACGCTGATCGACGACGGTTGGGCCGCCGGCGGTCTGCTGGGGGTGAATTTTCTGCCTCACGTTTGGCTCGCGGCGAGCTATGAATACCTGTGGTTGGAAGGCGGCCCCGACATGCCGCGTTGGGACGCGCAGGCGGTCTTCGGCAGCCTCGGGTACGACATCGTTCCGACCGGGATGAACGGCAACTGGATCTTCTACGCCGGCGGAGGCGCGGTTCGTTTCGATCCGGAGGCCGCCGATCTCGAGAAAAGAACCGCTTTCGCACTGGGCGGGGGAACGAGGTTGATCTACGACTTCAGCCGTCACGTGGCGGGGTCGCTGGAGGTGGGCGTCGCCGTTGCGTTCGCGGAGGAGTCGTACATCGGCGGCGACCTCTGGCTCATTCCCCTGGGGCTCGGCCTCACGGTTCGGTTTTAGCGGGACGGAACCTCCGAAACCTGCATGTCCAACTCATCCGAAGCGACGTTCGCCCGCGATCTCGGCCTGTTCGACGCGACGATGATCGGGGTCGGCGCCATGATCGGCGCCGGCATCTTCGTGCTGACCGGGATCGCCGCCGGCCAATCGGGCCCGGCATCGCTGCTCGCCTTCGCGCTGAACGGCGCCGTGACGCTGCTCACCGCCTTCGCCTATGCCGAGCTGGCGTCGGCGATCCCGCGGGCGGGCGGCGGATACTCGTTCGTGCGGATGGCGTTTCCCGGCGCGCTGGGCTTCACCTCGGGCTGGATGCTCTGGTTCGCCTACACGGTGGCCTGCAGCCTGTACGCGCTCGGCTTCGCCGGCTACTTCTGGGAGTTCTTCCTCAAGTATTTCCCCGGGCCGACCCAGGGCCTGTTCGGGATCGCCGGCGAGCACATCCCGATCCTGGTCGTGACGCTGCTGGTGGGGCTCGCCTTCATCCGCCTCAACATCAGAGGGGCCGAGGTAACCGGCAAGGCGGAGAACGCGCTGACGCTGGCGAAGATGGCGGTGCTGGGAATCTTCATCGTCTATGGGCTGCGACGCGTGTTCGCGGCGCCCGACGTGGCGGCGGACAACTTCACGCCGTTCTTCCCGCTGGGCGGAGGCGGAGTGCTGGTCGCGATGGGCCTCACCTTCATCGCGTTCGAGGGTTACGACCTGATCGCGACGGTGGCCGAGGAGATCAAGCAGCCCGAACGGAACATACCGCGCGCCACGTTCATCGCGCTGGCGATCACCGTGACGATGTACCTGCTCATCCTTTTCGTCTCGCTGGGTGCGGTGGACGCCGGCGGCCGTCCCACGTGGGAGTTCCTGGGCGAGTACAAGGAGACCGCGATCGTGCGGGCGGCCGAGGACTTCATGCCGACGTTCGGCGTGGTGATCATCGTGTTCGGTGGCCTCTTGTCCACCATGTCGGCGTTGAACGCCACGGTGCTCGCTTCGTCGCGGGTGGCGTTCTCGATGGCCCGCGACAACTGGCTACCCCGCGAGATGTCGAAGATCCACCCGGAACGACGAACGCCGCGTGCGGCGATCATCGTCACCGGCGTCATCTTGCTGGGTATGGCACTGACGTTGCCGATCGAGACGGTGGGTTCGGCCGCCAGCCTGATCTTCCTGCTCACGTTCGCGCTGGTGAACCTGGCGGTGATCGCGCTGCGCCGGAAGATGCCGGAACTGCCCCGGGTCTATCGCGTGCCGCTCTATCCGCTCACGCCTATCCTCGGTATCGCGCTGAACGTCTTCCTGGCGCTTTACCAGTTCAAGTTCCAGCCGATGGCCTGGTACGTGACAGCGGGCTGGGTCATCTTCGGGCTGCTCATCTACTTCGCCCATTTCGAGAAGATTGCCGCCGTCGCCGAGCCGCAAGTGCTGGTTCCTTCGCAACGGCCGTTCGAGGCGCCGCCCGACTACGCGGTCATCGTTCCGCTGCACAATCCCGACAACGTGGAGGTGCTGCTCGATTTCGCCAGACCCATCGCGGAGGCTCGAGGACGACGGCTGGTGGCCATCTCGGTGGTCGAGGTGCCACGGCAGCTGCCCATCCACGAAGGGATGCGCTTTACTCACCATCGCGAGCCGCTGGTGCGGCAGGCCCGGGAGTACGCGGACGAGCGCGGGATCGAGCTGGAGACCGATCTGGTCATCGCTCATCACGCGCACCACGGGATCCTCGAGGCCGCCGATCGGCATCAGGCCGAGGTGCTGTTGATGGGCTGGAAGGGATTCACCGACACGCGCGAGCGCATTTTCGGCGAAGTCGCGGACCAGGTCATCCGGTTCGCGCCGTGTGACCTGATGCTGCTGAAACTGGTGGGGAATGCCCAGTTCAGGCGCTGTCTCTTCCCGACCGCCGGTGGCCCGCACGCCCAGCTGGCGGCGGAGTTCCTGAACGCGCTGGCCCGCGAGTTCGATATGGAGGTGACGACGGGTTACGTGGTGCCGCCGGATGCGACGCCGAGGCAGCGGGCCGAAGCCGAGCGCTGGATGGAGAAGACGCTGACCCACGTCGACCCGAAACTGGTGGTGGAGAAACGGCTGATCGAAGCGCGATCGGTGCCCGGCGGCCTGGCGCTGGCGAGCCGCGATTTCGATCTGGTGGTGATCGGAGCGGCGAAGGAGCCGCTGTTCCACAAAGTGCTGTTGGGCGAGATACCGGAAAAGGTGGCGCGCCACTCGCCGACCTCCGTGCTCGTGGTCAAGCGCTACGAGGGAACGGTAAAGTCGTTGGTGAAGCGGCTAATGGGCTGAGCTGCGGCTCAGACGGTGGCCAGCTCCGGGTCCTCGCTGACCGACGAAGCGCGGCGCGGCGAAGCGCGGCCGCGTCGCGCCAGCGTCACATTGAGCAGCATGGCCAGGTAGAGGACAATGGCAAACGGTATGCTGATCGCCCAGATCAGCCCACTCCTGGACATCTCGCGTGGACCTTTCATTTTGCTCTCATCAAGCGGTTATTGTTCACCGATGCTACGGCGACCCTGCCGGGTCGGAATCTCGTCCGTCCACGGTAAGGGTAGATCGGCCAGGTAAAGCTCTGAGCACGCCCATGTAACAACGCTGTATGGATGTCGCCGATTGGGACATCGGGCTCGAACGACAGGCCGGAGGAGTTGAGCGATGGATTACGTTCGCACGAAAGGAAACCCGGTTTTCCCGCTGACGCTTCTCGTCTTCGCGCTGGGATGCGGTGTCCCGGGCGACGACGGTGATGGCGGGCGGATCGGTGCGGCGTCGGGCGCCGAGACTCCGCGTCCGAGCTATACGCTCACCGCCGATCAGACGCACAACCGATTCAGCCGCGCGATCGAACCCGCCTTGCGGGTGCCGCCGGGCGCGGTGATCGAGGCCTTCACCGAGGAGGCGACCGATGGGCAGTTGACGCCCGAATCTTCGCTGGAGGACCTGGCGAACCTCTCGATGGACCCGATCCACCCGTTGACCGGGCCGGTCTACGTGGAGGGCGCGGATCCAGGCGATGTGCTGGCCGTGACGTTGCACGAGATCGAGGTCGGCGATTGGGGTTGGACCGCGAACGCTCCGGGATTCGGGTTCCTGGCGGATATTTTCGAGGAGCCCTACCTGAAAACGTACCGATTCGAAGAAGGAGCGACGAGCGTCGAGTTCGCTCCGGGGATCGAGATCCCCTTGCGGCCGTTCCCCGGCGTGGTCGGTGTCGCACCGGCGACCGACGAGATGCTGTCGACCATTCCGCCGCGTGCGAATGGCGGCAACCTGGACGATCGTGACATCGTGGAGGGTACGACGGTCTATTTACCGGTCTTCGTCGAGGGGGCGCTGTTCTCGATCGGCGATGCCCACGCGGCTCAGGGCGACGGTGAGGTGATGGGTACGGCGATCGAGGCGCCGATGCGCTTCGTCTACGAGCTGAACGTCATCGAGGACGGTCGGCGCATACCATCACCGCAATACGAGAACGACGAGTACTACGCGGTGACGGGGTTCGGGGTGACGATCGACGAAGCGGCGCGCCAGGCGACCCTGGCGATGATCGATTATCTGGTAGAAGAGCACGGGCTGACCCGCATCGACGCGTACGCGCTGGCGTCGCTGGCGGCACATCTGAAGATCGCCGAGGTGGTCGACGTGCCGCATATGCTCGTGACGATGCGGATCGACAAGGGGGTACTGCCTCAGAACTGAGCCCGGCGCGAAATGAACGGGCGCCGCGCTCGAGCGGTCGGGCAGCGGTGCCGAGTCGTTGCGGGCCCCAGATCGGGCCCGCTAACGCCTGCGGGGGCTAACGGCCTGTCGTCCTCGGGAAATCGGGGTGGGCCATGACCTCCTCGATCTGCATCATGTGTCGCTCGCAGTGGCTGGCCATGAACGTCATCCATTCCTGGCCGTTCATCACGCCGAGCGGCGGCAGCTCGTAGGCGTGACCGTGGAGGTCGGCGTCGGTGGTCTCGACCCACTCCAGCGTGGCCGCGCGCTCCGGCTGCCAGGCCGCGAGAAACTCGGCCCGTGTCGGCCAGCGGCCGGTCGGTCTGAGGGGGTCTGGTGCCTGCAGCTTCTGGCTGCGGTCTAGCATGAGATTCCGGATCTCGTCGCTGCGGCTACCCGCGGTCGACATGTCATCCGGCGGCCGAGATTCTATGAGCGGACCCTTGATCACCTGCTTGAACAGCTGCTCCGCCAGCAGGATGTGCTCGGCGACCTCGGCCACCGACCAGCGATCTTCCGCCGGTTTGAAGGCCCACGCCTCCGGCGTCAACGACTCGACCACCTGGACCAGCTGCGCGTCCGTCTTCTCGAGAGATGCCAGCAAAGCCTGCCGCTCGGCATCGCTGAGCGTCTGGGCGGACGTGATGGCGGGGATGAACAGCAAGGCAACGGCGATGGATGCACTGCGCATAGCGCGCCTCCTGTTGGGGCCCGGAACGGGCGGAGGCCCGAAAACGAACCGGCACGAGTTGGAGGTCTATACGGTTGGCGTGCCCAACTGTCAAACCGATGCCGAAAGCCCGACGGACAGGGCCGTACGCCAAACGCCCGCGGGCCGAGTATCCGGTGGAGCCGCGCGAAGATGTCGGTCTGGCTCGTTTCGGGACCCAACGTGACGTGACGGGGTAGGAACGGGGTGCAGTGACGCCCTGTAATCTGTTAGCTGGCAACGGATTATGCGCCAGCACCCGCTGGCGCGGCCCTTGCCGGGTTAGTTGAAGACCCAACCTGCTGTTCCGGTTGCTCTGGATAAAGCGTCTTGCTATTAAGAGACCCACGATCATTCCTGCGCGCGGTCTGATCGAACTCAGGGCAGGAGAGAAGAGACGAATGGCCAGTCTCCCAATCGACATCGCTTTGGACGGATCACGGGGCCGGATCGCCGCCTTCTTCGCCACGACCGTGGGGAAGAAGATGGTCATGGCGGTGACCGGGATCGTGCTCGTCGTGTTCGTCATCGGCCACATGATCGGGAACTTGCAGGTCTACATCGGACCGGAGGCGATCAACCATTACGGCGAGCTGCTCCGCGAGCTGCTGCACGGCGGATTCATCTGGGTGGCGCGCGGTGGCCTGCTGGCGGCGGTGCTGCTGCATATCTGGGCGGCCACGGCCCTGACGCTGGACAGCTGGAAGGCGCGGCCGGTGGGGTACCGGCGACGGCAGCAGTGGACCGAGTCGACGTACGCGTCGCGGACGATGCGGTGGGGTGGCCCAATCCTGCTGATCTTCATCGTTTACCATCTGCTCCACTTCACCACGGGTACGGCGCACAACGACTTCGTGGCCGGTGACGTGTACCACAACGTCGTGGCTGGCTTCAGCATCTGGTGGGTATCCGCCTTCTACATCTTCGCGCAGCTGGTCCTGGGACTGCACCTCTACCACGGGGTGTGGAGCATGTTGCAGACGCTGGGGTTGAGCCATCCCAGCTACAATCGTGTCCGGTTCGGGATCTCGGCGCTGATCACGGCTGTCGTGGTGGTCGGCAACATCTCGATCCCGATCGCCGTCCTCGCCGGAGTCGTGAGCTGAGGAGATAGAAATGGAACTCAACGCGAAGATCCCCTCGGGCCCGATCGAGGAGAAGTGGGAAAACCACAAGTTCGAGATGAAGCTGGTGAGTCCGGCGAACAAACGTAAATACAGCATCATCGTCGTCGGTTCGGGGCTGGCGGGCGCTTCGGGCGCGGCCTCGATGGCCGAGCTGGGCTACAACGTGAAGTGCTTCTGCTACCAGGACAGCCCGCGCCGCGCCCACTCGATCGCCGCGCAGGGCGGCATCAACGCCGCCAAGAACTACCAGAACGACGGCGACAGCGTGTACCGGCTGTTCTACGACACGGTGAAGGGAGGCGACTACCGCTCCCGCGAGGCCAACGTCTATCGCCTGGCCGAGCTGAGCCTGAACATCATCGACCAGTGCGTCGCCCAGGGCGTTCCCTTCGCCCGCGAGTACGGCGGCCTGCTCGCCAACCGGTCGTTCGGCGGCGCGCAGGTGTCGCGGACGTTCTACGCGCGCGGCCAGACGGGGCAGCAGCTGCTGCTGGGCGCTTACCAGGCCCTGGAGCGGCAGATCGGGCTGGGCAAGGTTCAGATGTTCTCGCGGCACGAGATGCTCGAGCCGATCGTGATCGACGGGCGTGCCCGGGGGATCGTCGTGCGCGACATGGTGACGGGCGAGCTGGAGATACACCTGGCCGACGCGGTGGTGCTGGCGACCGGCGGCTACGGCAACGTCTTCTTCCTGGCCACCTACGCGATGGGGTGCAACACCACCGCGATCTGGCGCTCGTACAAGAAGGGCGCCTGCTTCGCCAACCCCTGCTTCACTCAGATCCACCCGACCTGCATCCCGGTGCACGGTGAGTACCAGTCGAAGCTCACCCTGATGAGCGAGTCGCTGCGGAACGACGGGCGGATCTGGGTTCCCAAGCGGGCCGACGACGACCGGCCGCCGAACGAGATCCCCGAGGAGGACCGCGACTACTACCTGGAGCGGATGTACCCCAGCTTCGGCAACCTGGCGCCGCGGGACGTGGCGTCGCGGGCGGCGAAGCGGGTCGTGGATGAGGGACGCGGAGTCGGACCGACTGGTGTCGGGGTCTACCTCGACTTCAAGGACGCCATCGATCGGTTGGGCGAGGACGTGATCCGCGAGCGTTACGGCAACCTGTTCGAGATGTACGAGCGGATCACCGGCGAGAACCCGTACGAGGTGCCGATGCGGATCTACCCGGCCAGCCACTACACGATGGGCGGCCTGTGGGTGGACTACAACCTGATGAGCACGATCCCCGGCCTGTTCGTGATCGGCGAGGCGAACTTCTCCGACCACGGNNCATCCCTTACACCATCGGCGACTACCTGGCCCGGACGAAGTTCGAGTCGGTGAACGAGGACCACCCTGCGGCGAAAGAGGCGCGGGAGCAGGTGGCGGACCGGATCGATCGGCTGCTCTCGATCGACGGTGAGCGAACGGTGATGTCGATCCACCGGGAACTGGGCGAGCTGGTGTGGGAGTACTGCGGCATGTCGCGCACGCGGGAGGGTCTGCAGACGGCGCTGGAGAAGATCCCGGCGCTGCGCGAGGAGTTCTGGGAGAACGTCACGGTCCCCGGGGCGGCGGAAACGTTGAACCAGTCGCTGGAGTACGCGGGTCGGGTCGCTGATTTCCTGGAGCTCGGCGAGCTGATGTGCCTGGACGCGCTGGAGCGAGAGGAGTCGTGCGGCGCGCACTTCCGTGAGGAGTACCAGACGGAGGACGGAGAGGCGTTGCGTGACGACGAGGATTACGCGCACGTGGCGGCATGGGAATACGCGGGCGAGGACAAGAAGCCGATCCGCAACGTGGAGCTGCTGGAGTTCGAAAACGTCGAACTCGCGACACGGAGCTACAAGTAATGAAACTGACCCTGCATATATGGCGTCAGCCGGATCCGAAGTCGAAGGGGAGCTTCGTCAGGTACGACATCGATGAAGTGAACCCCGACATGTCGTTTCTGGAGATGCTCGACGTGCTCAACGAACGGCTGACCCGGGACGGGGAAGACCCGGTGGCGTTCGACCACGACTGCCGTGAGGGGATCTGCGGGACCTGCGGTGTGGTGATCAACGGCCGGGCGCACGGTCCCCGCGAGCGCACGACCTGCTGCCAGCTCCACATGCGGAGCTTCGAGGACGGCGATGTGCTATGGATCGAGCCCTGGCGGGCGAAGGCGTTTCCGGTGATCAAGGACCTGATCGTCGATCGTAAATCGTTCGACCGAATCATCGCCGCGGGCGGTTACATCAGCGCGCCCACCGGGTCGGCGCCCGACGCCAACGCGATCCCGGTCCCAAAGGAAGACGCCGAC
>JABAHQ010007681.1_pt1 | contig 33366 bp, 31 predicted proteins | sample 7062091 | NCBI WGS metagenome assembly JABAHQ01 (sample SAMN14534359, study PRJNA622989) | marine sediment metagenome | biome: marine biome [ENVO:00000428]; feature: marine pelagic biome [ENVO:01000023]; material: deep marine sediment [ENVO:00002113] | place: India: Gulf of Kutch | collected... | reverse complement strand
GGGAAGGAGCTTGTTGTGCATTGCCTGTCCGTTCGGTGTTGGCTGGTGGAACACTGTTTGTCTGTGCCTTTGGGACTGGTTCATCGTCTGGTGATAAGGAAGTAGCGTAGGTAAGGAAACTGAGCGGTTGCACAAGCACGAGGAATAGGAGAAGGAGTGTTTCAATAGAACGATCTTTCATAGTAGACACTGTATATGCTTGAGTATATGTTATTACAGGAGAGAGTATAGCTAACATTGTAGTAAAAAATCTAAGAAGTCTCTACCTTTCTCACTAAGACAAAAGACTACACCTAGTACCCTATTATCAGAGCGGAAAATAAGGTCCATGAACCAGTTGGAAAGCATACCAAGGTGCTCAGAAAAAGCTCCCGTGTTACCCTGAAAAAAGATCCAAACAAGTATGCCCACAAAAGATCCGTCGTTACAGCTGGTAAGTACTATTAAGAACGGAGATCAACAGGAATGGCATTTCCCCTTCGCATGGACTGATACCCTGCTTCAATGACTGCTAAGGTGTTTCTCTCGTTGAAACCACTGGTTATCGGCGTTTTCTGACGTTCAATGGCATTTAAAAAGACGTCTAGTTGCCGTTCGTGAGAGGATTTTTTGCTGTCAACAGAAAGCGTCTCCGATCCTTCGTTATCATCTGAGTAGATCGTGATTTGCCGTTTTTTTCCCGTGGCAACGAGAGAACCTTCGGTTCCGTGGATACGCACGCCGTTGAAGACACCGTGGTGATCGACTTCCAGGGCCATGGAGAGTTTGGCACTTTGCCCCTGCGAAAAGGTCATGAAGGCGTTCACGCTTGCCTCAATGCCCTTGGGTGTCTTGAAGGAAGGAGAACGATACTCTTTGGCGAAAATTTGTTCAACATCCCCCGCACCCCCCGCGTGGAACCACCCGCGGAGGGCAGAGACAAGGTGGGTCCCATTGATGATCCACTGCCCCCCACCCGACCGCGCGGGATCGTTGAGCCAGTTCCTATCCGCATAGTGGTATCGTTCGAATTTATGCAGCCAGTTCAGTTCTGCAAACACGGGCCTTCCGATCGCGCCCTCTCGTAACAGTTTGGTGATCTCTATGGTTTCCTTCTCGTATCGCATAGACTCGGCCACCATGAGAAGAACGTCATGTTTCTCCGCGGCATCGATCATGGCATCTGCCTCTCTGGTCGTCGTAGCAATTGGTTTCTCACAGAGAACGTGCAAATGTTCACGAACTGCCTGAATAGTGACGTCTTTGTGGAGATGGTTCGGTAAGGCAATGATCACCGCATCAAGCCATGGTAAATGAAGCAACTCAGTATATCTCTCTAAGGTCATTTCCACTCCCCATTCCTTTTCTCTTTGTCGTAATACCTTCTTGTCGCTATCCGCTATCGCTAAGACCTGTGCATCATCAGAATGGTTAATCGCTTCAAAGTGCAGTTGACCAGCCCGTCCACATCCGATAATTCCAACCGAGATCATCACTCAACCCTACAAAGTTGGAGCAGAAATGTTACCTTTAAATCTTCAGGAAGATGCAGGTAACGAGTATAAGAGGGCACCTGTGGCAAAAAAGGTTAGAACGTACCGTAATATACGTTGCACCGAGTGGTACTTCCTATCGGCCAAGTTAAAAATAGACGATTGCACCGTATACCTCGCAAGTTCTACCAGAAAATTGAAAGATCTTTGGCTAAGAACCCTCCCTCCGTAATAAAGACGCGTTCTTCACGAGGAGATAAAAAAAGAGAACCCACTTGATTACTTCTTCCTCCCTAGCAGGATAAGAAGAATCAAGATTATGACGCCTGCTCCGATCAACATCACGTTAGTGGTCCCTAGCCCCAAAATTGGATCTAATACACGGTCCAATATACCAACGGTGGGAAGATTCGTATCAACGAGTTCCCAAGTTCCTTCATCTCCGTTGTGTTCCCAATGAGATTTGAGCAATAATCCTCGCTCTTGGTGCCAGTAGGCTGTAAAAGTGGAACTTCCCGATGTATCAACCAGTTTATTAGCCGTAAATGTGTTACCACCGATTTCGATGTCTGCAGTTTCGTTTATAGTGTAATCCGTCCCCTCATAGTACGCATCCCCCGCTTCTAACCCACCCGGGATTACTGGCGAAGCATCTAAAATAAGCCCATAAAAGAGTCCCATACCCGCAGGCATGTCCATCTCTTCAACATCGATCCACGTATTTTCAGTTTCCTGGTCTGTGTCATTCCCTACAGTTACTTTAAGCGACACGTTGTCGCCATCGATGTCTCTAACTTCTATTTTGATCCAGGATCCTTCGAACTCGGATACATCCCCTGAGAACTCGAGCTTGACGTAATCATCCTTCTTACAGCCAGGATCGTAGGATACAGCTGACGTAGGAACTGGGCTTGAAAATACCGCAACTATGAGGAGGAGAGTCATCACACGAGCTTTTGTAAGATTTTTCATTTTTTATTCCCTTCCTTTTCAGGACTTTGATGAAGCTGTAGTCTTGAATTTGTTCCTATTTAAAGGAACATTCGACAAGTTGGCAAAGAGGATCATAGAATGCCAAGTTAGTAGAATGGCAATCAGTCACGCGAAAAAATCTCGTGTCTTCTGCTTCTAGGGAGAAGGGCGCTTCCTGACTTCTAATGCCATTGACCCTTATGTAGTTCATTCATGGAGTTCACTTGTTGGGTCCTTCAAGAAAGCGTTTTTGACACATGTAACATATAAGCGTAAACTTTTAAGGGGCTTCTTTTCCTCCATTATATGAAAAATGAGTTATGACGGTCGTAGTGGAAATAGAGGAGGGAGAGGAGGAAGAGGAAGGCAAGGGAGAGGAGGCCCTCCTGCTCAATGCGTCTGCCCAAATCCGAACTGTGACTATTCCGCTCCTCATCAGCCAGGAATCCCCTGTGCATCACATACTTGTCCAAAGTGTGGCTCGCGATTAATTAGGAGCGATAGGGGGACGGAATTTTAGGAGGATCAGAGGCCAAAGGACGGCTCGTTGGAGGCTAAAAGGAGAGATTGCTGTGAAAAAGGTATGAGATCCCTTCTTCTTCCAGAGAACGTATAATCATCGGTTGATCGGGGTTAAAGGATAGTGCTGTCGGAAGGGACTTTTCTTTCTAGGGTTTAAGAAGAGGGTTACTTTCTAGCAGAGGTAATGGGTGAAAACCGTATGTTTGGTGAAAATGATGAAACATGGAAAATATGACGCACAGAGAGTTGCAGTACTCGTTGACGTGCAAAATATGTATTACTCTGCCAAACACTTGTACAATGCTAAGGTAGACTTTGAAAAGGTGTTGGATACGGCGGTCCAAAATAGAAAGTTAATTCGCGCTATAGCCTACGTGATTAAAGCCAACATTTCCGATGAACAAAAGTTCTTTGATGCTTTGTCTAGAATCGGATACGAAGTAAAAGCCAAGGAACTGAAGGTGTACTATGGGGGAGAAAAGAAGGGGGATTGGGATATGGGTATCGCGATTGATGCAATTGAATTGGCAGAGAAACTTGATGCTGTAGTTTTGGTCAGTGGGGATGGGGATTTTACGTACTTGTTAGAACATCTCAACGCGAAAGGAGTTAGAACGGAGGTTCTAGCATTTGGAAAAAGTACTTCAAAGGAACTTGAAGAAGAGGCCGTCAACTTCGTGGATATGGATAAAAAGAAAGAAAAAATACTAATAAAAAGTTAGCGTTCGCCTTCTCTGTTGCTGCAGAAACGAAAGCTAATTATAGAAAACGTTATCGCTTCTTAGTTTACAAAAAGTTGAGGAACTTGATAGGTTCCTCTTCTTTCTTGTTAAGACTACCATGGGGTTAAAGAGCTAGTTTACGGCCTCCAAGGAGGATCTTTTAAATATCGTTTTTCGGTAGTAAGATAAACATTCAATCTGGGGATAGGAATGAGTAAGGAAGAGAAAATTGTTGACTGGATAATCTCCTCGATGATTTACAGCTTAATGTTCTCCTTTTTTACGCAGTGTGGTCTTGCCTTTATTCTTGTTGGGATATACATTCCAGAAGTGCTTTACATTATTGTTGGCATTGGCTGGTGGGTTACTGCAATTCTTGCACTGATCTTTATTCGTAAAAAGTTGAAAAATGATTTAGAAGCCCTTGCGTGACATCCTTTGTCCTGAAAGACTTGGTCTTAAACCATCACCACGATAAATTTCTACGGCAGACTCCATGAGTATCAACCATGTAACGAAAATGATAACCATTGAGAGAGACGATCATTCTAGCACTCCTAGTGAGTTCTCTTTCTACTCTATGAAACCTAAAAACTTACGAAAACTGACCCACACGCGAGTGAAACGGCTTAATTCTCCCGTGTTAGCTTTTAAAGACGAGGGGAACCGCTATAGGTACCGATCCCCTAGATGGTCACCTTCTTAGACGCTCGGTAATCGATTGTCTTCCCTTTATGGATGCCTTCCAATACACGTCGGACTGTGGCAAGCGCGCTCTCCTTCGAAGACTTAAAAAACAACTTTCTGCATAAAGATGAACCGCGCTCTCCAGGGAGTTGAAGATGGCATTCGAAGTTAGAAACGATCGCATTCCCTTCAGAAGGCAATATGTGTCGGTAGTAATTCTTCTTTTAAACGTAGTTATGTTTATCGTCCAGCTATTGGATCCAGAGGGAGATATGCTAATTGAAGCCGCTTTTGTGCCTGCTTCCCTTTATAGGGGAGAACGTCTCTGGACTATTGCTACCTCTATGTTCATGCATGCGAACTTCATTCATATTTTCTTTAACATGCTGTTTTTCTACGTTGTGGCCGACAACTGTGAGGATGCCATGGGACATGCCTATTTCCTCTTCACTTACCTCATCTCTGGTCTTGCAGCCACCTTTCTTCACGCGGGATTTTCACTGGTAGCATCTGCTGCAAGGAACATACCGACGCTTGGTGCATCTGGGGCAATCGCGGGAATCATCGCTGTATATGGGATACTCTTCCCAAATAACCGCCTTCGCGTACTCCTGGGGTACATTTTCATTAGAGTGAGGGCTAGGCAGTACATACTCATTTTCTTCTTGATGCAGGTGGTCTTTGGACTTTTGTTGTGGGATTTAGCAACTACTGCGTACTTTGCACACCTTGGTGGATTCCTCGCTGGAGCGGTATGTGCTTTTGTATTCAAATTGATGAGTGAAAAATTTTAAGCTCGTCCCGTACTTCTTGCTCTTTTGATGTGTTTTAGGGTAGGAGTGGATATCTTGGAGTAGGGTTGACTCTTCATTTCTTTAGTTTTTCATCCTTCTACCTTCCTGTACGTATTTTAGAGTTTTTTGCTTTTTAGACGCTTTTTGCAAACAAAAAAACGGCACCAAAAGTCATAAAGTGCCCACTCCGCTTCGATCTCTGAGAGCCTTACTCGAAACGAAGGAGATCGGTTTTCCCACGAACTTCCCTAGGCCTTTTATATTTTTAGTTGTTGTTGATACAGTGACGAACCGTCAGAATTTTCCTAAATACATTTAACAGAAATGCTTGAGGGAACTCCTTGCAGATAAGAAAGATGGAGAAAACTGACACAGATGAGGTCAGAGAGCTCGACCAGTTGGTTTTTTCGTTTGAAGGGGATGTAAAAAGGAGCAAGGATAATGTACTGGCATGCTGGCAATTAAACCCGAATGGGTGCTTCGTGGCGGAACACGAGGGGAGGATCGTCGGGTATGCGTTCTCTCGAATATGGGGCACTGTTGCCTGGATCGGTACGTTTGGAGTCCATCCTGAGTTTCAAGGGAGAGGGATTGGGAAACGGTTACTACGCCACTCCGTAGAGTTCCTTCAAGAAACTAACTGCTCTATCATCGGCTTAGAGACCATGGCAGGTTCTAACTATAACGTTGGTTTCTTTGCTAAAATTGGCTTCTACCTTACGAATCCTACCTTGATCCTCAAAAAACCTCTTGAAACAACTCAGAAGGATGTTCGTAACAGCCAAACGTACACCCTCTTCAGCAACCTGAAAAAGGATGTCGTGATTCAGGATATCTCTAACTTGAGTGGCTCAGTCTTGCCGAATCTTGACTATCAAACCGAGGCTGAAAATGCTTTAACCTTCGGATGGGGCGACACTCTCTTCTTTGGGCATCCCGATCCATCTGGCTTCTCTATCCTGCGAACTATGTCTCGGTTGGAAGGGATCACTAAAGACTACTTGGAAAGTCATGTGCTAGTCCTAAAAGATCGATCTAAGAAACCATTTTCCCAAGCACTGGATTCTATTGAGGCTTTTGCTTGGGAGAACGACTTCGAAGGAGTCGCTATCCCAGTAAATTCGTTTCATTCGAATGTGATAAATTGGCTTTTGGGTCGTGGGTATAACGTAACGCGTATCCGGCTCAGAATGTTATGTAAAGGACGATATAGAGTAAGACGCGGCATTGAATTAAGCACATGGGCAATGTGACAACTTGCTGGGGGGCTCAAAAGGATCTCCATGCACTTAGTATCCCTCTTCTATCTTCACCAAGTCAACGTCCTTCCCCTCCGTTAGACGAGAGAGGACTCTAGCGAGATCTTTTATCCGTTCTTTTTCAAACTCCTGGACGAGAGCGGCACGATGAGGACTGAAGACGACGTTATCAAATTCCCGTAAGGGATGATCCGAAGGAGCGGTGTTCGACCGTGCTTCCTGATCAGAGGGATAGTTCCACCACGTGTCAATACCCGCACCACCGATCTGGCCAGTTTTCAATGCCTCGTAGAGGGCATCTTCTTCGATCACAGGACCTCTTCCCACATTCACGATATGCACGCCAGGTTTCATCATGTTGAACTCTCCTTCCCCTAGGTACCCTCTCGTCTTCTTTGTGAGGGGAAGGGTGACCACGATGAAGTCAGCTTCTGGGAGCAGGTTGTGTAGGTCCTCATTTGTTCCAAGGTAATCGATTTCTTTCGCCTCCTCAGGTGTCCGTTTCACGGCTTTTACGGTCATTCCAAAGCATTTTCCCACCTTGGTGACTTTCCTGCCAATATGTCCATACCCAAGCACCAAGAGGGTCTTTCCAGCCAACCCTAGACCTCGCCAGTCCCTCTCGTAACGACGAGTCCAATCTCCCCCCTTCATCTTTTCATGTAGGGGACAGAGCTTTTTCGCTGAGGCGAGAAGCAGCGCCCACGCATGTTCGGCGACGAACTTAGAATGGAAGTGTAAGTTGATAACCTGAAGGTCAGGAAACTCTTGGAGAGTTTCTCGGTCTTGAGAAGGGATCCCCGTGAATGGAATAATGTAGTATTTAAGATTAGTTGCCTTTTTGAGGAATTTCATGGGTAAGTGGGCCCCAATCACGATATTAAATGCTTCTGCTTGCGCTATTGCTTCATTCTCCTGATCAGGCGGAATGTGAATGATCTCGAGAGATTTGTCTACCTGCTGTCTGAGCTGTTGCAGATGTTGCTCCTCTACCGTCCGGAAATAGAGAATTTTCATCGCCATCTTCCTTTCCCTAGGAGACTTGAATATTTTTATTTGAACTCATCAAAATAATAAGGACAAGCAACTTAGTCCAGCGTCAAGCTTTTTGAATTCGGATATATTTACGGTCTTCGTAGTAAAGCCTACATCCTCTAGTAAACGCTTCACCCGTGGAAAGCCTTCCAAGAGCATGATATACTCGTTAACTTTCAGGAAATCTGTTGCGTAGGTGTTATCAATTTCAATGATGTTGAACGATTCAAACGCAGGTTTCTCTAGCAATTCACCAGTAGCGGCGATGGTATTATCCCCTAAGTACTCTACGCCTGATTTAAGGTGAAGCATTTCGTTCACTCGTACAATTGTTGTCTGGTAATCGTCCTTTTCCAAGATGGTACGCAATTGTCTTGCCCCTTCCTTGTTGGTGCGGTGGGACATCCCGATGAAAAAGTGATTCTCTGCACGCATTACATCCCCACCTTCGAGCGTGCCAGGAGGGTGGATTTTTTTAATCCTCGTAAAGTACTTTTCAAGAGCGGTTCGTATGTTTTCTTCTTCGCCTTTCCTACTTTCAGCCCCTAGGTTCGTGATAACCGCACCATTATCCATGAGAACCGCGGTGTCTTCTACGAACGTTGAGTCTGGATAGTTATCATCGGCTGGTAGTACAGTGACCGATAGGTCGCATGTCTCCAAGGTTTTGATGTAGCTTGCGTGTTGTTTTAACGCAGTTATGTAATCAGGCGTTCCTAACTCGACGGTAGAAATTCCGTGAAGGAGTCTATAGCTCGGTTTTCGCACTATCGCGTGTTTATAGATGATGAGCACCTACTGACAAGCTAAAAGTTTGCCTAAAATGTGAGATTTAAAGGATCCAAAAGTGAAAAAGAAAGCCGCCTCGTGGCTTACCCAAGTAGACCAGGTATTAGCCGAAGTCACTTCAAGCCCCTTAGCAATTAGTTGTATCCAGATTCTTTTTTATGGAATTCCTCTTCCCCTCTTAAGGTATCTGAAACTTGTATATAGGAGAGGAACGTGACAATTCAGGTCAAAAAGGGGGAGAAAACATTCCCGTTTTCTAGAGGAATTCTCGCCCGATCTATCTCCAGCTCGGGACTTTCGTATGACGAAGCGTACGAGATTGTTGTGAACATTCGGGAGTCTCTCCATAAACAAGGTATCACAACAATTTCCGCTGGAGAATTGGAGGATATCGTCTCTAAAGAGCTATTGAAACTGAATCTGCAGGAAGTAGAGCGATTTTATCGCGTACGAAGAAAAATACAGTTCTTACGAAGGCCCATATTTGTCCTCATAGGTGGAGGAACTGGTGTCGGGAAAACGACCATGGCTGCAGAGGTGGGACATCAACTGGGGATTAAGAAGATCATTGGAACAGATACCATTCGGGAGATTCTACGGGCAATTATACCCCAAGAAGTAGCTCCTACCCTGCATTCTTCGTCATTCCTTGCATGTGATGAACTCAAAGGCGACTCTTCTAGTAATACCGTACTTTACGGCTTTAAACGACAAGCTAAACTGGTCAACCATGGTATCATTGCTGTGTTGACACGTGGTAAAAAAGAGGGGCTTAAAATGGTCATCGATGGCGTTCACCTCGTTCCTGGGGGCCTTCAGAAGCGTTTCAGGGATCCACCGGGAATGGTGTTCCAGTACGTCCTTGATGTCCCTGATAGAGACCGCCACATTCAACGCTTTTATTCACGAGTGGAAGGGAGTCTAAGGGATCCCCAACGTTACATCGACTACATTGATCGGATACGGGATATTCACCACCACCTTGTGCAGATGGCAAAGAGGCACGGTATTAAAATTGTAAACAATACGGATTATGAAGAAGCTTTAGAGGACATAGTGGAGGACGTTCTTGCAACTTTAGAAACGGATATGGAAAAATGAGTAAATCCCCTCTACATCTTCTAAGAGAATTTTGGGATGGTTGATCAACCGTTTTTCAGACTCTAACCTTCCTATAAGTCCTCTCCTCTGCACAGTATGATTTCCCTATGGAGATGGTCAGGGAGAAAGACCAAAATGCATGCTTAGGCTTAATAAACAGAACAACCTCTCCTGGGTTCACATTTCTAAGTTCTCTTATATGCTCAACAAATCGCCAGCCTAGACAAATAATTTTCGAATGAATGACTAAGTTTTCTCAGGTGTACTCCGTGCATCGTTCATCAGCTAAAACTAGTACGTTGAAAGGCTTTTAACTGTAGTTTATGCTATGAACGACTATCTTCCGCTCAGAGAAGGAAAGACGTAGGGGTGGAGAAAAGTCGGTAAGTCCGGGGTGAGTCAGAACTTTTAAAAGATCCTTTCCCTCTACCATAGGATAAGTAAAATGCCGTGGAAAAGAAACACAATTTTATCATCGCAAATCCTTTCCTCGTACGAGCAAGTAAAAGGAAAGTTGGAAGGAAAAAAGAAACGCACCAAGAATGTCCTTCTAAAGGGGGTAATTGGAAAGGAAAAGTGGAGTCTTGAACGTTTAAAAACTGATGCCTTCAGTGCGCTTGATCGCCTTTTGACGACCGATTTTTCTCAATTTCCCACTCTAAACGCTCTCTTTCTCTTCTTAGAGGAATGTAATCAAGATGTAAAGACCCTGCGACAACGATATGAGGATTCCTTACAGCCATACCATAGCAATGTCAAGGAAAAGGTCAAGAAGCTCGAAAACGAAGCAAGGATAGATAGCCTTCGAGGGAGAATCTACTTCCCTCAGAGCTTAAAGACGAAATTGGAAGAATTCGATAAAATGCCTTTAATTCATTACCTGCAGAGTAAATTACGTGCACAGCATCTTTTCTACCTTGGATTGTCTGGGATATTGCTTGTTCGGCAGTACGTGCTTCAAGCAAGTAAGCAAGTTAGCTACAAAGCCAGAGAAAAGTATAAAAACGAACTACAAGAGAACCACCATCTTCAAGTGGTGCTTCGACAGTTACGGCATCAAATGACGAAAGATGAAAAGCTCGTTTCCACGATGGTGAAGCTCGAGAAACAAGAGGAGGAAGATACCTACACCTTTAAGAGAAAGGAAAAAGATGACTGGGAGGAACGAGAATTTTAAGAGATTGTAGGAGTCTCTTAGGTTTTACACTTCCCCTCCCTCTCAACAAGAACGGTTAAACGTGTAAACCTTTCCTATTACAAAAACCAAGGGGTTGTGCACCCCATTCCTCGCCACGGTAGAACCGTGGAGTATCCTTGGGTAATTACGATGAATAAGGTAGCTAAACCCTTTTTTGGAATTCCTCCTTCGAACACTCCCAATTTGTTAGTGCTGGGGATCCCCTGGACTCACTCATCTTCGTTTAGAGAATGTGAGAAAAACAGCCCAGATGAGATGAGAAACGCGACCTCGGGGTTACTGTACAATAGTTTCTCAGAACAGCTATTCGATTTGAGCGAAATTTTTAGATTTAAAGACTTTGGAGACATTGACACCGATGAAAGAGCGTTCATGGAGGTAGGGGAAGAGGTTTCCAACATAGTAACGAGGAACTATACACCAGATAGCATCTTTGCCTTCTTAGGTGGGGATCATTCGATCTCCTATCTTACTGTTAAAGCAGTGAAAGAAGCAGCAGACGAGGAGTTTGGATTGCTGTACTTTGATGCCCATCCTGATCTTTATGCTGACTATGAAGGAGAGAAGTACTCCCACGCCTGTGTAGTTCGTCGGTTGATCGAGGAAAACATCTTGGATGGCCCCAACATTATGCAGGTTGGCATAAGAGCACCAACCAAAGATCAAATTAAATTTGCTAAAGAACATGGCGTTAAGTTACTTACAGCTAGCAGAATCTCCTCCATTTCCTCAACGATAAACTGGGACCTCTCAAAAGCCTACCTTTCTTTCGATCTCGATGTGCTGGATCCTGCCTATGCCCCAGGAGTAGGAAACCCTGAACCGGGGGGCCTCTCAACGAGAACGTTGGTGGACGTAATACACCAAATAAATTCAACGATCGTTGGATTTGACGTGGTAGAAATGTGTACTTCTTATGATTATAAAGGAGTTACAAGCTTTGCTGCCGCCAAGATCATCAAGGAAGTTTTAGGGAGAGCAGCAGAACGATTCACAGAAGGAAAAGACTTCCTCTAGTCTGTATCACTTAGTTCCACAGTTAGAACGAAGGAAGCACGTAAAGAGGGCACTCGTAGGGATCAAGAAGAAGTTTTATTTCTTGCGTACTTTCCAGAGAGGAAGGAAGGCAAGTAAGGGAAAAAGACATAAAAATAGGAAAATAGGAGCTAATCGGTTGATATTCCCTTCAGCACCAATAAGTGTGGCAATAACACCCCCTATTACAGAGAACAAACCGGAAAAAGATCTTGCACTTTCAATGATGCCTTGAGCCTCTCCTCGCCGTGTATCTTGGGAATAATCGGCCGCAAAAGCAACAGAAGAAACGGCAATTAACGGCCAAATAGGTAAGATCCACACGAGGGCGACAGTGAGAGGGTAGTTCAAGATGCCAAGCAAGAATAACGCGAAGTTCCCTAAGATGCCCAATGTTAATGCTGCCAGATTTCCAATGCGATCAGAAAGGTGGCCATAGAGGAGTGAACCAACTGCTCCACCAATGCCTGAGAGGGCGGTGATGATCCCGATCCACAGACTTTGCTTGTCAAACACAATCCACATTTTGATCTGAAAGATCGGGAGGAAGATTCCTCGCCCCACGCTGATGAGAATGATGGTAAATGCAATTTGGAGAAGGAAGGGGTTTATCGCCTTAAAACTCTCAATAATCCCACGTGTAATAGGTTCTTCAGTTTGAACCTTCTTTTCTTGAAACAGGAAAAGGAAGACGATCAGTGAACACGTATGAAACAGTCCAACAACAATTACGATCTTTGAGAGGGGCCAAAACTGTAACACATATCCCATCAGAAAACCCCCAAGCCCCCACCCAGCAGAAGAGAACAAAAAGAACAGGCCTATGGTAGTCCCCCTCCCTTCCTCACCGGATAGTAACGTAATGAGGGAATTTTTAACCGGATTGTATAGGGAGGTAAAAAGGGACGCGAGCGTATACATGGTGAGAAGAAAAAGAAGTTGAATGAACCCCGTTTTTTCAAAAAACGAAGTGAGAGAGAAGGCCATAGTGAAAATAGCTTGCCCAGCAAGGGCGATCCCAAGAAGCTTCTTTTTTGAAGACACGTGGTCGCTGATCCAGCCCCATAACCAAGAAAGGGAGATGGCAGTAACTGCCACCAAGCTCCTGCAAAGGGAACTAGCGATAAAGCCGTAGAGATCAAAAATTTGTAGGGGAATGAAGGTAAAGAAGAGAGAAAAGATTAACCCCGCTGTCAATTGGAGTGGAATCAGTGCTATTCCACTTTTTGTCAGAAGTGGTAATTGCCGTTCCATGAGAATCCCTCGTTCCCCAAAGGGGGTTACTACTATCTAAAGGAGGATCGGAAGGGGTGTGTCAGTGAAGAAACGAATCGAAATATAAAACCAAGAAATGGTAGAGGGAGGTCATACTGGAGCTACCACCTCCGTAACCTTAAAAGTGTTATTGAGTTCGTAGTTACTTGAGGAAGAAGGGGTTAGAAGATGGTGGGAAGGGGAAGAGGAGAGATTGAGGGAGCATCTGCATCTCTCCTCTATTAGTTTTCATAGCACTGACGGGGGCTCTATGAATCAACGAGCTGAACAGTGGACCAATATGTGCTATCTCCCGTGAGTGTCTTGGTACCTAAAGAGGAGAAAGGCGTATATAAGGATTCCCGTACCTTTGGTCTAGACGAATCGTCATGGTTTACGAAGAAGGAAAAACAAACTTAAGACATTAAGAACAAAGACTCTCTCTGACAGAGAGTAGATCGAAGTTACTGAGAGACATCACAATCAATTCTTTGAAAATACAGCAAATGAGTAACTATCAGCGAATCTTTCGATTCAGTAGTCTCGAATCGTTCTTGTTTTCTTTGATTATGACCGTCTCCCAGGTTAAGTCTTATGTGGGAGACGGATCACCACACTAGTTCATGATTCAAAAAGGATTTTTCATAGAAGACATCAGACCCCCAATGCAAAAGAAAATTTCCCATGTTAGGAAAGTTGAACCAGAAGCAGTAGAACGTGCCCAGAACGTTACGATTCAGTGGTTGATTGGAGAAGAAGACAATGCTCTCTGCTATATGCGATTGTTTACCTTTGGAATTGATGGAAGAATGCCGTTACATCAACATGCGAACTTAGGACACGTCCAGTATTACCTGAAAGGGCAGATGAAGGTTACCCTTGATGGCGAGGAATTCACCTTAACGCAGGGTAACTTCCTCTACGTACCGAAAAACGTTCCCCATGCCTATGAGAATGTGGGGGAGGAAGAGGCACAATTTATCTGCATAATTCCCCCCGTAAAAGATATGAACACTGAAATACTGTCCGAGAAAGAATAGTGCCGTAACCTGAAATTAACAAGAGGCCCGAAAAAGATCGATTAAAGAGAGTGAAACTACCTAACTTCTTGACTCTCTCAGAGAGAAGAGAGCAGTTAAACGGATTTAAAAGAACACATGAACTTAAACAGACCCTTCTGAAAAGTTGCACGAAGACTACACTCCGTACCCTTTTTCTTTTAGTTTCTCGAATATTCCCCTTTTAGATGGGAAAGCTCGTTCAACAAGGGAGGATCACGGTTAATTCATACCGCACATAACGAAGATTGCATGCCACCTTCTTAACATGTAATTAAATACGAATTTTTGAGTGAGTATATACTAAGTCTACGAGTGTGACATTCGTGAAATATAGAACACACAAAGGAATGGAACTTTCAGAAATAGGGATGGGTTGTTACGCGTTAAGTGGAGCGTATGGATCACTTGAACAGGAACACTTCAAAAAGGTGCTTCAACGTGCGCACGCGTTAGGCATCAACTACTTCGATACCGCTGAAACGTATGGGGAAGGTGGCGAACGTCTGCTCGGAGAGGTAATAAGGCCTTTCCGGGAAGAGGTGCACGTCTCTACGAAAGTCGGGCTCACGGAAGGCCTCGAACCTAACCTCTCTTACGATCACTTGGTGAACACATGTGAAAAAAGTCTAGAACGACTGCAAACGAACTATATAGATTTCTACTTAGTCCATTTTGCAGATCCCAAAACTCCCATTGATGAGACGATTCAAGCGTTAGAAGATTTAAAAGAAGAGGGAAAGATCTTGCATTATGGACTGAGTCACCTCTCTGCGGAGAATTTCAAGTCATACCTCGAAAAAGGGAATGTTGCGATCGCGTTGATGGAACTTAATACTGCGGTTCGTGATGCAAGGAAGAACTTACTTCCACTATGTCGGGTACATAACGTGGGGGGTATCGCCTTCAGTGTTACTGGACGAGGACTCTTAACAGGGAACTACACGAAGAAACCAGACTTTGAACCTGGAGATCTACGTAACGTGGATCCTTTGTTCCATCGTGCGCGGTTTCAATCTACCCTCCGAATAGTGGAGAAGCTACGAGAAATAGGGGAAAAACATGAGAAATCACCGGTGCAAGTGGCGATTCAATGGGTGCTCTCTCAGGATGGGATCATATGTGCGTTGACTGGAACCACATCCATTGAACACCTAACCGAAAATGTTGGTGGAAGTGGGTGGAGTTTAACTCAAGACGATCAGCAACAACTCGAGGCACTGTTGAAAAAAGAGGATGATTGGCTGTCAGAACAAGAACCTGTCATTGTAAAAGAGATCCTAACGAGTGAGCTAGCAGAAAAACCAGCCGACATCTTTTCTGACCTCGTATACGCTCTAGAAGCTGCGTTAACGAGAAACATGGCCTCCGAGGAGGAAATCATGCCTTTGTTTAAAAAATTGTGGCAACTACGCAAAACAAAGGGGGAAGCTCGAAAAACTTTGGAAACCCTTCAGGAAGAGTTGCGAGAGGTTATCTTAGCCGATTAAGTATTTCTAATTTGCCTAGATAGGTTTCTTGTTCTGTGAGCAAGTGGATGGATCTATTTTGAAGAAAAGAGCAATTGTACGATCCCGTTGAAGTGAGAGACGAAGAAACTTTCTATAAGGTAGTGCTGAAAAGTGGGAGCATAGCAAAACTCCTGCAGTGAGGATCATGCGTCTATCTTAAAGATAGATTGAAGGAGAATCAACAGTTTCTTGTCAGTAAGTAAAAGCAAAGAAAAGGTGTTCTTTTTGCTTGTTTTCATTCCTCAGTCTCCCCCCTCTCCTCTATCGGTGGGGCTTTCGGAGGTTTATCGAAATCACTGGTTTCAGTTTTAACGATCGCGGGTATGTGCTTCAACCGTTTAATGCAGGTAAGCCTTCGTCTCTCAAAGAATTTGGCGAGAAAATACGAGACCAATGCCAGCGTTGTTCCCAGCATTATCCCAACTAGAGTGGCAGATAACATCACAATTTCCCTAACGACGATGGACCCAATGAATTGATGGGCGCTCTTAAGCAGTAAATCTTGCCAAAGAAAGGTTGCACCAACAACCACAGTGAGACTATTGAGAAAGGCTACGATAATCGCATGACGACCATACTGGGTCAAGATGCCAATAGGAATACCAGGAAGGAGAAACAAAAAAACGAAAACGAGTTCAGCTAGGACAATAGGGCTCTCCTCCATAAGGTCGAATTGTACATTAAAACCCCAGAGGGTAACCGTAAAAAGAGTAGATATGAGAAGGGAAACAACGTAGCTGGAAGCTAAGTGGGTTTTATCTCTCGCACTGAAAAATTTATTTTCCCTTGCAAGGGGAACTAAAAATTGAGCCATGGAATTTCGAAGTCGTTCTACCGTGTTTGTTGGCACCGCGGTGGCAGTCAGGATTTCGTCAAAGGCCTCAAAATGTCTATGGTAGAAGTTCATGAACGTTCTCTGCGTAGCTACGGGGTTATCTTTCATGTCAACTATGAAAACGACATAGAATAAGTCGTCTTTATGTTCGAGCGGCATGAAGATAAACTTAATTTCAGAAAGTCTTAGCTCTCGAATACGATCCCCAACGATCTCATCTCCAAAAGCAGTAATAACAGCATAAATAAAGTTGGATGCAAGCCCCCGGTACTTCTCAAGTCGTTTTCTCAGCGATTTTGGAGAGTCAGGATGAATGAAATCCCATCGAGACGTGCCTCCGCCTTGAATGTCGATAATGCTGATGAATTGGATCAACGTTCTCTACCACAGAGAGTTGGTTGTGCCTAGGTAAAAGTTATTTAAGTAAGTTCCAGCTCTCTATGAAAAAGTTTCTTCTCAATATAAACTAGTTCTTTTTGGTGGTTTCCTCTAATAAAGTCAGAATGTTAAATGTTTAGTAACATAAAGGGCTCTACTGAGTTACAGCCGAGCTTTTACCACTGAAAATTTTGTCAAGAGTTTCCCAATGAAGATTTTGTATGACATGCATGTACATTCCAATTTTTCTGTCGATGCTCACGATGATATACCGACTATGTGTCAAGCAGCGGTGGAAAAGGGAATGAAAGGAATTTGCTTTACGGATCACGTAGATTTCCATCCTGCCGACAAGGGCTATGACTCCTTTAATTATGAACAGTTTTCTAAGGTCATCGAACAGGCTCGAGAAACTTTTGGAGGGCAACTCGATATTCTTAAGGGGATAGAGTTCGGAGAACCGCACCTGTACCCCCATCGGTTTGCACAACTTGCTGAGAAATCTTTCGATGTGATTATTGGATCAGTCCACAGGATTGGGGATCATTTGGTAGGAAAAAAAGAGGCGGTAACACACCTTACTCGCAAGGAAATTTACTCGAAGTATTATTCGGAAGTATTAAAGGCGGTGAAGTTTGGTGGTTTTGACGTGTTAGCGCATTTAGACCTCCCCAAACGATACTTCCCGCCAAGGATTAGCGATCTTTCGATTATTGAAGAGATTTTAGAAGCCATGGTAAAATCGGGGATCGTGTTGGAAGTTAATACTTCACCGTTGCGTCGCGGAGGGACAGAGAGTTGTCCTGATAGAGAACTCCTCTCTCGTTACATCAAAAAAGGAGGAAAGCGGATTACCCTCGGATCTGATGCTCACAGTGGCAAGACAATAGGGGAAGACTTTATGTATGTTCAAAGACAGCTTTTAACAGGGAGGGAAGTACAGGTAGGTGTGTTTCGGAACCGACATTTCATCGATCTTCCTGTCTAGTAATACTCCCCCCCGACTAAGGTCGTGAAATTTCTTGAGGGAATCTAACTGACTACCTGCTGGGCAATTCATCACAAGGTTATCGAATCCTCCATGGAGGCCCCCCTGAGCGAACCCGATAGGATCGGCTCCAAATGCGCTTCTATACGTCTCAAGGGTTCACTATCCACTAGAAGAGGTATTTCCCCCTCCAAGAATCTATTATCCCTTAACTGTTCGTTTTCCACTTTCTCGTCGCCTTTTTAAATACTTTTGGTCCTCAAAAGTTGAGAGCACTCGTGGCGTTATCGAGTAGAGGTTTGTATATGGGTAACCCTTATATATGTAACAATAAGATGTATAACTCTGTTACCATTAACGAGGGATCAAGTTGAATAAAAATGCCATTATCCAGTTAGAAGAGGTTAGTAAGACCTACAAAATGGGAACACAAACAGTGAACGCCCTTCAAGACGTGACTGTATCGGTAGAAACGGGTGAATTCTTAGGGATCTTTGGCCCTAGCGGTTCGGGAAAGAGCACAATGCTGCACATTATGAGCGCCCTCGATTCTCCAACCCAGGGAAAGGTGTATATCGCTGGCGAAGAAATCAACGGTGCAAGCGAACAGAGGCTTGCTGAAATCCGAAATAAGTACGTGGGTTTCGTGTTTCAATTTTTCAACCTCGTACCTCACTTACGTGCATGGGAAAACGTTGCCCTCCCCTTGACTCTACGCGGGGTTGATGTAGATATACGAAGGAGGAGGGCAAATGAGTTGCTTGAAAAAGTGGGATTGGGGCAACGTACCACGCATAAACCCAACGAACTAAGCGGTGGGGAACGGCAACGTGTGGCAATTGCACGTGCTCTAGCAAACGATCCAAGAGTTATCTTCCTCGATGAACCTACTGGCAATCTCGACCAAAAGGTGGGGAAAAGAGTTATGAGCACAATTCAAAAGCTCAATGCTGAAGGACGAACCATCGTCATGGCTACGCACGATTCATCTCTCGTAGAGTATAACAAACGGATCGTATACCTTGAAAGTGGAAAGATCATAAAGGAAGAGAGGGGAAAGTAATGAAAGTAAAAGATATCGTAAAATATGCATTTAACAGCATGGAAAGACATAGAAAACGGACTATATTAACCCTTTTGGGCATTATGATTGGAATAACCGCTTTTACGTCCATTAGTTCACTGAATACGGGTTTCCAGCAGAGCATTGAGACCCAATTGACGGATGCATTTGGGGCAACCACGCTCATTATCACTCCTAAAACTGGCCCAACCGGTATTCCTATTACGTCGTTTGACAATGACGATGTGGAGTGGATCCGAAACTTGCCGCACGTGGAAACAACCACTGGGGCACTAGGGAAGACAGGTAATATTTCCAATGCAGACAACATCACGATTCAAACCACATTTATTGGAACCGAGTTCAGTAAGCTTAAAAACATCATTTCGGGTATCGAACTCGCTGAGGGGGAGATTCCGACAGATGAAACGGAAAAGAATGATTCATTAATTCTGGGGTATCACAACCAACATTATGCGGACAACGAACGGTTTGCAGACATCGGGGAAGAGGTTGAAGTAAGTACTGCGATTTCTTTTCGGGTGAATGGTCGCGTCATCGTAGAGACGATAGAGTTTACTCTCACCCTACAGGGCACCTTGGAAGAAACCACTCAAAGCGTGGGTATGGGCGCTGGATCTCAGCTTAATCCTAATAAAATGGCCTTTATACCGCTAGAAACCCTCCAAAATCAACTTAACATCTCTAGGATCCATGGGATCCTCAGCAAAGTAGACGACACTGATCATGTTGATGGCGTAGCCGACGAAATAAGGAGCCATTTTGGAGAGGACAAAGTGGACGTCATCACTTCAAAAGCCATCCTGTCGACGGTCAATGAGATCTTAGATCGCATCGCGATCTTCCTCATGGCTATTGCCAGTGTTGCACTCCTGGTTGCAGGATTTGGGATAATGAATACGATGACTATGTCTGTCAGCGAACGGACGAAGGAAATAGGCATTCTGAAATCCATTGGAGCGACGAATGGGACCATACTTGGGATATTCCTTTCTGAGGCACTCCTCATGGGTATTGCTGGAGGAATATTGGGCATAGGGCTTGGGTATGTTGGAGGCTTCGTGCTCGGTCGCTTCATTCTCGCGCTTATGGGGAACCCAGGGGAGTTCTTTGCAGAAATGCTTGTTCCAGTCCTCAGTCCCATGACTATAGGTGTCAGCTTTGCACTCGCGGTAGTCATTAGCGTAATATTCGCTTACTGGCCTTCGAAAAGAGCGGCAAACTATGATCCAGTCAAGGCATTACGATTTGGTTAACTTTTCTCTTTCTTTTTTCGCTTAAAGAAAACTGAGTGACATGAGTGACAAGGGAAAGTATCAACTATATCCCCCTGGGTATAAACTGCTAAGAGTCTTGATCCTGTGGCTCATTCATAGGCAACCATTACATGGATACGGGATTGCAAAAGAAATGGAACACCTGCCTACTGGTCCGTGGAAACCACGAACGGGAGCAATTTACACCATACTCCGTAGAATGGACGAAGATGGTTTACTTTCCTCTGAGTGGGAGAAACGACCAGGGAAAAAGGATAGACGCATATACCAAGTTACCAAGAAGGGAGAACGAATCCTAAAACAAGGTTTAACTTTGCTAAAACGTCGAATGAAATTGTTTAAGGAAATGGTCGCATACTATGACACCTATCTCACCAAAAATGCGGACACCACCAAACAAAGGCAAGACTAACGCGATAAAGTAAGAGAAACCATGAATAGTATCCTATGTATTGAGGAGAGGATCTTACCAGTAGAATTACCCAGTTAAGAGCACAAAGAATCTCTCAAGCAACTCAGGATTGCCTCGGAAATATCGGAGTTCGTGAATGATATGGGTGGCTTTTGTCATCACACTGTATCCGTACTTCTCCTCCACCTCCAGTAGCTCGTCTCCATACTTTTTATAAAATTCTATAAAGGATTGCCCTCGTTTCTCGCTTAGCTCGTGGAGAATCTCCTTGACCTTAGTCTTGACTTCCTCATCGAGCGTATAAATCTGCGACACAAGCTCAAACGTTGCATCGATCACACGTTCATCAGCCCACTCCTCTGGGAAGATAAAGAATTGGGCAGTACGTGAGTAATAAGACTCTATAAGGTGGCCTCTCTTCGTTTCTTGTCTGCTAACAAAAAGTAGGTCATTTTTCTTTAATTTTTTCAGGTACCTATAGATAGACGTTAGAGTCTTCTTGTCTTCATAGTCTTTATTGAAGCGTTTGTGAAGTTCTTTGGCAGTAAGTTCCTGATTCCGCATGATCCGCAGAATACGAGAATAATTGGGATTCTCAAAGAGCTCCCTCTTGTGAGGATCCTCTATGATCCTGACCATCTCTTGCTCTGTCATCACCTTCCCTACCATTTAAACATAATCGAAAATTTATAAATGTTACTACAGTACAGTTATATTAACATTCGATGTAAATATTATTAATGCACATAAAAAATTAACCAACGTAAGAATAATTAACTTCCTACAAAAATGTTACAAGCTCCCCATTGACCTGTAAGATGGCCGACAGGAGAATGTAAGACAGAAGATAAAAAGCTGAAAAGAAAAATGGGAAAAAGCTGGAGGAATAAGGAACTATTGGAAGAGTGGGGAAAAAATTATGAGGTAAGTTTCAAGTGCGTCAAGCGAGAGTTAAAGAGAGAAGAGAAGACATATTGAGTGGAAACATCATTAAAACCATGTTTGCCTTGACGTGGCCCGTAATGATTGGTAATGTACTAAGTACTGTCTATAACCTTGCGGATACGTTCTGGCTAGGAAAACTAGGTGAAGACGCTGTTGCTATTCCAACGGTCTCCTGGCCTATCGTTTTTCTTTTCTTATCGCTAAGCATGGGTTTGGCAACTGCGGGTATCTCGTTGGTCTCTCAACATATGGGAAAAGGAACGTATGAACTGGCTAATAAAGCAGCAGGGCAAGTATTATCTCTTCTCCTCCTGACTAGTGTTGTAATCAGTGTAGTAGGTTATCTCGGTGCTCACTGGGTGTTAGAAACAATCGTAGGGACACCGCAAGCAATTTTACCAGTAGCTACCTCGTACTTACAGCTTACCTTTTTCGGTATCCCCTTTATGTTCACGTTTATGGCTTCTAGATTCATCTTTAGAGGCATTGGCGACATGCGGACCTCCTTGTTTCTCAGAGTCATTAGCATAGGCGTAGATGGCATCCTCAATCCTTTTTTGATCTTTGGAATTGGCCCCTTCCCTGCGTGGGGCGTTATAGGAGCGGGTGTCACGAATCTTTTGGGAAGAGGAATTGCATCTCTCATCTCCGTCTACTTGCTTTTTTCCCAAAGGAGCGGAATCAACCTTAGCCTCTCTGATCTCAAGTTGGAGATCAGCTGGACGAAGCAAATTTTCAAAATCGGAGGGCCAGCGTCCATAGCAAGAAGCGGGAGTGCCCTTGCCTTCATTGTTTTAACCTCCTTTGTAGCTGCATTTGGGATCTCCTCTCTCAGTGCCTATGCGATCGGAAGACGAATGACTCAAATTGCCAACATTGGCATCTGGGGCTTTGCTAGCTCTGTATCCACGATGATCGGTCAAAATATCGGTAAAGGGAACACAAAAAGAGCAGAAACCATCGTCAAAAAAGCGTTGCTAGTCTCCGGTGCAATTATGTTCAGCATTGCTTCTCTGTTGTTCCTTATTCGAAGCGAGCTAATACGAATCTTTATCAATGATGCTGGAGTCATACAGGAAGGTTCGACTTACATCGGAATTTTCGTCTTCTCTTTACCATTCTTCGGATTTTTCCGCATCATCAGTTCAGCGTACAGTGGTAGTGGACATACAAAACCCTCAATGGCCCTTTCTCTTGGTAGATTATGGGCTTTCAGGTTGGGGCTTTCCTATCTCCTGGGGTTCCTCCTCGAGTTCGGTAGTAATGGCATTTGGTGGGGAATGTCCCTTAGCAACTTAATTACTGCGTTGCTTTCTTACCCCTGGTTCTTGACTGGAAACTGGAAAGAACGAACGGTATCCCACTGAAGGTAGGACTTTTTACTATACTTCCCTTAAGAAGACGATTGTTCCTCCAGCTACTGGAGATATTGTCTTTTGATGCGCTTTTACCGACTTTTTACGATGAAATGATTACACTTAAGATGATTGTTCATTTTTTATTGCCCAAGGAGGGAAGCTATCACGTTTTAACCAAAAAATTAAAATAGGAAATTTTAGTCTACAGTGTCTAAACTTTGTGATAAGGTTTAGTATCATGGTCATTGACATCGTTTTCCTCTTGATTGGAGGCGGTTGCCTGCTGATAGGCGTACTGCTCCAAATAAAGTGGCACAGACTCTGGGAAAAAGAAGGAATTCGCCACACGAAAAAAAAGACCCCAGAGAAGCTAATTACCTCTGGTCTCTACCAGTATGTTCGGCACCCCCACTATCTTTCGAATATTCTCCTTACTTTTGGCGGTTCCATGGTCGCGTACGTTCTCTTGGATCTGTCATTTCCATGGTCTATCCTCCCATTTCTACCATCGATCCTTTTTATACCCTTCTTCATTCTCGGTGCGGTCGAAGAAGAGCGGCATCTCACCGAAAAATTTGGAGACGACTATCGATCATATCAAAATAGAGTACCAATGTTTATCCCACGCTTTAAACTAGCGAAAGAATCAAGCCCTTCAACGATAAACAAGTAGCCGAATATAACAATGAGTCAACCCGTCACCGTGAACTCTTCATCAGCGTATGCCAGTAAAAGGAACGAAGGAGGGAGTAAAAACCAAGTTTGCATGAGATTACTCCCACTCATAGAGATCATCTAATTCTTCCAAATCTTCTTCAATTTCCTCTCTTTCAATAGTTTCCTCGACTGGCGTTTCCTGTGGTTTTTTCGGAGAACTTGCACTGTACTGTCTGATGACACGCATGAACTTCTTCGTAGATTCCATGTCAATGATGGGGATATCCCAGACAACATTCGTTGCGATGATCTTCAAAAACATCTGTTTTAACAAAACGCCTAAGCTCAAAAATATTACACCAATACCTACGAAGAGAAGACCCAACCACAGAATAGAAGATAACAGAATCACGCCAACAATCGCAATAGGGATAGCAAGTACCATGATGGGGATCAAGCGCTTAGTATCTAAAGATAGAGAAACGATATGGGAGTACCATATATCCGCTATAGTCTCTCGTTTCTTTGGCTTCGCGTATTCAATTACTCGAAATTCCGTAGCATGGTATTCACGTTCTTCCACCTCAAGGGAGTCTTTAATCATTTCTCCTTCAATAAGAACCTCATCAACTGCCACGATATTTACCTCACTTGTTCAAAGGTCAGGTATAACCCATATAACTTGCCTTACATAAAAGTGAAAACCAAAACATCCTAGCTAGTAGACCTCAAATATATTTAAACTCACCTAAGAACTTCTCCGCGGCGAAAAAAGAGATAGGTCCAAAGATACTTCGAAGAACTAATCAGTCTCGTTGGTGTATTTGATCACATTAAATATCCATTTCTTTTTGGGTGTATATCTTGTAAGAGAGGATCGTTATGGCTTCAAAAGTTGTTGTAATTATTGCTACTGGCGAGAAAAAGAAAGCACGAACGGGAATAGTATATGCTAAAAACGCGTGTGCACACAATTGGCTTGATGAGGTAAAAATCGTGTTTTTCGGTCCTGCAGAAACATTAATCGTGGAAGACGAAGAACTCTCAAGACTTGCAAGGGAAACTGCAAGAGAATGTGAATGCCTTGCGTGTAAAGCGATCTCTGATAGAGAAGGGATCTCCAATCAAATCGAAGAACTCGGCATCAATGTCAAGTATGTCGGAAGCGTTACGTCTAACCTCATCAAAAACGGATATGTGCCTATGGTCTGGTAGATCTTTTACTATTTCTCCTTTCTTATTTTTATGGGGTTTCCATTAACTTAATTGATGAGGTACTATCTAGGAATGGAACGCGCAGTTAAGCTATTTCTCATCTCGTTGCGCGTTTCCCTATGAGCAAGGGTGATTTTAAAAAGCAGATACTTAATTGTAGGAATGATGATAAAATGGGATACATTAAAAGACTTGTTCACGCTAGCGTGGAAATTGAATTGAAACAAACAAACATTCTTATCGATCCTGGTCGATACTGCTTCAAAGATCCGAAGTATCTCTCACCAGAGAGGGACATCCATCCAAAAGCCCAGTGGTTACCCATTGACTTCCATCCAGATGTAATCCTCTTCACGCATGTGCATGGAGACCACTTCAACTTGAAAGCAGCTGTGGAGATGGTAAAGCAAGTTAAGCCCAAAATACTATCCATTAAAACCGTGATTGACGAGTTACACGAAGCAAATGTACCAGTCGAAGAGATACGAGAAGGAGATGTGAAAAAAGTGAAGGGTATTCATATCAGCGGCGTACACGCCGATCACGGCAGAGGGGGGACCGTTGATATGATCGGCTTTCTTATTGATGATGGTGCCACGAAGATCTTACACTGTGGGGACAACGCAATTAACTTTCAAGATAAGCCCTACGCCGACATCGTTCTCACCCCTATTGACCGTAAATACACCATAGGTCCTGAGGGAGCTGCTGAGTTTGTCAGAGACATTGGTGCCAACGTTGCCATCCCCATCCATTACGATAGCCCACGGATGTCCGTCACACCAAAAGAGTTCGTGCAGGCCATGGAAGGAAGTGGCATTAAAGTTGTAGTGTTAGATTCTGGGGAGGCATACAAGTTTTAACCATTTCCCGCATTCCGTAAGAGGAGAGTTTTAAGCAAGTTTTATCCGCTTTCGTAGATGGTTGAGGTAGCCTTTCCAGATCCGTCCACAAGTTTCACAGACTAAATGTTGATCGTCAATACTTACGTGTTTTGAGCCAAAGTTGGGGCATCGCCATTCAGGCATTCTATCATGAATTTCAAGAAGAATAAAAAAGGCAGTAAGAAGGAGTTACATATTTAGTGCCATCATTACTAACAGAGGAATCAACATAAAATGAGTGAAAAAGAGAATGACGAGGGGAGAAGCCTCCTCTCAAAGATTGCGCTCTTGGCTATTGCAGTGACTGTAGTTGGTATCGGCATTTGTGGATTCTTCACTTATTTCTTTCGGATGGATACAAGTTGGATTGTCTATTACCTTGTGGTAGGATTCGTGATAACGTTGCTGATTCTAGGTCTCATTAAAGTTATAATGATATTCTCCAGGGTGTGGCGCGAGGGAGGGCTGGAAGATATTCCTCTTGGAGAAGAATCTAGAAGAGAAGTCGAGAGAAGCGAATAAACGTAGTAACGATTGCTAAATTAACATTGTCTTCTAAGTTGCATAGCGATCCTACGGGAAGTTCTCTTGCATATCGAAGTTTTCTTCTGGTTGATTCGTATCTACACCTAGTAGAACATGCTGCGGTCTTTTGAGAAAGGGGATTTAAAAAAGAGACTAGGGGTATTTCCGCTAAAGAAGGTAAGAAAATGTTTCAACTATCCGAATATGGTGTTATTCCCGGCTTCGGAAAAAGGGGGAAAACATCCAAGGAGGAAGATCTTTATGAATGATAGCAACGATCAGAATAAAACAGAAAAGGAGTATATGAAGGTTAAGAAAGAATATCAACATTTATTCAATAGTTTGAATGATCCTGTGCTCGTGTATGATTATAACGGAAATTTCTTAGCCGTAAACGAAGCAGCGACTAAATACTTAGGTTATTCCGAGAAAGAATGGCTCTCGATGAATCTTCTGGACATTGTCGCTCCCACAAGTGCAGGAAGGATAGAAAATAGAGAGCGAAAGCTGGAGGACGAAAAAACTCTAGTGTTTGAATCCACCCATATCACAAAAGAAGGAGAGAAAATACCCGTGGAGACAAGCACAACTTTGACTACGTACCGAGGAAACCCTGTTTTCTTGAGCATCATTAGAGACATTACCAGGCGGAGGGAGACAGAGAAAAAACTGAGGGAGAACGTGGAAAGGTATCGGGACTTATTCAACAGTATAAAGACAAAAGTGGTGGTGCACGGTGCAGATGGGAGCATACTTTCTGCAAATCCAGCTGCTGAAGAGCTTTTCGGGTTGAGCGAGGAACAGCTGAAAGAGAAGCACATGGAGTTTTGGCAGGGAAAACTGTACACGGAGCAGGGTAAACCAATGGATCCCTCAGAGTTTCCGGTATCTCGAGTGCTTGCTTCTGGAAGACCCGTAGAAGGATTGGTTGTTGGCGTCGCTATGGCAGAGGAAGACGAGAAACAGTGGCAAACACTCAGCGCCGTGCCTCAGTTTAATGAGAAGGGTGATCTAGAGAGAGTTATCAACACTTTCAAGGATATTACCAAGCGAAAGAGAGCTGAGGAGAAGCTTAAAAAGAATGAGGAACGCTTCAAAAAGCTCTTCGACGCGAACCCTGATGCGGCCTTCTTAGTGGACCGGAAGGGGGTTTTTAAAGAAGTTAATGAGGCTGCTTGTGAGCTTTCGGGGTACAACAGAGATGAACTCATTGGAACCTCAATTCGAGATGCACCACCCCTTCCCAAGTCCACCCAAGAAACATTGGTGGAACAGTTTCAGAAGAGAATACAAGGAGAAGATCTTTCTCCATATACTATCAAAATCCAACGAAAGAACGGAGAACCTCGCTATGTAGAAGTGAATACCAATCCCCTAGAAGAGGATGAGAGATTTACTGGAATCATAGGAGTCGCTCGAGACATTACCGAGCGGAAGAATACTGAGAGTAACCTCAGATATGCAATTAAACAACTTCGTGCGTCACGAGAGAAGTATCGCACAGTGTTCGAAAACACGGGGACTGCCACCGTCATTATTGAGGAGGACACCACCATTTCCCTTGCGAATGAGAAGTTTGAGGAACTCTCTGGGTACTGTAAAGAAGAGATAGAGGGGAAGAAAAGTTGGACCGAGTTTGTCGTCAAGCAAGATGTGGAACGGATGAAGGAGTTTCATGAGTTACGAAGAAAAGATCCTGCATCCGCTCCAACACGGTATGAATTTCAATTCGTTGATAAAGCCGGCGAGATTCATGACATCCTGCTGACCATCGATATGACCCCTGGAACGCAAAAAAGCGTTGCGTCTCTGTTGGATATCACGGAGCGAAAGAACATGGAAACGGAGCTTCGGCATCGGGAGGAAAAATACCGCTTGTTAGCTGAAAACACCGGTGATGTCATATTTATCCAGGATATGGATCATAACATTACCTATGTGAGTCCTTCTGTCAAGGAGGTGTCCAGTTACAGTGTAGAAGAGGCGTTAAACCTACACATGGATGAGCTGATGACCCCGCAATCTCGTAAACGCGCTATGCAGAACTTTCAAAAGTATGTGGCTATAGCGAGAGAGCAAGAGGAGGTATCTATCCCCTTGATGGAGTATGAGTACATAAAGAAAGACGGCTCCACCTTTTGGGGTGAACTGAAAGTCAGGTTCTTACGAGACGGCAAAGGACGGCTTATCGGTTCTCAAGGCGTGTTACGAGACATTACCGCACGCAAAGCGGCAGAAGAAAAATTGGAAACTCTGCACGCATGGGCACAAAAACTTAACAGAGCAAAGAAGCTAGATGACATTTTTGAATTCACACTAGATGCCATGGAGCAAACGCTTGGTTTTTCTCATGCTTCCATACAATTGAAGGAGAGTCATTCACTCGAACTAGAAGCGTACAGGGGCTTCAAGTCTTTCCCTCAAGAACTCCGTAGACTCCCGTTAGACGGTACAGGTATCACAGTAAAAGCTGCAACCACGGGAAAGACCATTCTCCTTAACGATGTGACCCAGCATCCTAACTATCTTGATGTGTCCCCCCACCTCAAGTCCGAGCTGGCAGTGCCGATAAAGATCCAGAAAGAGCTAATTGGCATACTAAATGTGGAAAGTGAAGAGGTGAACGCATTTGATCAGCGGGATCGACGTCTCCTAGAAATGCTTGCTGCTCACGTGGCAGTTGCGATCAAAGAACTCTGGGAAAAAAAGAAGCGTGTCTCCCTGCAAAGGTTGGATGAATTGCGTAACCAGTTTCTTGCAATGGCTGCCCACGAGATCAACACGCCTCTTACCCCCATCAAAACAGACCTCGAAATGTTACAGCGAGGGTATCACGGTGATCTAACCGAGGAGCAAGAACGTAAAATCACGAAGGTGCTTGAAAGCGTGGATCGCTTGGATCGCTTGGTTACGGATTTCCGTCGCATATCCAAGCTCCGAACGCAACAGATAACCTTGGATAAAAGTGAGCATAAATTAGCTAACACCATCGAGGAAGCGATAGCTCAGTTTAAGTACGCCCTGGCAGAAGAAGGTATCCTCTTAATAAAGAATATACAGAAACCACTTTCTGCAACCTACGACCATGGCAGGTTAATGCAAGTGATCCGCAACCTGATGGAGAATGCGATTGACTACACCGAAAACAGGATTTGGATCAAAGTATGGGAGGAAGGAGACTCGGTATGCGTGGCGGTGCGGGATAACGGTCCCGGCATTCCAAGAGAAGCGCAGAAAACGATATTTAAGCCGTTTTCTCGAGTAGAAGAGGAGCGAGATCGAGGAAATCGACGGTTTGGCGGGACGGGACTTGGTTTATATGTCTGCAAGCAGATCATTCAGGCACATCATGGGACCCTCCACGTGGAATCTACACCAGGGGAAGGAGCATCATTTACCATCTGCCTCCCAAAACATGGGAGAGCTTAGAACTCAACATTTGGGAAAATGCTGAGTGGAACTGGCGACTCGAAGGTTTAAAGTATCCCTGGGGAAGAAGATGTTACTACCTCGAGATTATCGAGAAGACACATGAAACTCGGAATTTGTTCATAAGCGCTTTACCATGTAGGCCAAACTTCCCCTCCTCACTGATGTGCTTCCCATTCGTTTTTAAATCAGAATATTAGCTGTATGGCAGGTAACGTGGGAATAGAACGTCCTCATAACTCCTTGTTTGAAGTCTATCAGACGTATCTCCCTATGAGATGCATCATGTTTGGCAAACCATGAAACTTAAATGTCAAATAGATCTGCACTCTGAGAGAGTGGATGGTAGTTGGACGAGAGGGACAATAGCATACAAAAGTCCCCTGATACAAGGGGAGAGTTTTATCATCCAGTGATGGAGGACTTCAATAAAGAAAGTCACATCAAGTGGATTCTGAGTCACATTTTCCGATATAAATGGCTGTTAGCGTTATTTTTTATAATTTCCACCCTATACCTTGCTATCTCCGCTATTACTCCACTATTTTTGGGACAACTGACAGATGTTATTCTTGGTGGAGGGGTGAACCGTTGGCTTCAAGTAAAGAGTTTGGCCTTGCTAATTTTAGTGTTAACGGTCGTTAGTGGACTGTTCAGTTTTGGAGCAAGCATAATCATAGAAATTACTGCCCAAAAGGTGGAGCGGGATATTCGAGATGAATTTTACGCAGCTATGCTGTCGAAATCGATGACGTTTCATGATGAAGTCAAACAAGGCGACGTGATGGCACGTGCTACCTTTGACACGAGAATGGTGAACTTCTTTGTGAATCCCGTTGTGCATTTAGCTTTTCAAGCGTTTGTTGGTGGCCTCTTCGTTTTGATCTCAATAGGGTACCTCTCTCCCAAACTATTTGGTTTCTTTCCCATCCTGTTGGTTATACCCCTGGGAATGTTTATTCCAGTGTACTTCCTTGCAAAAAACTTTTTCCAAACCATCGCACCACTCTCCATGGAGATTCAAGAATCGTACGCAGAGCTTTCTTCCTACCTTCAAGAGAAGATCCAAGGTATTACCGTCATCAAGACATTTGCAAGGGAACCCTATGAAAAAACCCACTTTGAAGCGAGAAATGACGAACTCTCAGACAAACTTATCCTACGTGATCAAATACGAGCAAAGTACTACCCTACGCTCATCGTGGGGGTGGCGGTTGGACTGTCTTTAGTGTTGGGGACCATCTTAATCCTGCAAGATCGCTTTACCATTGGTGGACTGGTAAGCTACGTCACTCTCATGACCCAACTTTGGTGGCCGGTAATGGTTCAATCCTGGATCTTAGTGGTCACCCAAATGGCCATAGCAGGAGCGAAACGAATTGTCTCGATTTTGAGAAAGCAAACCATCATCCCCGAAGCCAGCAAGCCCGCGCAAGTGGATCAGCTAAAGGGACATATCTCCTTTGAAAACGTAGGGTTTGCGTACCACGGGGACAAAAAAGTCATCAATGATGTGAATTTTGAAGTTGCCGCTGGCAGCCAGGTAGCATTGGTTGGACCCGCTGGGAGCGGCAAAACGACCTTAGTGAAGCTCTTAATGCGGATGTACGATGTCGATGAAGGACGGATCACCATTGAGGGGGTGGATGTGCGAGACTTAGCACTCACCACGCTCAGGAGAAACATAGGGGTAATCGAACAGGACATCAAAATCTTCAGTGGAACCATTCAGGAAAACATTTCCTATGGCAAACCTGAGGCCACAGACCAGGAAATAGTGGAAGCTGCAAAAATGGCCCAAGCCCACGACTTCATTTCCTCCTTCGAGAAAGGTTACGAGACGATCGTTGGCGAGCGAGGAACGACGTTATCTGGTGGGCAACGACAACGTGTTGCCATTGCCAGGATGCTCCTTGCAAACCCCCGTATTTTGATATTTGATGATGCCACAAGTGCCGTGGATTCGGAAACGGAGGATAAAATCAATCGTGCCATCAACAAAGTACTGAAAAACCGAACCAGCTTCGTGATCACGCATCGTTTATCAACCATTCGTGCCTCAGACCTCATTGTGGTTATGAAGAGGGGCGAAATTGTAGCGAGGGGATCCCATGAACAGCTGCTGAAAACTTCAATGGATTACTGGCGAATATTCGCCCGGTTTTCTGAAATCAGGGAAAAAATGCCGAGTCCTGAACAAAAAAGAACAGCTAAACGGAGGGTGGAACCATGAGTTTTATCAGAGAACTTCCAGATGAGAAGTACGATAGACAGTATGGAGATATCGCCCTGTTCAGGAGGTTATTCTCGTACATAGGGAAACGCAAGCCAACAACATTCGTCTTAATATTGATGTTTATGCTCACAGGAGCTGCCACAAACCTTAGCATCCCGTACCTCGTGAAATATGTGATCTCTATCATCGAAACATCGATCCTTTCTCCTTCGGGACATCAGTATAATTGGATGTTTTATACTGCCACAGCGCTGGTAGTACTATTTTATGCGTTCCAATGGCTCTCTAACTTTGCCGCAATGTACTATAGTGCACAACTCTCCGGNNACGCAAAGATTGCTTTGACACGATCCTCCTGCAAGATCAATCCTTCTGGGATGAACATAAATCGGGGAAGGTGGTAAGCAGAGTGACAAATGATACGAATCAAATTGCCAACATGACCCAAATTACCACCTCCTTCATCATCAACCTCTTCGTGATGATAGCAGTGTTTATTCTGCTTTTCCTTACCAATGTCACCCTTTCCTTAGTTACATTAGCTGTGGTACCCGTGCTGTTCATCGTTGCCATCGGAATAAGAGTTTTCGCACGAAAGACTTCAAAAACGTGGAGGAAAACCATTGCAATTTTAAATGCGAATGTGGCCGAATCGATTTCTGGGATCGAAGTCACCAAAGCGTTCAACCAAGAAAGAGAAGGTTTCAAACGGTTTGAAGAAATTAACATGCGGAATTACAAAGCAGCAGTAGTTCGGGCTTTTGGCATAAGTGTCTTTTACCCGATCATCGAAGCATTGTTCGGTATCGGGACATTCCTCATCCTCTTTTACGGTGGGAAGATGGCGATTATCCAGCAAACCATTAGTGTTGCCACGTTATACTTCTTTGTGTTAATGTTAAACCGCTTTTTCATGCCGTTAATGCAAATTACTCGGTTCTTTAATCAGTTCGAAGCTGGACTAGCCGCAGTCGAACGGATCTTCTCCTTAATGGATAGTGAACCCACTGTCGTTGAACATCCGACCCCTACAAATGTGAACAAACTGCAGGGAGTTATCGATTTTGAAAACGTGACCTTCTATTACAAGCCCGCTGAACCGCTCTTTCGGGACTTTTCCTTGCACATCCCTGCTGGAGAGACGTTAGCAGTTGTGGGAAAGACTGGGGCTGGAAAGTCGACATTAGTCTCGTTATTAGCACGATTTTATGATGTTAAGGATGGGAAACTGTTAATTGATGGCACAGATATCAGAAAGTACAAGTTCCAGGAGTATAGACGGCAATTGGGGATTGTACTCCAAGAGAACATTCTGTTTTCTGGTACAATTGAGGAAAACATCCGCTATGGAAAACCTGATGCTACAAGAGAGGAAATCATCGAGGCTGCGAAAACAGTTTACGCGTGGGAGTTTATTCAATCCTTACCGAAGGGCTTAAATACAGAAGTGGGCGAGAAAGGAACAAAACTTTCATTAGGGCAACGACAATTACTTTCGTTTGCACGTACCTTACTCTCAGATCCGAAAATTTTGGTGTTAGATGAAGCGACCAGTGCGATCGATGCCTACACTGAATCGTTAATCCAAGAAGCGTTAAAAGTACTCTTGGAGGGGCGGACCGCCATTATCATCGCCCACCGGTTGACCACAGTAGAAAATGCGGATCGCATCATCGTACTTGAGGATGCACAGATAGTCGAGGAAGGTACCCATCGACAATTGATGGACCAGAG
>JABAHQ010004311.1_pt1 | contig 33447 bp, 31 predicted proteins | sample 7062091 | NCBI WGS metagenome assembly JABAHQ01 (sample SAMN14534359, study PRJNA622989) | marine sediment metagenome | biome: marine biome [ENVO:00000428]; feature: marine pelagic biome [ENVO:01000023]; material: deep marine sediment [ENVO:00002113] | place: India: Gulf of Kutch | collected... | reverse complement strand
CCCGGGCGCAGTACTATGAATCCGCCACATCCGGAAAGAGCCGCACAATGACGGGCTGCTGCGATGACACGGGCTGCGGGCTGACGGCGACCGACCGCCGCCAGGCGCGAACCCTGCGCCGGGTGCTGGCGATCAACGTCTCGATGTTCGGCGTCGAGTTCATCGCCGGCCTGCTCGCCGCCTCGGTGGCGCTGCTTGGCGACTCCCTCGACATGCTCGGCGACGCGCTCGTCTACGGGGTGAGCCTCGCCGTCGTCGGCGGCAGCGTCCCACGCCGGGCAGGTGCCGCGCTCTTCAAGGCGGCGGCCATGCTCGGCTTCGGGGGCTTCGTGCTGGCGGAGAGCGTGCGCCGGATGCTCGTCCCCGCCCTGCCCGACTTCGGCGTCATGGCGACCGTCGGGCTGCTCGCGCTCGCCGCCAACGCCTTCTGTCTGGCGCTGCTGTGGCGACACCGTGAAGAGGACATCAACATGCGCTCCGTATGGCTGTGCTCGCGCAACGATGTCGTCGCCAACGTCGGCGTGCTCACCGCGGCGGCGCTCGTGGCTGTCACGGGCGCCCCCTGGCCGGACCTCTTGATTGGCCTCACCATCGCCGCGCTGTTTCTGCGCTCGGCGATCGATGTGACCCGCGACGCGATGCGCCAGATCCGGGCACCCGTCTCCGGCAAGGCGTAGGGTCCGAATCGACGCCAGGGAGGAAGGGATAGTCGGCCGTGATCGAGCCGGTTGAAGGTCGGTGTTCAGACCGACATGTCGGGTTGAAGCCCGACCTGTTATCGATGCCGAGGGCGCCGAACCGAGCACATTCGGTCATCCCTTATTTTTCGAGGTGAACGGCAAGGAAAGCCCCGAGCGGCAACCGCGCCGGCACAAGCGACTCGACGATGCGAGCAGGCCACGATCCGCTGGGGACAAACACGGCGCTGCGCACCTGCATTCGTCGCGGTGCCGGTTGCAGGGTCGCGGCCCATTCGTGCGCGTCGGCGGGTGTATCCCACCGGGCGCCGGCATAGCCGCCGCGACCGGCCTTGCGCCGGTGCAGCAGACTGTCACGATTGAGCAGCCCGAGCGTGACGCCGCGTCGCGCGACGCGCCACATCTCGCGCAGCGCGCGTGCGGGGTCGGCGATGAAGCACAGCGAGGTCACGGCCACAGTGTGATCGAAGGCCGCGTCCGGGAACGGCAGCGCCGCGCCCCTCCCGAGAACGTACTCGATCCCGCCGCCCTGCGCGCGCGCGAAGACGAGCATCGCGGGATCGGGATCGAGCCCGGTCGTCTCAAGACCGAGCCGCGCGAGCCGCCGCGTGAAGTGGCCGGTGCCGCAGCCGACGTCGAGCGCGCGCTCGCCCGCGCCCGGGCGCATGAGGCGCCGCATCAGCGCGGTCTCGCGCGCCGCGATCCACCGCCCGCGCGGGGTCCGGTACCACGCCTCGTAATCGGCCGGGCGCATCGCCTTCCGGGGGATACCCCATGGATCTGCTCGCCGGGGCTCGCGCTCACTCCTGCTCTTCCGGTTCCCCGGCTCCGACCTCCACCGGGTGGCCCTCGGCCTTCCACTCCGGGTAGCCGTACTCGAGCCGCCGCGCGCGGTAGCCGCGCTCGCGCAGCCGGGCCACCGCCTCATAGGCGAGCACGCAGTACGGCCCCCGGCAGTAGGCGACGATCTCCTGGTCCTTCGGGAGCTCGCGCAGGTGGGCCTCGAGCTCACCCAGCGGGACGTTGACGGCGTCCGCGAGATGACCTTGCGCGTACTCCTCCGCCGGGCGGACGTCGAGCACGGTGACATCACCCTCTCGCGCGCGGGCGAGCAGCTCGCTCGACGGCAATGGCTCGACGTCGTCGAGCGCCTCTAAATTGGACGCCACGAGGCGCTCGACCTCGGCGAGGTTGCACTCGGCCACCCGCCCGAGGGCGTCGATCAGGCCCACGACCTCATCGCCGACGATCCGGTAGTGCACGTAGAGGCCCTCCTTGCGTGTCGAGACCAGCCCCGCCCGGCGAAGTTGCTGGAGGTGCTGCGAGGCATTGGCCACCGACAGCCCGACCCGCTCGGCGAGCTGCTCCACGGTATGCTCGGCCTGCGCGAGATAATCGAGCAACTCAAGCCGGTAGGGATGGCTCAACGCCTTGCCCACCCGTGCGAATTGCGTGAAGAGCGCGTGTTTGAACTCATTGCTTGCCATTGCTCGATCCGCGGTTATTAGCGTTACCTCAACCTTTTGTTTTTACTCATATTTATGACTGCGCAGGGTGATTGACAGCGGGCTCATATTCCGGTAGAAAAATCAATTAATCTATTAACTACATGATTATATGGCCGGGCGCGCATGTCAAGCCGTCAACCGCGCTGACTGCCCCGGCCGCGGCACCGAGACGGAATCCCCGTCGGAGGCGACAGCCCGCCATGAGGATCTCTCTGATCAACGTCCAGGTCTCCGAGGGCAACAACATCGTGCCACCGCTCGGGATCCTCTATATTGCAGCCGTCCTGGAGCAGCTCGGCCATGAGCTGCAGGTCTTCGATATCGACCCGGACGTCACGCCCTGCACCGAGAAGATCCTGGCGTTCGGGCCGGATCTCATCGGGGTGAGCTGCTACACCAATACCTACCCGAAGGCGCTGCGCCTGGTCCGCGAGCTGAAGGCCCGGCGGCCGGAGGCGATCTACGTCTGCGGGGGTGTCCATGCCACGGCGCAGCCGGTCGAGACGCTGCGCGAGATGAAAGCGGACTACCTCGTCTACGCGGAGGGGGAACGCACCATCGCCGAGCTGACCCGGCACATCGAGACGGGTGGCCGCCAAGCAATCGACCGGATCAAGGGCCTTTACTACTGGGACGATGGGGAGATCCGCTCCACCGGGCCGCCCGAGCTGATCCGGGACCTCGATGCCATTCCCTTCCCGGCGCGGCACCGGCTGAGCTTCGAGCCCTACCTGGTGCCGCCGGGGATGATCCGCGGCTACGCCATGGAGCGCGTGACGACGATCTTCACCAGCCGCGGCTGCCCGTATCCCTGCACCTATTGCGCCAGCCACATCGTGCAGGGCAGGAAGGTGCGCCGGCGCTCGCCGGACAACGTCATCGAGGAGCTCGAGGCGCTGGTCGCCGACTACGGCATCCGGGGCTTCTACATCTGCGACGACCTGGTCACCGGCGATCGCGACTGGATGCTGGCCTTCTCCCGGCGGCTCGCCGACAAGGATCTGGGGCTGCGCTGGGCCTGCCAGGCGCGCGTCGACCGCGTGGACGCCGAGATGCTCGAGTCGATAAAGCAGGCCGGCTGCGTGCAGCTCGACTTCGGCGTCGAGAGCGGCTCCGACAAGACCCTCAAGACCATGAAAAAGGCCACCACGGTGGGTGCCGCGCTCAACGCCTTCCGGCTCACCCGGCGCCAGGGGCTGCGCTGCTGCGCGACCTTCATCCTCGGCTTTCCCGGCGAGACCGAGGCCGACATGGAGGAGACGTTTCGCCTCGCCAAGGACATCCGAGCCGACTACACCGTGTTCTATTTCCTCACGCCCTACCCCGGCACGCCGATCTACCGCACCGCCGTCGAGAACCACTGGATCGAGCCGGCGCGGCTGGAGGCCGAGCGGCTTACTCACCGGCAGGTCGACCTGCCGGTGATGGCGATCGAGCACAGCCCCGAGAGGCTGGCGGCCATCCGGCGGCGCTTCCAGAATCATTTCTTCCTGCGCAATTACCTCTCGCGGCATAACACCCGCTTTTACCTGTCGCTGCTCGGCGTGCTCGCGCGACGCCCGGCCGAGACCGCCCGCTGCCTCGCCCGGTTTTCCCGTACGCTGCGACTCGACGACCTGGCGGAGTCGGTGTTCGAGATCCACCAGCGCTGGCACCGCGACCGGGCGGAGCTGCGCTGAGGGCGCCGGTCCATGTCGGCCGGATCCTCATTCCTGGCGTACGCGTTCCTCACCGCCCATCTCCTGGTGCTGGGCCTGCTCTGCACCTACGCGCTGCACCGCTACCATCTAGTCTATCTGTTCCACAAGCACCGGCCCCAGCGGGCTCAGCCCGCCGCCGCTTGGCGCACGCCGTCTATCACCATACAGGTCCCGATCTACAACGAGCGCTACGTCATCGCCGCGCTGCTCGATTCCATCCGCCACCTGGACTACCCGCGTAATTGCCTCGAGGTCCAGATCCTGGACGACTCCACGGACGACACACCCCGAATCGTTCAGCGCATCGTCACGGACATGCGCCGCGAGGGCATGGAGATCCACCACCTGTGCCGCGCCGAGCGCACCGGCTACAAGGCCGGCGCGCTGGCCGTGGGCCTCGACTCCGCCCGGGGCGAGCTCATCGCCATCTTCGACGCCGACTTTCGCCCGCCGCCCGGCTTCCTGAAGCAGATCCTGCCCTATTTTCGCGAGGAAGACGTCGGCATGGTGCAGGCGCGCTGGGGATATCTGAACGAGGACCACTCGCTGCTGACCCGCCTGCAGGCGATGTTCCTCGACGCGCATTTCATGATCGAGCATTTCGTGCGCCACCGCTCGGGGCGGTTTTTCAATTTCAATGGCACGGCCGGCGTGTGGCGCAGGACCTGTATCGAGACGGCCGGTGGCTGGCAGGCCGATACGTTGACCGAGGACCTCGACATCAGCTACCGCGCCCAGCTCGCGGGCTGGCGCTTCGTCTTCGCGCCGGAGGTCGTGGTGCCGTCGGAGCTGCCGGTCGAGCTCGCCGCGTTCAAGACCCAGCAGCATCGCTGGGCGAAGGGCTCGGTGCAGACCGCGCTCAAGCTCCTGCCCGCGGTGCTCTCCAGCCCCCACCCCTGGCCGGTGAAGCTCGAGGCCCTCTTCCACCTCGCCGGCAACCTCGCCTACCTGCTGATGATCGGCCTGTTGCTGACGCTGCTGCCCTCGCTGGCGGCCCGCGCGGGGCTCGGCTGGCAGGCCCTGCTGTGGCTGGAGCTGCCTGTGCTGCTGCTGGCCACGCCCTCCGTCTTCGTCTTCTATCTCACCGCCCGGCGCGCGCTCGACCGCGGTCGCGGCCTGCTGCACATCCCGCCGCTGATGGCGCTCGGGATCGGCTTGGCGGTGAACAACAGCCGGGCCGTGCTGGCGGCGCTCCTCGGCCGCACCTCGGAGTTCCGGCGCACGCCGAAGCACGGCGTCGGAGCCGGCCGCCGCGGCTGGATGCGCAAGCGCTACCGGGGTCGGCTCGATTACAGCCTCGTCCTGGAGCTGCTGCTGGCCACCTGGTCCCTGGTCGCGATCCAGGTCGCCTGGCGGCACGAACTGTACGTCGCCCTTCCCTTCCTGGCGCTGTTCCTGTGGGGCTTCACCTATGTGGCGGCCGTCGCGCTCGCGCAGACGGGCGGCGCCTGGTGCCGGCGCCGATGGCGGACACGCGCGCTGATAGGCCATGAAGGCGGTTGAACGACGGCAGCAGCCGACCCTGAACGCGCCGGCGTCCGCGGGGCGCCCTATGTGCAAATATCGGCGTCAGGCCCCGGCCTCGAGGACAGCGTCCGCTCCTATCCTTTCGATCTTCTGGGCAGGTGTCGCCATCGAGATCGCGCTGCTGGGCATCCTCGGTCTCGGCGATCTGCGCCAAGCGATCCCATCCTTCCTCGCGCTGTACGCCGCCGCCTTCCTCGCGTACCTGTGGTCGGCGAGAGAAATGGAAGGCACGGGGTCCGACCCCACGTTTTTGATCCTGGCCTTCGCGCTGGTGTTCCGGGCCACGCTGTTCCTCAGCGAGCCTTCGCTCTCTGACGACATCTATCGCTACGTATGGGACGGAGCGATACTCAACCACGGCGTCGACCCGTACCGCTATCCGCCGCAGGCCGCCGAGCTCGCCCCCTTTCGGGACACGCTGTACCCGTCCATCAACCACAAGGACATCGGCACCCCGTACGGCCCGCTGACCCTCGCGGCCTTCGCCTTCACCGAGAGAATCGCGCACTCGGTGTATGCGATGAAGGTGCCATTCATCCTGTGCGACATCGCCATCATCCTGCTGCTGCTGCGCATGCTGACGGCGGCCGGCCTGCCGCGCGGTCGCGTGCTGCTCTACGCCTGGAACCCGCTGGTGCTGGTGGAGGTCGCGGGCAGCGGCCACAACGACCCGCTCGCGATCGTGCTGATGCTGGCGGCGCTGTATCTCCTGCAGCACGGCCGGGCCGGGGCCGGGGCCCTCGGGCTCGGCCTGGCGCTGTCGGCCAAGTACCTCGCCGTGCTGTTCCTGCCGGCGCTGCGCTCGCGCATGAGCGGGCGCGCCTGGGCGCTGGGCGCGCTGGTGCCGGTGATGGTTTTCCTGCCGTTCCTCGGCGGACTCGAGCATCATGGGCAGAGCCTGATGAGCGTGGGCGCGCGCTGGCGCTTCAACGACAGCCTCTTTTCTCTGCTCCATGCCATGACGGGATCGCTGCCGGCGGCGAAGATGCTCGCCGGCGGGGCGTTCCTGGCGGTGGCGATCCATGTCTGGCGCGCGCGCTTGCCCGCCACGCGAGGCGCCTTCGTGCTCATCGCTGCGGCCCTGCTGCTGACCTCGACCCTGCAGCCCTGGTATCTGCTGTGGCTGGTGCCGTTACTGTGCCTGTATCCGAACCGCGCCTGGATTCTGCTCACCGGCCTGGTCGTGCTCTCCTACCACGTGCTGATCGGCTACGCGGCCGACGGCGTCTGGGACGAAAGCCCTTGGATCAAGGCCGCCATCTATCTGCCGTTCTACGGCGTGCTGCTGGCCGACGGCTGGCGCGGGCGGCGTGCCTCACGCGCAGGCCGTCAAGCCGACATGACGCGAAGGTGACGAACATGAGATCCAGCCCCGCATCCCGAGTGCCCTTGGCCCTGACATTGCTCGGCGCGCTGTTTCTCCTGGCTGCGTGCGGCCCCGAGCCGGACACGGCGGCGGCGTTCGATCACCGGCACGCGCTCTTCGACCGGGTCCTGCGCGCGTATGTCGAGGACGGGCTGGTCGACTACGCGGCGCTCAAGGACGACCCGGCGACCCTGGACCGGTACCTCGACGCCGTCGGCGCGGTGACCGAGGCGCAGTACGAAGGCTGGACGCGCGAGCAGAAGCTGGCGTACTGGATCAACGCCTACAACGCCTACACCATCAAGGTCGTCCTGCAGCACTACCCCATCGGGCGCTCCATCTTCGCCGACCCGCTCGAGCGCTACCCGGCCTCCAGCATCCGGCAGATCCCCGGCGTGTGGAAGCTGCGCTGGTGGGCGGCCGCCGGCGAGCGCTACACCTTGGATCACATGGAGCACGTCATCATGCGCCAGGAGATCGGCGAGCCCAGGATCCACTTCGTCCTGGTGTGCGCCTCGCTCGGCTGCCCGAAGCTCGAGAGCCGCTCCTTCGACGCCGAGCACCTGGATCAACGGCTCGACCAGGCGGCGGTCAACTACATCTACCGCGACGATAAGGTGGGCATCGACCGGGAAGACGGCGTCATGCGCCTGCCGCGGATATTCGATTGGTTCGCCGAGGACTTCCAGCCCCTGGCCGAGTCGGCCGCCTTCTTCGAGGACCGGCCGGCGAAGATCGCCGGTCCGCTGACCTGGATCTATCGCTACGCGAACGAGCGCGACCGCGCCTTTCTGCAGAGCGGCTCCTACCGGGTAGAGTATCTCCCCTACGACTGGGGGCTGAACGATCAGGAGCCCTGAATGAGCCTTGCCCGGGTCGGCGTGGTGATCCCCGCCCGCAACGAGGAGAACGCCATCGCGTCGGTCCTCGACGCGATCCCCGCGCGATACTCGCCGACCGTCGTGGTGGTGGACAACGCCAGCACGGACGCGACGGCGGCGGTCGCCCGCTCGCGCGGCGCCGTCGTGCTCGAGGAGGAGCGGCCCGGCTACGGGCGCGTGATGCAGCGCGGGCTGCGTTACCTCGAGGATCATCCCGTCGACATCGTGGTGTTCCTGGACGGCGACTACAGCGACTATCCCGAGGAGATGGGCCGGCTGGTCGAGCCGATCCTCGACGGCGGCTGCGATCTGGTGCTGAGCACACGCCTCGATCCGCTCTACGACAAGACCGCGCTGCCACCCCACGTCATCTACGGCAACAAGCTCGTCGTGCTCCTGATCAACCGGCTGTTCGGCACCGCCTACACCGATCTCGGGCCGTTTCGCGCGATCCGCCGGGATGCCCTGCAACGTTTGCGCATGACGGACATGAATTACGGCTGGACGGTGGAGATGCAGGTCAAGGCACGCCTGCACCGGCTGCGCGTCATGGAGGTGCCCATGCGCTACCGCGCCCGCGTCGGGCAATCCAAGATCTCGGGGACGATCAAGGGCTCGGTGCTGGCCGGATCGAAGATGATCTACACCGCCCTGCGGCTCCGCTTACCGGCGACGAGGCAGGGGCCGCCTGATTAACCCGGTCGTCGGATAAGCAACCCCGTCGCGGCGCAACCCCCTGTCCCCGATCGATTTATACTAATGATTGGGTCAACGCAGGCGGCGCCTCTTGGACACCGTAGGTCGGGCTTCGGCGGAGAGGGTAGGAGTCGAACCTACCAGAGACAGGTGCACTGCCTCACGACGGGTTTGAAGCCCGCGGATACCACCGGGCATCTTCCTCTCCAAGACTCGTCACGACCCTCGTCTCTCCGCCGCGCCGATGCCGGGCGCGAGCGCCGAGAGACGGGCTCACTCCACATGGATCCGGGCTCGCCTCGCCGGGCGCTCGACCGCGCCGATCACCGCCGCATGGGTGTCGCCGTCGTCCCTTAATCGCGCGGCAAGAGCGGCGGCCCGCGCCCGCGGCACGGCGATGAGCAGCCCGCCGGAGGTCTGGGGGTCGAGCAGCAGCTCGCGCCAGGCGCGTGGCACGGCGTCGTCGCAGCGCACCTTCGCGCCGAAGGCGTCTCGGTTCGCCTCCAGCCCCCGCGAGGCGACGCCTTCCTCCAGCAGCGTCATGGCCTGCTGAAAGTGCGGCACGCGACCGTGGTCGATGCGAAGGACCACGCCCGAGGCCTCGGCCATCTCCGTGGCGTGGCCCAGCAGGCCGTAGCCGGTGACGTCGGTGCAGGCGTGCGCCCCGGCCTCGAGCATGCGCCCGGCCGCCGCGCGGTTGAGACGGGTCATGCTCTCGATCACCGCCGCCGGCAGCCCGGGGCTCGCCCGGCCCCGCTGGGCGGCGGTGGCGACGACGCCCGTGCCCAGGGGCTTACTCAGCACCAGGGCGTCGCCGGGTCGGGCGCCGGCGTTGGTGATCATCCGATCGGGGTGAACCGTGCCGGTTACGGCCAGCCCGTACTTGATCCCCGAGTCGACCACCGAGTGGCCGCCCACCAGGGCGGCCCCGGCCTCGTCCAGGACCACGGCCGCGCCGCGCAGGATGGCGTGCAGCGCCTCCCGGGGCGGGCCCTCCTCGGGGAAGGCCACCAGGTTCAGCGCCGTGAGCGGGCGCGCCCCCATGGCATAGATGTCGCTGAGCGCGTTGGCCGCGGCGATCCGGCCGAAGTCGAAGGGCTCGTCCACCACCGGCGGGAAGAAGTCCACGCTGTGGACCAGGGCCAGGTCGTCACTGAGCCGGTAGACGCCGGCGTCATCGCCGGTCGCCGGGCCCACCAGCACGCGCGGGTCCTCTCTCACGCCCACCGCCGTCAGGGCGCGGGCCAGCGATCCGGCATCGATCTTGGCCGCGCAGCCGGCGCAGTCGGCCCAGCGGGTCAGCCGGGGGGTGGTGCCGCGATCAACCATGGGCGCTTTCCGCCGGATCCGTTTGGGCGGCGACCCGCACCTCGCCCCGCCGCCGGGTGACGCCGATGTGGTCGAGGTGCTCGAGCACCTGCAGAGCCAGGCCGCGGCCGGCGCCGATCCGGTCGCGGAACTCGGCCAGGGTCATCTCGCCGTGCTGCTCGAGGTGATCGACGGCGGCGCGACGCCACGTCTCGAGGTCGCCGGCGGTGACGTAGGCGTCGCGGGCGATCCGCACCACCCGACCGGCTCGCTCCAGCTCCCCGAGGAAGCGCTTGATCTGCGGAACGGGCCGGCCGAGCGCCCGCGCCAGGGCCTCCACCTTGGGCGGCGGCCTGCCGCGGAAAGCGAGCTCGGCCTCCACGCGCTCGGCCAGGGCCCGCTCGGCGGCGCTGAACCGCTGGCGATGGCCGGGCGGGTGGACGCCGTCGCGGATCCGCTCCAGGGCCCCTTCGGCCACCAGCCGGTCCAGCAGGGCACGGAAGACCGGCTGCTCCAGCCGGGGGCAGACGGCCCCGTGCAGCGTCGCCTCCGCCATAGCGGTCTCGCGCGGGTGGACCTGCAGATACTCGTCAACGGCCCTTGGCAGCCGGACCTGCAGCGCGTCCATCGCGTCCTTAGCGCTCACCCACAGCTCGCCCCCGACGCTCTGCCACCATAGGTCCTCCCGCCGCCGCAGCCGAGCCTCGAGCCCCTCGGGCGGCTCGCCCACCTGCTCGGCCAGAGCGGGCAGGTGCCAGCCCTCGACGCCCCGGGCCTCGAGCCATGCGGATACCGCTTCGTCGATGCCGGCGGCGTGCAGCCGCGCCAGGCGCTCGATCCGGTGGGGACGATGGGCCCCGCGCCGCCGGGCGAAGGGATCGAGCACGACCCCGCCGCCCAGGGTACGCTGGCGGGAGTCGTCGCGCAGGATGAATCGGTCGCCGAAGAGCACGGCGACTTCCCCTTCCAGCCGGAGCTGCGCCGGGCCCGTCTCCCCCGGCGCCGGCGGCCGCGGCTCGAGCCATACGATCCGGGCGCGCACCTCGGCGGTGCCGCTGTGGAAGCGCACCGGCCCATGAGCCTTGGGGGGTCTTTCGAGATCCCGGGCCACGGTCACGATCGCCTCGACGCCATGGGCGGCGCGGCGCAGCCGGGGATCGCACAGGACCGTCCCGCGCCGCAGCGTGTCCTTGTCCACGCCCGCCAAGTTCACGGCGCAGCGCTGGCCGGCCCTCGCCTCGTCGACCGCGCGCCCGTGACGCTGCAGGCCGCGGGCCCGGGCGATCGCGCCGCCGGGCAGAACGCGCAGCGCCTCGCCCTTGCGCAGCCGGCCGCCGGCCACGGTGCCGGTGGCCACCGGACCGAAGCCGGGCGCGACGAAGATCCGGTCCACCGGCAGGCGGAAGAACCCGGAGCACGGGCGCTCGGCGAGGCGGGCCAGGACCTCCGCCAGGGTCCGGCGCAGCGCGTCCAGGCCGTCCCCGGTGCGGGCCGAGACCGGCACCACCGGCGCGCCGCGCAGCGGGCCCCGGTCGAGCAGGGCGTAGATGTCGCCGGTGACCCCGCGCACGCGATCCGCGTCGACCAAGTCCGTCTTGCTGAGGGCCACCACCGCCGAGCGCGCGCCGAGCAGCTCGGCGATCTCCAGGTGCTCGCGGGTCTGGGGCATCACGCCGTCGTCGGCGGCCACCACCAGCAGCACCAGGTCGATGCCCGTGGCGCCGGCCACCATGGTGCGCACGAAGCGCTCGTGGCCGGGCACGTCCACGATGCCCACCGACGGGCCGTCGCCCAGGCCCAGCTCGGCGAAGCCCAGCTCGATGGTCAGCGCGCGGCGCTTCTCCTCGGCCAGGCGGTCGGCATCGACGCCCGTGAGCTGAGCGACCAGCGCCGTCTTGCCGTGGTCGATGTGGCCGGCCGTGCCAATGATCATGGCGAGCTGCGGGTGTGCGCCCGGATATCCATACGACACCTTTTCGGCTTGATAGGGCGTCTGGTCTGATCCAGCTTGACTAAATGCATACCATCAATCTTTATCAGGCGAAGATTCACCTCTCGCGACTGATCGACCGCGCGGCGGCGGGCGAGGAGGTCGTCATCGCCCGCCATGGCGGCCCGTGGCGAAGCTGGTTGCGTATCAGCCCGCCCCGGCTCCCCGCCGCCCGGGTCCGCTCGCCGGCCGGGTACGGGTCGCCGAAGACTTCGACGCACCCCTGCCCGGGGAGGTCCCGGCGGACTTCGAGGATCGAGCGTGCGCCCGCTGCTCGACACCCCCGCCTCATCTGGGCGCTGGCCGAGCCCGAGCGCCTGCCCAATCCGTCGCGCGGCGAGATCGAATCGCCCGACAATCAGATTCTAGTCAGCGCGGCGAGCACCTGGGAGATCGCGATCAAGAGCGCTCTGGGCAAGATCGACTTTCCCCTGAACGAGCCGAGCGAGGTCCTTGCTCAGATACGCTTCGACGAGCTGCCCGTCACCATTCGACAGACGGTCCATCTCGCGCACCCGCCGCCTGTTCATCGCGATCCGTTCGATCGTCTGCGGATCACGCGAGCCATGGCGGAGGACCTCCCCGTGGCCACCCATGATGCGGTGTTCGGCCACTGTCCGGTGAAGGTCGTGTGGTCGTGAGCCGCCGCACCGGATGAACGGCGGACCGCTGTTTCCCGGGCTCCGGGCAAACGGCCGGCCGCTCTTTCGCGGATTCCGCCGCGCCCCATCCGGGCTCCGTCCGTTCGCGACAATTAATCGCCTTGGCTTCACCCAGATTGCTCCAGCGCTCGAATCAACGCCTCGGGCCCCAGTAGGCCGCGGAGGTCCAGGAGCACCTTCCCCGAATGCACCCGCCCGATCACGGGGGGGCTCAACGCCCGCAGCTCGCGCGCCAGGCCCGAGGGCGAACCCTCGAGCGGGGTCAGGGCGATCAGCCGCGTGGGCAGGGCGGCGCCGGGCAGGGCGCCGCTTCCCACCTGCGAGTCGCCGTCGATGAGCTCCACCCGCGCCCGGCCTTCGGCCCAGCGCTCGACGTGGGGCGCGATCTCGCCGGCCAAGGCGTCAAGATCGTCCAAGCCGCGGGCGATCATCCGATAGGCCGGCAGGCGCTCGGCCAGGGTTTCGGGCGATAGATACGCCCGGAGCGTAGCCTCCAGCGCGGCCAGCGTGAGCTTGCCGCAGCGCAGCGCGCGTTTCATGGGATTGCGCTTGATGCGCGCGATCGCCCGCGAGCGGCCCAGCACGATCCCCGCCTGGGGCCCGCCCAGCAGCTTGTCGCCGCTGAAGGTGACCACGTCGGCGCCCGCGGCGAGGGTCTCGGCGACCAGCGGCTCACCCTCCAATCCCCAGCGCGCCAGGTCCATCAGCGCGCCACTGCCGAGATCCACCATCACCGGGACATCGAGCTCGCGCCCCAGGGCCGCCAGCTCCCCCACGGACACCTCCCGGGTAAAGCCCACCACCCGGTAGTTGCTGGTGTGGACCTTGAGCAGCAACCGCCCGCCTTCCTCCAGCGCGCGGCGGTAGTCGCCCAAGTGAGTGCGATTGGTGGTGCCCACCTCCACCAGCCGGCAACCGCTCTTGCGCACGATGTCCGGCATGCGGAAGCTGCCACCGATCTCCACCAGCTCGCCGCGGCTGACCACCACCCGGCGCCGGTTGGCCAGGGTGTTCAGGGCGAGGTACACGGCCGCGGCGTTGTTATTGACCACCGTGGCGGCCTCGGCCCCCGTGAGCCTTCGAAGCAGCCCCTCCACCAAGTGATCGCGGTCGCCCCGCCGCCCGCTGCTCAAATCGTATTCGATGTTGGCGCCGGCGGCGGCCCGCGCCACCGCCTCCACCGCCTCGGCCGAGAGCGGCGCGCGCCCTAGGTTGGTGTGCAGCAACGTGCCGGTGAGGTTGATCACCGGCTGCAGCGCGGGCCGGTCCCAGGAATCGACCGCCGCCGCCACCGCTTCGGCAACCGCGGCCGCAGCGGGCACTTCGGTGCGCTGACCGGCCGCCAGGGCCTCGCGGCAACGCTCCAGGTGTGACCGGATCTCGGCCACCAGCAGAGCGTGGTCCACACGGGCTCGGGCCGCCGTCAGGGGCGCTTGCTCGAGCACCTCGTGCACCCCGGGGAGCGCCGCCAGGTTCATCGGGGCGTTACCGGTCATTTACGGCCTCCGACCCCGGCCTCATCCACGAATGCCTTGCCAGACCGTGCGAAAACTCGCGCCTCGACTGTGGTCTTGAATCTCGCAAAGACGCGGAGAGCGCAAACATGAAAAGGCAATGCTCCGGATGGTTATTGACGGTCTGCTGGCGGACAATGCCGGTCTGTGATATCGCCCGAGTCGTTCCCGACCTCCGCGTACTTTGCGCCTTTGCGAGAGTCGTGCCGGCTTTCCGGCTTACAAAAGCGTTTTTCGACCGTCTGTCAGCGACGCAGGGTCTTGAGATAGGCCACCAGATCCTCCCGCTCCTGCGCCGACCCCTGGAACGGCGGCATGAGCGAGGTGCGCCGGCCGTCCTGCGCGGTGGAGAAGCCCTTGCCGGGGACGATGACCTCGGAAGGCTCGCGCAGCGATTCCGACAGGTAATCCGCGCGGTGGATGCCGCCGGCGTAGCGCAGGCCCGGCCCGGTCGTCGGCTGCGCCGGATTGCCCGGAAAGGCGTGGCAGGCAACGCAGCCCTTCTCCGCCATCAGGCGCCTGCCCCGCTCCGGATCGCCCGAGGGCAGCGGCGCATCGCGCAGCTCCTGCACATAGGCCGGATCCACCTCGCTGCCCCCCAGGTGCAGCACCCGCCAAGCGGACAGCCGCTTGAGGCCGTCGCGCTCGGCGTCCTCGCCGCTCCACACCGCCAGGGCCAGCGGCACCAGCCCCTGCCTGTCGGGCACCAGCTCGACCGCGTGCTCGCCCCCGGCGGCGAGGGCACGGGTGAGCACCACCCGCCACACGCCGTCCCGCCATGCGCCGTTGGCCCGCACCTCCTGCGAGGGCTGCGCCGTCAGCGTGCCGAAGCCCTCCGCGGCGAGCTGCTCGGCGGTCCCGTCGGCGCGCCACAGCCAGAGGGCGACCGGATGGCCGGCGTCCCCCATACCGATGTAGGGCAAACCCACGCCGGGGCCGTGCTCCACGGGCCACTGCACGGCGGCCGCGTCGGCGAACGTGCCGATGTCTCGTTCCCTGGCCGCCGTGGCGTCCTCCCATTCCAGCCGCAGCGCCACCGCCGAGCCGTTGTGCAGCGCGCGCACGCGGACCGGCAGCTTCGCATCGATGCCGCTGTAGGGCTCGACGCTTCGCTGCGGGTAGAGGGCCACCTCCTTCGGCACGGCCTCCCGCCACAGCGAATGATCGGGATCGAGCGGTAGCTCCCCGGAGACCTCCTTCGCCACAATGGCGCCCCCGCCGGCCTCCAGAGGCGTGAGGTCCGGCGAGGAGCAGGCCCCGAGCACCAGCATCAGCGCGGAGATCGCGGGATTGCGGACGCTCATGCGGATCCCCCCCCTTCACCGCCGCTCGGCGCGCCGGGCCGGCCGATGCTCGCCATCGGAACCCGGACCTCGTGCGCGCCGCGCGCCGTCTTCTCGCTCCCGCGGTAATAATCGGCGTCGAGCGAGAACATCTCGTCCTGGCGGTAGGCGATCAGGGTATCCAGCAGCTCCGAGCGCTCGCCCCGGCGGCGCTTCGCGCGCTCGCTCTCCAGGGTCTCCAGCACCTCCGGCACCCGCGGCCCGAACAGCTCGACCAGGTACTCGTCGGGGATGCGCCGCTCGCCGGTCGGCCGGCCCTCACTGTCGTACTTGGGCGGCGACAACGGGGGCACGTAGAAGACGTTGGGCTCGGTGCCGAGCTCGGCGTGCAGCGGCAGGGCCACCCGCCACTCGCTCACCAGCCGGTAGACCGCGCTGCGCTCGTCGTCCAGATAGCCGACGAAGCGGATGCGCCCGGGGCACTGCTTGGCGCATGCGGGGGGAATCCCCTGCTCGACGCGCGGATAGCAGAAGATGCATTTCTCCGAACGCTGGAACCGGGGATTGTAGTAGACCTTCTTGTAGGGGCAGGCGGCGACGCAGTGCTGGTAGCCCCGGCACCGCGACTGGTCCACCAGGACGATGCCGTCCTCCTCACGCTTGTAGATGGCCTGACGCGGGCAGGCCGCCAGGCAGGCCGGATTGCTGCAGTGATTGCAGATCCGCGGCAGGTAGAAGTAATAGCTGTTGGGGTACTCGCCGGCCCCCTCGTCCTCGTCCCAGTTGGGACCGCCCTTGGGCTCGGTCACCGGCCCGAGCGGCGGGCGCCCTTCACCGAACGTCGGTGGCCCGTCGCCGCCGCGCCCGAACCGCCGCCCGCCGAGCGGCCCCAGCGCGCGCTCGTAGTTCAGCTCGACCGGCACCCCGTAGCCGCGCTCCAGGGAAGGGATCCGGCCGAGCTGCACCTGACCTTCACCGTCGAAGCCGCCGCCGCTTCGCTCCCAGCCGCGGGGATAGCCCCGGCCGGGCTGGGTCTCGACATTGTTCCAGTACATATACTCGCGGCCGTTGCGGTTGGTCCACTGGGTCTTGCAGGCCATGGTGCAGGTCTGGCACCCGATGCATTTGTTGAGATCCATGACCATGGCCAGTTGTCGCTTGGACATACCCCTCACCCCGTCATGAGTGCGTGATACGGCCTCTCGAGCGCATGGCGGCGCCCATGGGGCGCCCTATGCCCGTCGCGGTCATGCATTCACTTTCTCCACGTCCACCGTCGTCTCGTGCGCGAGCTGGTTGCCGTCCCAGACCGCGCCGAACTGGAGGTGCCCCCACTTGCCGGCCAGCTCCAGGGGCGAGAGCAGCCCCGCGATGGGGGCGTTCAGACCCTTGCGTCCCCGGAACTGCTGCGGCTCCCAGGCGTGATCGGTCATCAGAGTCCCGGGCCGGACCCCGGGCGCGATCTTGGCCATCGCCTGAAACTCGCCGATATCGCTGTACACTCGCACGCGGTCGCCGTCGGTGATGCGACGGCGGCGCGCCTCCTCGGGATTCATCCATGCCGTCGGCACCCCCCGCTGCTGGCGGAGCATGTACTTGTTGGAGCGCCAGGTGGAGTGGATGCCCCAACGGGTGTGCGGGGAGTAGAGCTGGAGCGGATACTTGGCCTGGGCCAGAGACTCCCGCGCGGTGGGCAGCGTCGCCCCCAGCCGCTGGAAGACCTCGTGGTCGATATAGAACTGCTGGCGACCGGAGACGGTGTCGTACGGCCGGGCCAGGTAGAACTGCCGCTCGAACTCCCGATAAGGACGGCTGGAGTACAGCGGCGAGGTCAGGCCGGCCTTCTCGTTCAGCACCAGGAAACCGCGCTCGGCCACGTTGTCGAGCTTCCAGCCGCTGAAGGCCGGCACGTTATCCAGGAGCCACTTCACCACGTCCTTGTCGCTCTGGAGCCGGCCGGCCATGGTGAAGTCCTCGTGGAGCCGGTCGAGCTCGCGGACCACCGGCTCCTCGCCGCCGTCGTCGGTCTCGACGGTGAGCTCCGAATCCTCCAGCTTTTCGACGCCCCGCTTCACCGCGACCTCTTGGATCCGGTTCGCCAGCCCCTTGCAGATCTCCCACTCCGAGCGCGCCTCGCCGACGGGGTCGAGCCCCTCCGGGGGAACGTTGAGGTTGCCGTGGCGGTGATAGCCCACGTCCGCCCGGATATCCCAGATCTCGTAGTGGCTGGGCACCGGCAGCACGTAGTCGGCCCATTCGGCGGAGGAGTCCATCCGCCAGTTGACGTTGACGTACAGATCGGTCGCGTCGAGCACCGTTTGCCGGTAGTGCTCCTCCGACTTGTTCCGGCGGAAGGTGTTGTCGCCGAACATGATTCGGACGCTGGGCTCGCCGTAATGGAGCAGCCAGTCGGTGTCGACGCTTCTCTTCGCCAGCTCCGCCAGGTCCTCGGGGCCCAGGCCCGCCTTGCGCCGGAAGGCCTCGGCGTCGTCGTAGTGCCTGCGGAAAGTCTCCGCCATCCGGCCGGCGAACCACTCGCCCAGGAACCCGGACTGGAAACGGGGCGGCTTGGGGCTCACCAGCGGGCCCATGTTGCCCAGGCTCCACTGATGCTCGGTGTCCACCGTCTCCTGGCCGGTAAGCGCGCATAACAGGGCCTGGGCCCAGGTGGTGAGGATCCCCCAGGCGTACTTGTGGATGGAGAAGCCGACGGTGATGCCGGCATGCCCCGCGCCAGCGAATTCCCTGGCCAGGCCACGGACCACGTCGGGGTGGATGCCGGTATGCCGCCGGGTCTCCTCCGGGGGGAAGCTCGCAGCCTCCTCGCGCGCCAGCTCGAACACCGGGCTGACCTCGATCCTCCGACCCTCGGCGTCCTCCACCGTGTAGCGGCCGGTGAGGGCGGGATCGAGGTTCCCCAGCCGCAGGGTGTCGCGCGGGCTGCCGCGGCTGCCGGGGGCGGCCACCGCCTTCCCCGCCTTCCTGTCCCAGAAATAGAAGATCTCCTCCGGATTGGCTTCCTCCTCGTCGTCCGGGGCTTGGGCCCGCATGTCGCTGGCCCGCAGGAGCTTGCCGTTGTCCCGGCGCACCAGGAAGGGGAGATCGGTCTGCTCCTTGACGAAAGACGCCTTGTACAGCTCCTCCTCGAAGACCGTATGAACCAGGGACATCGCCAGGAAGGAATCGTTACCCGGCTGGATGGGGACCCATTGATCGGCATGGATGGAGGTGGCGTTGTAGTCAGGAGCGATGGTGACCACCTTGGCCTTGTTGTAGCGGCCCTCCCAGATGTAGTGGGCGTCCGGGATGCGGGTGGCGTTGGGGTTGACGCCCCAGAGCACGATGTAGTCCATCTCGAACCAGGCATCGGTGGAGATGCCGACGTTGGGGATCCCGTAGGCCAGGGTGGCGCCGGTGAACATGTCGCCCACGGCGCTGGATGGGTACAGCCGGATGGCCCCGAGCAGGGAGCCCAGCCGCAGGGGGCCGGCGCGGCGCCCCTGGGACATAATGCCGGTGCCGGCGTGGAGCATCAGGCCCCCGGGTCCTTCCCGGACCAGGGTGCCCACCACCCGCTCGGCGATGTCGGTGAGGGCCTCGTCCCAGGACACCCGCTCCCACCGGCCCGCGCCGCGCTCGCCGGCGCGCTTCAGCGGATAGCGCAGGCGATCCTTCTCGTACATGGCCTGAGAATGGATGGCGCCCTTGTTGCAACCGCGGGGATTGGCGTCCGGGATCTCCCAGCTCACGGGCGGATACGCCCCGAGCTGCTCCTCGCGGACGACTCGGCCGTCCTTGGCGTATACCTCCCAGGCGCAGTTGCCCTGGCAGTTGACGCAATGGAAGGCGAAGCCCCGGGCATCCCCCCGGCTGTCCTCGAGCTCCCGGCGGTAGAAATCCTCCCAGCTCCGGTCCGGATAGCCTCCCGCCAGGGGATCCCCGACACTGACCACCTTTCCCGCGACCGCGCGGGGGATCCCTGCCTGGAGGACCCCGATCCCCGTGCCGGTATACTTGAGGAAGTCCCTGCGCTTCNNGCAGGGACTCCGCGGGCGGGACCTCGGCACGCCCGCTCCGCCCCTGCCCCGCTCCCGTGGGAAACGGTTGGCTGTCCGCCCGAGCCCGGATCGACCTCGGGGTTACTGCGCCTCCTCCAGCAGACCCTCTATCGCATGGATGGCAGACTCCCGGCTCCAGTCGATGGATCCCAGGACCTTGTAGGCGATCCTCCCCCGTCGGTCGACAAGGTAGGAGACCGGGACGCCGGGGATCCGGTAACGGTCGCTGACGCGGTTGTCGCGGTCGTGGAGCACCGGGAAGGTCAGCTCGAGCTCCTCGACGTAGGCGCGCACCTCTTCGGGAGAGCCCCGGTCCACGGACACGGCCACCACGGTCAGCCCCTCGTCGGTCCGATCCTGGTAGAGCTGCTGCATGGAGGGCATCTCCTCCCTGCACGGGGGGCACCAGGTGGCCCAGAAGTTGAGCAGCACCACCCTCCCCCGGAAGTCCTCCAGCCGGCGCAGATCCCCATCCAGGTCCTTTAGATAGAAGCCGTCCGCAAGATAGCGATTCGTCAGCTGGCGAACCTCGGGCTCATCGGCCGCGCTGGCGGGCTCCGGCATCGCGGCCGGCCACCCTACGGCGCACGCGAGGGTGACTCCGAGAACGGCGCGAGGTCGCCAGCGCACGGTTACTTCTCCACGGGCAGACGCGAGTTGGCCGACCACTCCTCCCACGAGCCCGTAAAGACCCGGACATTGGGGTAGCCGAGCTGCTTGGCCATTAGATAGAAGAATGTGGAACGGCCGATCCCCGATTGGCAGTAGGCGATGATCTCGTCATCCGAGGCGAGACCGGCCTTGTCCATGACCTGGCGCTGCGCCCGAGGCTCCTTGCGAGTGGCCAGCTCCCCCGACAGCTTTTGCCACTCCAGGCGCTGAGCCCTCGGGATATGGCCCCCTCGGGCGGCGTTCGGCAGGACATTCTCGCCGATGAATTCCTCCAGAGACCGGTTGTCGACGATCTTGGCCTGACCCCCGCGGAGGTTGGCCTTCACCTCGTCGATAGTGGCCACCATGTCGGGATGAGGCTTCGCGCTGAAGGAGCGCTCCTTCACCTCCGGAACCTTCTGGGTCACCGGCCGGTCCTCGGCCAGCCACTTGCGAAAACCCCCGTCCAGGATCTTCACATTGTCATGGCCGAAGAACCGCATGGCGAACCACAGCCCCGAGGCGGGCGGGCCCTGCCCGCCGTCGTAGATAATGACGCTGGTCTCGTTGCTCACCCCCGCCTCGCCGAGCAGCTTCTCGGCGTTCTCCGGGCTCACCGGGAAACCGTTGTCGCTGCGGGTCTCGATGTCGGCGAAATTGAGATAATGGAGGTTGATCGCGCCCGGGATATGGGCGCGCTCGTAGATGTCCGGGCTCTTGGCGTCCAGCAGTACCGTATTGGGCTGGGCCATCAACTCATCGAGCTCGTCGGTCTCCACCCAGATGTCGTCGCCCTGGGCGGCGCCCGCCGCCGGAAGCAGCATAGCGAGCAGGCCCGCGATCAGGGCCCATCCTGCGACGGTTCGGTTACCCATGATTCGTGTCTCCTGTTCTCAAGATGCGCGCTCTTCATTGCCCGGGACGTCTGGTTCAGCCGGGCGCCCCTCGAAACCGTTCACGGCTCGATTGCGGATCAGATCTTCCCGGCATGCCGGCCGAAGGCCGCCTCCCGACCGCGCACGTTCACGATCCATCAAACCTCGCCCAATCTGCCGTCGGCCCCCGCCGGGGGCCGCCGGTTACAGTCAACCCTTCGTGAATTCGCGCTCGCCGGGCGGGTTTATCAGCTCCAGCCGGGAGATGCGGATCTTGCGGTCGCCGATGATCTTCCCTTCCACCTCGGCCTCGCCTTGGGCAAAGGACTTGTCGAGCGCAACCTGCGTCAAGCTCTCTCCCTGGAAGCAGAAATCTTCCGGCGAGCAGCCCTCGGCTGCCTTCTGCGGCGACGCCTCGGACCCCGCGAGCTCGATGTAGTAGTAATCGCCGGTCTCGGAAGACCACAGCACCATGGGCTCGGCCCACTTGAGGTAGCAGTCGCCGATGTCACCCTGCTGCACGCACCGCTCTCCCAGGATCCGGCCCGTGAGCTCCGCGGCCGGCGCGGACGCGGCCAGAGGCAGCAGCACGACCAGGCACGACAGCAGCCAACGTCTGATCTTCATGGACTCTCTCCTCTAGTTTCGCCAGGCGTTCGCCACGCACGCTGGATAAGGAACCCCATCAGGCGGCCTTCGATGCAGCCCCGGGGCGCGGGGCACCTACGGTGGTCAGGAGGCTGCCGGCGAAAATGGCAGCCAGCGTCACCAGGCTGCCCGGTGCCAGCAGCGAGACCCCGGTCAGCCCGTGGCCGACGGTGCAGCCGCCCGCGAGGGAAGCCCCCGCGCCCAGGCCCAGCCCCCCGGAAATCTTCCGCGCCAGCTCCTGGCCGCTCGGCACCGACCACTTGCCGCTGCCGTCCTTTCGAGCGGCGATGAGGGCGCCCAGCGCGATCCCCAGCACCAGCAGGACGTCCCAGGCCCCAAAGCCCGCCTGGGAGGGCATGGCGCCGCCTATCGTCCGCACCAGGTCGACGCTGCCCGGAATGATGGACAGGCCGAAGGGGCGCTCCACCAGCATCGCCAGGGGCCAGGCGACCGCTCCCACCAAGCCGAGCAGCACCCCGGTACGGCGCCATGTCCAAGCCCCGGCCGTGGTCACCCGAGTCCGCCACAACAGCGCCAGGATCACGGCCCCCACGGGGACCGTGAGCGCCCACAACGGCACCCCGAGAGCCTGCGCCGGTTGGAAGGGCAGCTCACCGCCACCCATGCCCATCCCGCGGACGGCATCTCGCAGCCCCCGCAACGGGCCCACCTCGAGCAGGGTCGCGCCGACGGCCATGCCTGCCACCGCGCCCAGAGCGCCCAGGTTCCCGGCCCCGGCCTTGTACCAGACACCCGCGGCGCAGCCCACGGCCCAGTGCATGCTGAGCCCGAAGAGCAGCCCGCCCACGATTGCGCCGACCGGGTAGAACGAGGGAAGACCGGGGCTGGCCCAGCCCAGCCCGAAGAGCACGGGCACCAGCAGCATCTGCACCGCGACCGCCACGCCCAGCGCCTTGACCTTGGTGAAATCGCGCTGCGTGGCGATGAAGCGAAAACCCGAGTTCAGGCAGAAGGCCCCGCGCTGGGCCACATAGCCGTAGCCCGCCCCTGCCGCCAGCCCTGCGAGGATTCCCGGTTCCACGTCGTGATCTCCCCCAGCTCGGACCCGTTGTCCGCCGCAGGCGGCCCGCTCACTCGCTGGCCTTGATGCCCTGCAGCAGCTTGTCGTGCACCGCCTCGACCGAGTCGTCCAGAAGGCGCCCGGTATCGGCATACTCCGCGTGGCCCTCCAAGGTCAGGAGGTCGTTCATGCGCGTGAAGCTGATCATGCCGTTCAGCTTGCCGCCGGCCACCGCCACGGTCTCCTCGCCGTAGTACACCGCCGGAGCGACAGCGTCGGGACCGGCGAGGCTCTTGGGGAGAACGATCAGGGGAAGACGGTATTTGTTGGCGAGCCTGGCCCCTACCTGAACGTTATTGTTGCAGCGGATTCCCGGCGCCTCGCTCACGACCAGCGTGAGCACCTTCTCCCCGCCGATCGTCGCCGGCGTCGGCGGGTCGGCCGCGATCGCCGGGGCGGCGGCACCGAGAGCGAGGGCCACGAGGCCCGAAACCAGGGTTCGAAGCGCGATCGCCATGACAGGGCCTCCTGTGTCACGGCGCGCCCGCCGCCGTGCAGGCACGGCGAGGCCGGCACGCGTGTCAATACTCAATTGACTAATAAAATAATTGACCCACAATCCTACGATGTCAAGGGAAGATTGCGCCATGACCCTGCCGGGGATTGAACCGCCGGCGTGGGACCCGCGCGCTTGGTCACTTGACGTCCACGACCGTGTACCCCTGCTTCTCGTAATCAATCACCGAGATCCAGGAGTTGCGAACGACCTCAAGGTCGGATCGGACGTCGTCGTTGTCGGCGCCCAGCAGGCGCGTGGCCCGGCCGCAGACCTCGCCCCGCGCGCCCTCGAGCGCCAGGAGCTGGTCCAGAGCCGCATTGACCCGGTCCACCTGCGCGTGCGTCTCTAGCGGAACATCTTCCTTGCCATCAGTTGGATACCTCACTGTCTTCCCGTGAAAGGTCAGGACCATGTCCGGCTCGACGCCGTGCTCCCCCAGGTCGTCGTAGGTTTCCTTGATGACCGACAGCCTCGCGGCGAGCATCCGCGGTTCGCTCATCGAGATGTCCCAGACCACCTTCTCTTCATCGATCCCCTGCGAGGCCTGTCGCGCGTTCGCGGGCTTGGCCGATGCGATCGACGGCAAAAGCGGCAGGAGCCCGGCCAGAGTCAGGTGAGGACGCATAGTCGCATCTCCTTGAATACCTAGTCTGTGGTTATCGACCGACCGTCAGCCGGACAGCTGCACCACTACTTGGTCGTAGAGGATGTAAGTGGCCACCAGCAGCAGGAACACCGCGAAGCCCTTCTTGAGACTCGCGCTTGAGATGCGTTGACCGATCCAGGTGCCCGCGAAGCTGGCAACGATCGCTACCGCGGTGAACATACCCATCAGCGCATAGTCGATCGGCACGTCGCCCGCGTAGCCCGCGAAGCCCGCGTAGGACTTGACCGCAACGATGGCCAGCGAGGTCCCGACCGCCTGTCTCATCTCGAGCCCCGAGAGCAGCACGAGCGCCGGGACAATCAGAAAACCGCCGCCGACCCCGACCAGGCCGGTGAGCGCCCCCACGACCACGCCGTGCGCGGCCACGTGGCCGTAGCGGATCTGCTGGACAGGGAGGTGCTCGACCGCCGCCGCCCCCACCGAGCGATGCTGCAGCGGCGCCGGGCGCAGCATCCGCCAGGCCGCGGCATACATCACCAACGCGAACACCCCGAGCTGAACGACTACCGGCGTGGCCACCCCGAGCCGCGCGCCGACGTAGGTCCCGGCGATGCCGAAGGTTCCGAAGACCGCGGTCACCACCAGATCGACGTTGCCGCGCCGGTAGTGCTGCGCCGCCGTCAGCGTGGCGGTGACCGCCACGATCCCCAGGCTCATGGCGATCGCCGGCTTCGGCTCCACGCCGAGCAGGTACAGCAGCGCCGGAGTGGTAACGATCGAGCCGCCGGATCCGAAGACGCCGAGGACGAAGCCGGTAGCGAGACCGGCGAGGATACCGATGGCGGTCATGCGCGTGCCCCCCAATAGTCAACTGCTCAAAATAATAATTGACTATTTGAGAATAGGCAACCCGGTTGCGGCGGCACGCGCGATCCCCGCCGAAGGTTAGTAAATCCGTTTTATTTCAGTGTCTTACTCTAAAAGCCGATAGGCGTCGATCAGCGCCCACGCGGCGCGGTCGATCTCCTCCGGCGTCGTGGTGACGCCGACCGAGAGGCGCACCGCACTCGCCGCGTGCTCCGCGTCGAGCCCCATCGCGCCGAGCACGCCGGACGGGCCGGCCTCGCCGGCATGGCAAGCCGAGCCGGTCGAGGCGGCCACATCGCCCGCGGCGCGCTCGAGCAGCGCGCCTCCCGTGATCCCGGGGAAGGAGACGTGCAGAATCCCGGGCAGACGCTCGATCGGGTGGCCGTTGACGGCGAGGCCCGGCACGGCCTCGGCGAGGCGCTCACGCAACCGCTCGCGCAGCGACTCCACCCGGGCCGCCGTTTCGGCGCCGTGCGCCCGGGCCTGGCGGGCGGCCTCGCCCAGCCCGACGATGTGGGGGACGTTCTCGGTGCCCGGCCGCAGTCCCCGCTCCTGGCCGCCGCCGTGGAGCAACGGCTCCGGCGCGATGCCGGAGCGCACGTAGAGGGCACCGACGCCCTTGGGGGCGTTGAACTTGTGGCCCGCAAGGGTCATCAGATCGGCGCCGAGGGCGCGGACGTCCATCTCGAGCTTGCCCGCGGTCTGGGCCGCGTCGGTGTGGAAGACGGCCCCGGCGTCGTGCGCGAGCCGCGCCAGCTCGCCGACCGGCTGCACCGTGCCGACCTCGTTGTTGGCGTGCATCACCGACACCAGGACCGTATCGGCACGCAGCACGCGCGCCAGCGCCGCGGGATCGACCCGCCCAGTGCCGTCCACCGGCAGCACGTCCACCTCCCATCCCTCGGCCGCAAGCCGCGCGAAGGGCTCGGCGACCGACGGATGCTCCACGGCGCTGGTGATCAGATGGCGTCCGTGGTCGAGGCCAGCCCGGGCGGCGCCGCGGATGGCGAGGTTGTTCGCCTCGGTGGCGCAGCCGGTGAAGACGATCTCACCCACGTCGGCGCCGATAAGGGCCGCGACCTCGCCGCGCGCCCGATCGAGCGCCTCGGCCGCCCGCCGGCCGTAGACGTGCCCCGAGGCGGGGTTGCCGAAGTGCTCGTGCAGGTAAGGGCGCATGGCCTGCGCCACCTCCGGGATCACGGGGGTGGTGGCCGCATGGTCGAGATAGACGGGGTCGCTCATGCCAGCGCCTCCTCGAGGTCGGCGATCAGGTCCTCGGGATCCTCCAGGCCCACGGAGAGCCGCAGCATGGAGCCGGAGATTCCACGGCGCTCGAGCTCGCCTTCGCTCAGCCCGTGGTGCGTGGTGGTCACCGGCTGGGTGACCAGGCTCTCGACCCCGCCGAGGCTCGGGGCGATGGCGAACAGCCGGAGGCGGTCCGCCACCGCCGCGGTGCCGCGGGCGTCCGCGTCGAGCTCCAGGGTCAGCATGCCGCCGAAGCCGCTCATCTGCCGCGCGGCGAGCGCATGGCCCGGGAAGCTCACCAGGCCCGGATAGAAGACCCGCCGCACCCGCGGGTGGGCGTCCATGGCCTCGGCAACCGCCGCGGCGGCGGCGTTGTGCTGGCGCACCCGCACCACCAGCGTGCCCAGGCTGCGCGCCAGGCGATGGCAGGTCTCGGGCGACGGCGCCGAGCCCAGCGCCTTGCGCCAGCCCCACACCGGATCGAGCAACGCGCGCGAGCCCATCAGCGCGCCCGCCGTGAGATCGCTGTGACCGCCCAGATACTTGGTGGCGCTGTGCACCACGGCATCGGCGCCGAGGGCCAGCGGCTGCTGGTTGACCGGCGTGGCGAAAGTGCTGTCCACCGCCAGCAGCGCGCCGCGGGCGTGGGCGCGCTCGGCCAGCGCCGCGATGTCGAAGATCTCCAGGGCCGGATTCGTCGGGGTCTCGACGAACACCAGCCCGCCCCCCTCGGCCAGCAGCCCGTCGAGCCGGTCGAGCTCGGGGCCGAGCACGAAACGAGTCGGGATGCCGAGCCGCGGCAGGTCCTCGGCGAGGAGCTCCAGGGTGCCGCCATAGGCGTCACCCACGCAGACCACGCCCTCGCGGCCATGGGCCAGGAACAGCGCCGTCTCCGCCGCCATCCCCGAGGCAAAGGCGAGCGCGGCCTCGGCGTCCTCGACGCCCGCCAGCTTGGCCTCCACGGCGCGGATGGTGGGGTTCATCCCGTATCGGGTATAGAGCGAGGAGCCTCCCCGACCCTCGACCGTATCGAGGATGGCCCCCGTGCTCGGAAATGCGAACGTGGTCGTGTCGTAGAGGGGCGTTCGAGGGCTGCCGTGCGGATCCGCGGGCTTCTCGACATGGATGCAGCGGGTGGCAAGCTTGGGGCGTTCGTGCCGTGACATCGTCGGGTTCCCTCGTGGCTGTCGATGGTGGCTGGACGGATGGACCGGGGGTCGAAGTCCACCTCGCGGCGCGGCAAGTCCGGGTGCTCACCCGTCCGCCGTTCCACCGCGATCACCCGCCCCCCCGCCCCCCCCCCCNNACCCGCCCCCCCGCCCCGTTGATCAGAATCCCTGGAACGAATATAATTCAAACGATCATTTTAATAGTATAATGGAAAGGTCGGCCGGGTCCTATCCCGGTGACCGTGGAGGAGGATCCGCGATGACTTTCACCGAGCTCGCGCTGGCCTACGAGCCCCAGCTCCGTCTGGGGTTCTTCGCCGGCGTCCTCGTCGCCTTCGCGCTCGGCGAGGCAGTGGCCCCGCGCCGCCGACGCAGCCAGCCGCGCTGGCTGCGCTGGCTCAACAACCTCGGCCTGGTGGCGCTGAACACCGTGGTCCTGCGGCTGCTCTTCCCCGCCGCCGCGGTCGGCATGGCGCTCTACGCCGAGACCTATGACTGGGGCCTGCTCAATCAATGGTCGGTGCCCTACGCGCTCGCCGTGATCGCGTCGGTCGTGGCGCTGGACCTGATCGTCTATCTCCAGCACGTGATGTTCCATGCGGTGCCCGCGCTGTGGCGGCTGCACCGCGTCCATCATGCCGACCTCGATTTCGATGTCACCACGGGGCTGCGCTTCCACCCCATCGAGATCGTGCTGTCGATGCTGCTCAAGCTCGGCGCGGTGGCGGCGCTCGGGGCGCCGGCGCTGGGCGTGCTGATCTTCGAGATCCTGCTCAACGCCACGGCGATCTTCAACCACGCCAACCTGCGGCTGCCCCAGGGCGTGGACCGGGTGCTACGCTGGTTCGTGGTCACGCCCGACATGCACCGCGTGCATCACTCGGTGGCCGGCGACGAGACCAACAGCAACTTCGGGTTCAATCTGCCGTGGTGGGACCGGCTGCTCGGCACCTATCGGGATCGGCCGCGCGAGGGTCACGCCGGGATGACGATCGGCATTCATCAGATCCGCGACCCGCGCGCCGCTCAGTGGCTCGACGGCATCTTGATTGGAATCCCGTTCCGCGGCGGCACGCCCGAGTACCCGATCAATCAGCGCTTCGAGGAGAAGACGGATGGCTCTGCCTAGGTTGCTTCGCTGGCTCCTCGCCGGTGCGCTGATCCTCGCCGTGGGCGCGGTCCTGCTCTACCGCGATCGCATCGACCCGGCCGACGTCGAGACCCTGATACAGGGCACCGGCGCGGCGGCGCCGCTGATCTTCGTGACGGTCTACGTCGCGGGTGCGGTGCTCTTCGTGCCGGGGTCGGTGTTGACGCTCGCCGGCGGCGCGCTGTTCGGCCCGGTGCTCGGCACCGCCGTGAACCTGACTGGCGCGACCGTCGGCGCGGTGCTCGCCTTCCTCATCGCGCGCTACCTCGCCTCCGACTGGGTCGCCTCGCGGACCGCCGGGCGGCTGAGACAGCTCAAGGAAGGCGTCGAGGCCGAGGGCTGGCGCTTCGTCGCCTTCACCCGGCTCGTGCCACTATTCCCCTATAATCTGCTGAACTACGCGCTCGGGCTGACGCGCATCCCCCTGCCCGCCTACGCCCTCGCCACGCTCGTGTGCATGGCGCCCGGCGCGCTCGCCTACACCTATCTCGGCTACGTCGGTCGCGAGGCGGCGAGTGGCGCGCAGGGCCTGATCCAGAAGGGCCTGCTGGCGCTGGCGCTGCTCGCGGCGGTGGCGTTCCTGCCGCGGGTGATCGCGCGTCTGCGGCGCCGGCCGATGCTCGAGCCCGACGAGGTGCAGCGACGCCTCGACGCGGGCGACGAGCTCCTGATGCTGGACGTGCGCTCGCCGCAGGAATTCACCGGTGAGCTCGGCCATGTCACCGGCGCCCGCAACATCCCCGTCGACGAGCTGCCGCGGCGCATCGACGAGCTCGTCGATCACGTCGAGACGCCGATCGCGGTGCTCTGCAGGACCGACCGGCGATCGGCCAAGGCGGCCGACCTGCTGGCCCGCAACGGGTTCGCCGACGTGCACGTGGTACGCGGCGGCATGACCGCCTGGAACACCGCCGGGCTGCCCACCGAGTCCGACGGCCCCGAGCCCCGGACCCACCAGGCCACCTCAACCTGACTCTCGAAAGGAGGCCGCACCGTGAGCAAGCGCCTGACCTTGATCCTGCAAGAGGATCCGTCCGCCAACCCGCGACGCGTCAACGACGCCTTGCGCTACGTCGGCGCCGCGCTGACCCAGGAGATGCCGGTGCGGCTTCACCTGCTCGGACCCGCGGTGCGGCTCGCCCGGCGCGACCCCGATGCCGACCCCTCGGGGCTTCTCGCCGAGCTGATCGAGGTCGGCCTGAGCGTCAGCGCCTGCGGCAAGTCGCTCGACGATCACGCGCTCGCCGACGAGCACCTGCGTCCCGAGGTCGAGCGCGCCTCGATGAAGGCGCTCGCGCAATGGAGCGCGGAGAGTGACCTGGTGCTGAGCTTCTGAAGGGACGCAAAGCCATGCGCCGGTCGCGAGGCGCCCGGCTGTTGAATCGGCTCGGGGCGGCGAGATTCGAGCTCGCGACCGCCACAACCCCATGCTCCGAAGGCGGTACTAATAAGTTACGGATATACGGAATTTTTCGGAGGCGGATGGACACTCAGTGCCCGACAATAGCGCTCAATAACATCAAATAGTTGGCCCCTGAGTTTTGCTAAGCGAGCGCGCTTTCGGTCAGCCGTGTCCGTCCCTCGAATCCGGTGCGGCTGCGAGTTGGTGTTGATCACGTAGCGGATCCGTTGATCGGTGATCTGCCGAATCTGGCGTATCATGGCTTCGGCCGTGCGCGGGCCGTAACCGCTGTCGATCACCGCGACGGCCTCGTTCCCTACCACAAAACCCAGGTTCATCCGGAACCCGTGGTTCTCTGCCGTCGGCGGTCCATAGGGTCCTATCCACGCATAGGCATGGGCTCCGACCTCGCGCGGCTGGGGCAACGGCCCCTCCCCGTTGGCCCCCACCGGTGCCATCGAGCTGATCAGCAGCCAGACCGCCAAGGGCAGCCGCGTGCCCTTCGGGACCGCCGTGACCTCAGCGCCTTTCGGTCGTACCGCCTTCGGCCTTCCAGGCCTCTATGCCACCTTCGATGAAACGGGCCCGAACACCGCGCTCGAGCAACGCCTCCAACACGAAATTGCTCACCGATCCCCCGCGCACGCAGTAAATCACTACATCCTGATCGGCAGGCAGCTCCCCGCTCCACTCGTCGACCCGACCGGGATCCCGCCACATCGCACCCGGCAGCACGGCGGGGTCCTGCTCATAGTCCGATACGCGCCGTACATCGATGATCATGAGGGCATCGTTCGATGCCAGCCATCCCTGGAGATCGTTGGGAGCGATCGTCCTGCTCATGAGGCACCTCCATTGATTCCGATCGGTATGGGACGAAACACCGCGGTGGATCCGCCTAGCGACCGCCGGCTGCCGTGCATCGCACTTTATGCATCCGGAGCGTCAACCGGCGACCAGCCGGTAGACCATCCCGAGGAGGGCTACGCCCAGCAGCGTCCTGATCATCGGCCAGCGCAGCCATACGAGCGCCACGAGCGCCAACGCGGCCAGCCCGAGCGATACCGGGTCAAGAGTCGCCCATTCGGGGATGTTCAATTGCAGGTAGCCGAGCTGGCGCAAGTTCACCGTGCCGAACAGTGTGTGCAGCCCGAACCACAGCGCCAGGTTCAGCACCACGCCCACCACGGCGGCCGTGATCCCGGACAGCGCGGTGGACAGCGACTTGTTGCCGCGAAGCGCCTCGATATAAGGCGCACCAAGGAAGATCCATAGGAAGCACGGCACGAACGTCACCCACGTCACCAGTACGGAAGCCAGGATCCCGGCGACCATCGGGTCGAGGGCGCCCGCGTGACGGTAGGCGCCCATGAAGCCGACGAACTGCACCACCTGGATCAGCGGGCCCGGCGTGGTCTCGGCCATCCCCAGGCCGTCGAGCATCTCGCCGGGCTGCAGCCACTTGTAGGTCTCCACCGCCTGCTGGGCGATGTAGGCGAGCACCGCGTACGCCCCGCCGAAGGTGACCACCGCCGCCTTGCTGAAGAAGATGCCCTCCTGCACGTAGACGCTCGACGAGCCGATGAACAACGCGAGCGCGAGCAATGGGACGAACCACAGTGTGAGACAGACCGCGGTCACCTTGACCGCGCGCGCGACCGAGGGCCGCGTGTGGGCCGGCGGCTCGGCCTCCCCGGCCTTGTGTCCGCGGATGACAAAGAAGAGATCGGGCCAGCGCAGGCCTCCGAGGTAACCGATCAGCGCCGCCGCGACGATGATGATCGGGAACGGCACGTCGAAGAAGAAGATCCCGATGAAGGCGAGCCCGGCGAGCACGAACATCACGCGGTTCTTGAGCGCTCGGCTGCCGATGCGATAAAGGGCCTGGAGCACCACGGCCAGCACCGCGGGCTTCAACCCGAAGAACAGGGCCTCGACCCAGCCGACCTCGCGAAAGCCTGCGTACAGCAGGCTGAGCGCCAGGATGGTGATGAAGCCCGGCAGCACGAACAGGATGCCGGCGACCAGGCCGCCCAGCGTGCGGTGGAGCAGCCACCCGATGTAGGTGGCGAGCTGCTGCGCCTCCGGGCCGGGCAGCAGCATGCAGTAGTTCAGCGCGTGGAGGAAGCGGTTCTCCGAGACCCAGCGCTTCTCGTCGACGAGGATGCGGTGCATCACCGCGATCTGCGCCGCCGGACCCCCGAAGCTGTAGAGCGCCACGCGCACCCAGGTCCAGAACGCCTCCCGGAACGGAACCGACTCCAGCGCCGTTTCCGACGACGCCGTCTCGAGACGCGCCGACATCACTCCCTTTCCTTTTCTTCACCACGCCGCCGCGCAGCGGCTTGAAAACTGCCGTAGAGCGCCTCCAGCACCGGGGCCACGCAAGCCAGCAGCTCGTCGTCGTCCGCGCAGCGCTCGCGCATGCCGGCGAGCACCCCCTCGAAACCGGCCGCCTCCGGCACCGGCGCGCCACCGACGTCGAGGTAGTGAATCAGGGCTCCAAGCCGACGCAGCGGTGCATCCGTCTCCAGACCGAAGCTCGCGAGCAACACCTCGAACGTCACGCGCTCGCCGATGTGCGTGAAGGTCGCCCCATCGAAGTCGAACCCGAGCGCCTCGGGCGGGCAATCCTCCGGGCGGTCCAGCCACAGGAACTGCGCGTGGGGATCGATAAAGCGGTGGATCAGCCAGGCGGAGGCGACCCGGTCGACCCACAGCCGCCGCCGCGTGGCCCACAGTCGATTCCGGTAATCCGCCCGGGCCCGCGTCGCCACCGTGCCCCGCGCGGGGCTCGGCTCGTTCGGCGAGAACTGCTCGTTGATGGCCGACTCCAGGATCGACAGCGCGTTGTCGGCCTCGCCCTGCCCGCCGCCGGGGAAGAAGTCGACGCGCTTGAGCGCCTCGAGCTCGCGCGCGAGCTGGCGAAGGCTGCGACGCGCGGTCGCCTCATCGAGCGCTTCGAGCCCCCGGCGCAGCTCGTCCATCCGCTCGACGAGCGAGAGGTACTCGGACGTGCGATCGAACCGCGCGAGCAGCGCGTCCTCCACGGGGCGGCTCTGCGGCGGGAGCTCGAGCACGAACGCCGTCCCGCCTGCCTCCTCGACCTCTCCGGCCAGCTCCCGCAGCGCCCGGTCATGCTCCTCCGTGGCCGGCAGCAGGCTTACCCCGTCGCGCAGCATGGCGGCGCCCCGCTCTTTCAGGGTCCGCCAAAGGCGGACCCGCTGCGTGCCGGCCTCCCGACCCGGAACGGAGGCGGCCAGGAGAAGCCAGCGTACGGGGCTCGACATGGTCATGGTAATGAATATTACGGACTTGTTATAACCTTTGCAAAAATTGGCGGCCGGCGCGAGCTGAAGCGGCCCAGGGCACGGAAGGGGCGTTAACCTCTGTGCGGCGCGCCGGGGCCGGACCGGCAAGGTCTCGGATGCAGGACACGGCTCCCGGGATCATCGACGCCACAGCCAAAGCCGCCGTGGTCGATGAGAGATGAAGACTCGACGCGATACACCAGACCGTTTTGGGCGTGCCCTCCGCGAGCCCCTGGTCGCTCTGACCTTGATGGCCATCTCGGACCCCGCCCTGGCGCTGCGACCGTTCGAATCGACCGACGCCGACGTGGTGGAGCGCGGCGAGCTCGAGCTCGGCGCCCTGACCGTGGAGCAGTCGGGCGACGAGGAGACGTACACGGCACCCGCCGCGGTGGCCAATTACGGCCCGACCGAGCGTATCGAGCTCGTGAGCGAGGCAGCCGCTGAGCGGGACGAGGCGGTCAAGCACCGCGTGCGCAGGCTCGTCGCCGAAACGGCATCCGCCGGCGACCAGGTTGGTGGGCGGATCACCGGTCACCGACCACCCGATGCCCTCGGCCCCCAGGCGCTCGAGGACTTCCGCCGCCCGCCGGGCCATATAACGACCCACCGCCAGGTCGCCAGGGCGATGAGCCACCTGGATGCGGGCCAGGGGGTCGCCCCAGCGGTCGGTGACCCGGGGATCCAGGCGCACCGCACAGTCGGCCACCGAAAGCCCGTCTTGGCCTCGTGGACGCGACGGATCGCCTCG
>JABAHQ010002769.1_pt7 | contig 33487 bp, 28 predicted proteins | sample 7062091 | NCBI WGS metagenome assembly JABAHQ01 (sample SAMN14534359, study PRJNA622989) | marine sediment metagenome | biome: marine biome [ENVO:00000428]; feature: marine pelagic biome [ENVO:01000023]; material: deep marine sediment [ENVO:00002113] | place: India: Gulf of Kutch | collected... | reverse complement strand
GCTCTCAGTCGCGTACCTATTCCATGAGCCGGAGGGGCATCACGAGGCAGACGTAGTCCTCATCGCCGGCAGCTGGCTCGAAGGTGGCCGGCCGCTCCGGGGCGGCCAGTGTGATCTTCACTTCCTCTGTGCCGATATAGCGGAGCACCTCGAGCAGGTAGTTGGCATTAAACCCGATCTCCAATGGTGACCCGACGTACTCCACCGGCAACTCGTCCTCCGCCTCACCCAGATCCGGTGTCTGCACCCCCAGCGACAGCCTCTCCGGCGCGAACGCGAGCCGGACTCGATGCGTCTGATCCGACGCGACTATGGCCACTCGACGGAGCGCCGCCGCCAGCTGCTCCCGGTCTGCCTTGCACTCTTTGTCGTTGTCCTTTGGTAACACCTGCTCGTAGTTCGGATACGGGCCCTCGATCAAGCGCGTGTAGACCTCGACCTTTTCCGTGCGGAAACCGAGATGGCTCTCCGACCGGGCGATCTCGAGCTCGGCATCAGAGGCGAACAGCTTCTCCACCTGTTGCAGCGCTTTCGGGGGCACGATCAAGTCCTCATCACCGGCAGCAGCAGTCTCCAGCTTCACCGCCATCTTCGCCAGGCGGTGACCGTTCGTGGCGACCATCCTCATCTCAGCGTCCCGCAGCTGCCACAAGACCCCGTTCAGAACCGGTCGCGTCTCCTCGCTAGAGACGGCGAAGCTGGTCCGGGCACTCATCTTCTGGAGCTCCCCACCCTTCAGGCGCCACCCCTCGGAGAATGGGACCTCGGGGAAAGACGGGTACTCGTCGCTCGGGAGACTGTGCAACTTGAACTTCGCTTTCCCGCACACCAGCGACACACGGCCACCCTCCGACCGGAACTCCACCGGTGCGTCCGGCAGCTCACGGGCGATATCGGCGACCTTCTTGGCCGGTACGGTGATCGCCCCCTGGCTTTCGACCTCGGCCGGCGTCTCGACGCTGACCGATATGTCCAGATCGGTACCACGGACTCGCACACCGCCTTCCACCGTCTCCACCAGTATGTTGGACAAGACGGGCAGCGTGGTCCGCGTCGGGATGGTTGCGGCGACTGCCGATAGCCCCTTCTGGAAGTTCTCACGCGTAATGGTGACCTTCATGATGGACTCCGCCTCTTTGCGCTGGAAGATCTCCGTAATCCCCGGAACAGGTAATACTAATGCTATANNGCGCAATGTATACACTTATGGAAAGCGGGAGCTGTGGAACGTTAGGCTCGGGGGGCTGGACGGCGGTGGTTCCGGGATGCCGATCGGGCAAACAGAGGTTTTCGACATCGCGAGCCACGCGGTTTCCACATGCCGTTCCACACCATCCCACATGGCGCCGTCGTGGTCACGTGAGATTGCCGCGGATGGTGTTCACGCGGTCTCGGAAAGAGGAGTCTTTGTCCAGCTGGGCCTCGACCTTCTGTATCGAGTGGATAACGGTGGAGTGGTCGCGGCCGCCGAAGCGGGCACCGATACGGGTGTAGGGAAGGTCGAGCATGACCTTCTCGAGATACATGGCAACTTGGCGTGGGTCGGTCACTCGGCGTTGGCGCTTCTTGGAATACAGCTCGGCGACCGATACATCCCAAGCCTCGGCGACCGCCTCCTCGATCGTCTGTGGGCTCAGGTCGCGCGGTGGTCCCATGGCACCGCCCAGCACCTCGGCGGCGAGTTCGGGGCTGATCTCGCGCCGGGTCACCGAGCTATAGGCCAGGAGCTTGATGATGGCGCCCTCCAGCTCACGGACGGACGACCGGAACTGCTTCGCGATGAAGGTGAGCACCTCATGCTCCATGGAGAGGCCGTCTTGGGCTGCCTTGAGTTTCAGGATCGCCACGCGGGTTTCGAAGTCGGGGGGCTTGATGTCCGTGACGAGGCCCCACTGGAACCGGGACATCAGACGCTCCTGAAGGCCCGGTATCTCGCTGGGTGAGCGATCGCTCGTCAGCACGATCTGCTTCTGCGCGTCGTGCAGCGCGTTGAAGGTGTGGAAGAATTCCTCCTGGGTCCCCTCCTTGCCGGCCAAGAAATGCACATCGTCGACGAGCAGCACATCGATACGACGGTAGCGCGTGTGGAACTGGGAGGTCTGTCGCGCTTGGATCGCGGCGATGAGCTCGTTGGTGAACTGTTCCGTGGGAACGTACGCCACACGGATGCCGGGAAATCGCTTCAGGACGGCGTTACCGATCGCCTGCATGAGGTGCGTCTTACCCAGCCCCACACCACCGAAGATGAAAAGCGGGTTGTACGCCCGGCCGGGTGCCTCGGCCACCGCCTGACACGCCGCGGCCGCGAGCTCGTTGTGGCTGCCGACCACGCAATTCTCCAGCGTGTATCGAGGGTTGAGGGTCCCAACCACAGGCTTGGGCGGTGCGGTCTCGGCCGACCCGCTCGGTTCGCCGTCCTGGTCGAGTTCCTCGAAGCCGACCACCGGCATGGTCGGGATCTCGGGCGGCGACACGCCACCGCTGCTGCGGACCTCGAAGCTGATCCGAAAGTCGTGGCCGAAGAGCTGTTGCGCCTCGGCTTCCAGCAGCCTGGCATACCTGTGCTTGATCCAATCGCTGGCGAACTGGCTGGGCACGCCGACGACGAGATGGTTCGTGGAAAGCGCCACCGCGCTGGTCGCCGCCAGCCAGGCCCGGAAACCATGCTCGGGGAGCTTGGCCTTCGCGCTATCCAGGATCCGGGACCAGGCTTCGTTTGCTGTCAGCTCCATCGACTCTGGGCACGACGGTGTGGTCGAGGCGTGGATTGCAGAAAACTAACGGCGGCTGGTAGGTTGGCCGCGCGCCATCTTAGACGCGCCGTGAGTTGAAGTCAAGCGTTATGCATCACAGAATCGCTCGCGGGTCGCCGCCGCACCCCGCCGAGCGGAGAGGAGGCCGGGAGCGATGCGTCTGCGTGATCTGAAGATCGGGCCGGGAGCGATGGTCGCTGCGGCGTTCATCGGTCCCGGCACCGTCACCACCGCCACCGTTGCCGGGGCGGAGCACGGCTACGTGCTGGTCTGGGCCCTCGTCTTCGCGGTGCTGGCCGCCTTGGTGTTACAGGAGATGTCGGCACGGCTTGGGGTCGTGGGGGGGATGGGGCTGGGTGAGGCGATGCGTCGGCGGTTCGACCAGCCGCTGGCCCGGGCCGTCACGACCGCCCTGGTGCTCGGCGCGATCTTGATCGGCAACGCGGCGTACGAGACGGGCAACCTGTTGGGCGGGGCGCTGGGTCTCGAGAGCCTGCTGGGAGGCAGCGGTCGCTTTTGGGGGCCGGCGCTGGGCGCCCTCGCCTTCGCCCTGTTGTGGACCGGCCGCTACCGCTGGGTGGAACGCGCGCTGGTCCTGATGGTGGCGGTGATGGGGATCGTCTTTCTGACGACGGCCGTGGCGCTGGGCCCCGATCTCGGCGACCTGCTCGGCGGCCTGGTGCCCAGCGGGCTGGGCGACCGGACCGTGCTGCTCACCGCCCTGGGGCTGGTCGGCACGACGGTGGTACCGTACAACCTGTTCCTTCACGCGTCGGCGGCGCACGAGCGCTGGCCTGGCCCCGGGAATCTGCCGGCCGCTCGTGGCGACACCGCGGTCTCGGTGACCTTCGGGGGCCTCATCTCCATCGGCGTGCTGGTGAGTGCCGCCGCGTTGCCGGCCGCGACCGGGGTGGTCAGCGCGGGTGACATGGCGCAGGCGCTGGAGCCGCTGCTGGGCCGTTGGGCGGGAGCGTTCTTCGCCTGCGGACTGCTGGCCGCCGGGCTTTCGTCGGCTATCACCGCGCCGCTGGCCGCCGCCTACGCGACGTGCGGGGTGATGGGTTGGGACGCCGGGCTCCGGTCGTCGGGCGCTCGGGCCGTCTGGATTCCGGTACTGCTCGCGGGCGTCTTCTTCTCGCTGCTGGCGGTGCGGCCGGTGCCCGCCATTATTTTTGCCCAGGCGGCGAATGGTCTGCTGCTGCCGGTGGTGGCCGGGTTCCTCCTCTACGTGGCCAACGACCACAGCCTGTTGGGTGACCGCTCGAACGGCATCGGGAGCAACGTGCTGGCGGGCGCGATGGTCCTGCTGGCGGCGGCGCTGGGCGTTCGCTCGCTGGTCGGCGCCTTGGCAGGGTTGTGACCGGGTCGGCGGCGAACGTGACGGGCGAGGATAGATGAGATCGGAGGGAAGGGGTGCGCTCTACGCGGCGGCGGTGGGGGTCGTCGCCGTGGTGGTGTACGCGAACTCGTTGGCGAACGGCTTCGCCTACGACGACGAGTGGATCATCCAGGGGCGCGAGCTGGTGCACGGGCTCGACCGAGTCTGGCAGGTCCTCGTCGCGCCCTACTGGCCGGAAGGGTTCGGTTCGCCCATCTACCGGCCGCTGACGCTCCTCAGCTTCGCCCTCGACTGGCAGATCTGGGGCGGCGCCCCGTTCGGCTTCCACCTCACCAACGTGTTGCTACACGCGCTGGCGTCGATCCTGGTCACGCTGTTCCTGTTCCGGTTCTTCTCCGTCGGCGCCGCCGTGATGGGCGGTCTGGTCTTCGCCGTCCACTCGGTCCACACCGAGGCGGTGGCCAACGTGGTGGGCCGGGCGGAGCTCCTTGCCACGGGGTTCGTCCTGCTCGGGTGCCTGGTCTACATGCGGGCCGTCCGTGGAGAGCGCTTCGGCACCGCCACCGTCTTTCTGCTGGCCGCGCTCTATGCTTTGGCGGCATCCGCGAAGGAGGTGGCCTTCGTGATGCCGGCCCTGCTGCTGGTCACCGATGCCCCGATCATCGCGGACCTGCCGCGGGAAGACCGCGCCCGCTTCGTCCGGCAGAGGCTTCCGACGTTCGTCGTCCTGGCTGCGGTCCTGGTCGCCCTGCTGCTAGCCCGATGGGCGGTGCTGGGCACACCGGTGGGCAGCGGGCCGGCTCGCGTCTTCGCCGCCGATGACAGTTTCTCGACCCGGCTCTTCACCATGGCACGGGTCTGGCCGCTCTACTTCGAGCTGCTCGTCTTCCCGCTGGATCTCTCCGCCGACTATTCGCCCGCGGTCATCCTGCCGGCGACGGGTCTGACCCCGATGGGTGTCGTCGGGTTCGTCCTGGTGCTCGGAATCCTGGCGCTGGCGGTGGCGGCCGTTCGACGCGCGCCGGAGTTCGCCATGGCCGTGGCGTGGGCGGCCGTGACGCTGGCCCCCGTGTCGAACCTGCTCTTCACGGCGGAGACCGTGTTGGGCGAACGGCGGGTTTATCTCACGTCGGTGGCCGTGTCGATCCCGGTTGGGCTGATGATCGCGCGGTCGGCCGCCGTCCGGCGTCGTTGGCTGACCGTGGCCGTCGGGGTCTGGGCCGTTCTGTTCGCCGTTGTGACGGTGCGGCGGAACCCGGTCTGGGAGAGCACCGACTCGGTGTTCGCGAGCCTTCTGACGACGCACCCGGAATCGTCGCGGGCCCTGTTCGCTTTGGGGCTGCGGCATCACGAGCTGGGAAACGAGGAAGAGGCGCGTGAATGGCTCAGCCGATCCCTTGAGATCTGGCCCTGGTACGCACCCTACCAGGTCCGCTACGCGCTGGTCCTGATCGAGCAGGGCGAGCTGGCCCGGGCCGAGAAGCGAGCGTGGTCGGCCATCGAGCTGGATCCCTACCGGCTCGATCACCACAAGCTCTTGGTCTCGATCCTTCTGATGGACGGCCGGCCCGAGGAAGCCATCGCGAAGATTCGTCATGCCCTTCTGTACGCCTCGCCCGACGCGTCGCTCTACACGCAACTGGCGGACGCCCGCGCCGCCGTCGGCGATGCCGCCGGGGCGGCCCGAGCGCAGCGCTCGGCCATCGAGGCCGGGAGAGACGACGCGGGCGCCTGGCTGCGGCTGGCCGGCTTTCGGGCGGCGGCGGGAGACACGGCGGCGGCCCTCTCCGCCCTCGACTCGGTGGGCGGGGATCGAACGGTGGCGGACTCCCTGGCGGCGGTTTGGGAAGGTGGGAATTGAGGGAAGTCGGGATTCTGATTTGGGAGTTCGGGATTCCGACTTCGGGGAATTCGAGTTCTCTCCGAATTGCCGAGGGCGATTCGGGGAGGTGGAAAGGCGCGGCCCTCACTGTCGGTGACCGATCACCTCATCTTTCCCCGAATCCCCGAACCCCTGAATCCCCGAATCACGTTCGACAATTCGGAGAGAACTGGACCTTCCCGAAGTGGCGCTCCCGATTTCCACAATCCCGAATTGGGGATTCCCAAGCAGCGGTGGGTTGATTAGGCTCCCTAGCCCGAATATATTCGGGGCCTTCTAGCATTCGAGCGTGAGAAGTCTTTGGTTGGTAACGATATCTAGGGGTCGACCCCATGAAACCGACGTATCGCCCTCGGAACCGGAGGCGCCTGCGGAAGCACGGCTTTCGGGCCCGAATGAAGACCCGGGCCGGCCGAGCGGTGGTGAACCGCCGTCGCCGGAAGGGCCGCAAGCGTCTGGCCGCAACGAGGCCGAAGAAGTAGAGGACGCCGCGAGCGGCCGGTATCGGTTTCCGCGGGGTGCACGCATCCGACGCAGGTCGGAGATCCAAGCTCTAATTCGCCGGGGGAAGCGGAGACGGACCGAGCACCTGGATGTGTTCGTCACCGAATCCCCCGCTTTGCGTTCGCGTCTGGCGCTAGTCGTTCCCAAGCACGGGCGCGCGATCGTGCAGCGCAACCGCCTCACGCGGAGGCTCAGAGAGGTGGCGCGACGGCACTTGTTGCCACCCTGCCGCGAGGGTCGACAGGCGGTTGACATCTTGATCCGGGCACGGCCCGAAGCGTACCGGGCCGAGTTCGATCAGCTTCGCGAGGAGATCAGCCAACTGGCGGAACAGCTATGCTCACCCGGTTCCTCGTGACCCTGGTTCGAGGTTACCAGGTCGCGATTTCACCGATCCTGCCCCCGGCGTGTCGCTACACGCCGAGCTGCTCGCAGTACGCCATCGAGGCGCTGAGGCGGTATGGAGCGGCGAAGGGAAGCTGGCTGGCCGTTCGCCGCATCTGTCGCTGCCACCCGTTTCGGGCGGGCGGCTACGACCCGGTGCCGTAAGGGACCCGCATGGAGAAGCGTCTGGTCCTGGCCGTGGTCTTGATGATCGCGACCGTATTCATCGTCAACATCCTGTTCCCGCCACCGCCGCCACCGCAGGCTCCAGCGGTCACGGACACGACCGCTCTCACGCCCGCCGCCACCACCGACACCGCCGAGCCGGCGCCGACTCAAGTCCGTGAACGGCCGCCGCCGCAGGAGCCCGCCGCGCCCACCGGTACCGACCTCCCTGGCGTGGTCCAGCCGGACGAGCCCATCGACGAGGATACGGTCTGGGTCGAGGGCCCGCTCTATCGGATCGGCTTCGCCCGACGTGGCGGTCGGGTCGTTTCCGCCCGCATGCTCGAGTTCGAGTCGCTGGCCCCGGCCACGAAGGGCGAGCCGGTGGAGATGGTCCCGGCCGGCGCCGAGACGTTCTTGACCCACCGCTGGCTGGTCGGCGGTGACACGCTGGACTTCAGCCAGCAGCCGTTCGAGATATCGCCCGCCGACGGCCTGACGCTGTCGGAGGGCGGCGGCCCGGGAAGCTTGACGCTCTCTTATCAGCCCGAAGGCGTCCCCTTCCGCTTCGAGGTCCGCTACACCTTCCGGCCCGACGATTACGTGATCGACCTGGAAGGTCGGATCGATGGGGTCCGGGCCGCCGGCTGGTGGGCGGTGGGTCTGGGGCCGGGGCTGAAGAGCAACGCCTGGGATCCCGAGGAGGACTACGAATCGAACCTGGCGTTCAGCGGCCGGGGACCCGAAGGGGTGAAGACCCAGAAGGTCGGCGACGTCGAGGCCGGTCAGCGGGTCATGCTGGATGGGCCGTTCGATTGGGCCGCCGTCCGCACCAAGTACTTCGTGACCGCGCTGGTCCAGACGCCGGAAGCCGAAGAGCGCAGCCGCTTTGGCGGTCTCGCGATCACCGGCCTGCCGGATCCGTATCGCGCCTCCGCCTTCGCCAGCTTCTCCGTCCCGCGCGATGGCCGCTTCACCTACACGCTGTACATGGGGCCGGCGGACTACGGCCGGCTGTCGGAGGTCGGCTACCACCTGGAGGACGTGACGCCCTTCGGGTACAAGTGGCTCCAGCCCGTGCTGAGGCCACTGGCCGGCGCGATCACCGCGCTGCTCGTCTGGATGCACGGGGTGATCGGCCTGAGCTACGGCTGGATACTCATCGTGTTCGGGATCGGCATCCGGGTCGTGCTCTTCCCGCTCTACCAGAAGAGCATGCGGTCGCAGATGGCGACGATGAGAGTGCAGCCGCTGATGAAGGAGATCCAGGAGAAGCACAAGAACGACCCGCAGAAGCTTCAGCAGGAGATGATGAAGCTGTACAGGGAGCACGGGGTGAACCCGCTCGGCGGCTGCCTGCCGATGCTGCTGCCTTTCCCGATCCTGATCGCGCTCTTCTTCGTCTTCCGCGACACCATCGAGTTCCGCGGCGTCTCGTTCCTCTGGCTGCCCGACCTGTCGAGGGCCGACCCCTACTACATCATCCCGGTGCTCATGGGCCTGTCGATCTTCCTGCTCCAGTGGATCAGCGCCCGCTCGATGCCTCAGAGCAATCCGCAGATGAAGATCATGATGTGGGTCATGCCCATCATGCTGACGGTCCTCTTCCTCAACTTCGCGTCGGGCCTGAACCTCTACTACGCGACGATGAACCTGGCGTCGCTGCCGCAGCAGCTCTACCTGGCGAAGGAGCGGCGCGCCGCGGCGGCCCAGCCCTTGCCGGCCAAGACCGCGAAGGCCAAGACTTAAGAGCGCGACAAACGACAACGAGAACGAGCAGGAGCAGAAGCACGAGCAGAAGTCCCCTGTCCAGATGATCAGGCTGTCCTGCTCGCGCGCGTGATCGTTGAGGTGCTCGTTGTCGCAATCGTGATCGACCGGCCTGAATGGATACTATCGCTGCCATCTCCACTGCACCGGGACGAGCCGCCGTCGCCGTCGTCCGCGTCTCCGGGCCCGAGGTGCCGGTCATCATCGAGCGGCTCTTCGGCTCGTCGCTGCCGCCGCGCGAGCCCGTGCTCCGTTGGCTCCGGGATCCCGAAAGCGACGACAAAGTCGACCAGGTGCTGGTCACCCACTTCCCTGCCCCGCGCAGCTACACCGGCGAGGAGATGCTGGAGATCAGTTGCCACGGTGGGAGCCTCGCGCCCCAGCTGGCCCTGAGCGCCGTCCACGCCGCCGGCGCCCGGCAGGCGGAGCGCGGCGAGTTCACGCGGCGGGCGTACCTGAACGGCAAGCTCGACCTGCTGCAGGCCGAGGCCATCCTCGATATCGTTGACGGCCGCTCGGCTGCTGGGCACCGGGCCGCGCTCCATCAGCTCGACCGTGGCCTGTCGCGGCGGATCGAGGAGCTGCGCGAGGCGCTGGTCCGTTGTGAAGCGCTGCTGGTCTACGAGATCGACTTCCCCGAAGAGGATGAAGGGCCGGTATCGCCGGAGGCGGTGGCGGATGCGGCTCGGGACGTGCTGGGCCGCATCGACCGGCTGCTGGAGACCGCGGCTCAGGGTGAGCTGGTCCGCGAAGGCGCGCTGGTCGTGATCGCCGGGCGCCCCAACGCCGGGAAGTCGAGCCTGTTCAACGCCCTGTGTGGCGTGGAGCGGGCCATCGTCACTGAGGAGCCGGGCACCACCCGGGACGCCGTCGAGGCCGTCGTCTCGCTGGACGGGTTCCCCTTCCGACTGGTCGATACGGCCGGCCTGCGGGAGGCGCGTGGAACCGTGGAGCGGATCGGGATCGAGGTCGCCCGCCGCTACCTGGCCAACGCCGACGTGGTCCTCTTCTGCGCCGAGGCCGGCCGGCCGCTCACCGAAGAGGAGCGAGGGTTCATCGAGGGGGTCGACGCGGACTCGATCGTCCTCGTGCGAACCAAGAGCGACCTGGTTGATCGCGATGCCCCGGCCGGGCCGGCGCCGGGCGCGAGGGACGGTGAGGTGATCGTGTCGACCCCCAAAGGCGTGGGTCTGGGACAGCTGCGGGACCGGCTGGTCGCCGCGGTCTTCGCCGGTCTGGCCTCGAGCCGGGTAGAGACCCCGCTGGTCACCCGGGAACGGCACGGCCGGGAGCTGCGGCGCGCCCGATCGGAGGTGACCGATTTCCTCGCGGCCCGCGAGCGGCGTGTCGCCCCCGAGGTCGCCGCGACCCACCTGCGTGCGGCCGGAGTCGCGCTGGAGGAGATGCTGGGCGTCATCGCGCCCGACGATCTGCTGGCCCGGGTCTTCTCCGAGTTCTGCATCGGGAAGTGAACGGCAGTAATCTGTAAACAGTAAGGAGTGAGGGATAACGTGCGAACCGCAGGGGCGATGGTTCTGGCTCTCTTTGTCTGGGCGTGCGGCGGGTCGGCGGAGTACGATGTTCTGATCCGAGGCGGAACGCTCTACGACGGTGCGGGCGGACCCGGCTACGTCGCCGACCTGGCGATCGCCGGGGACACGATCGCGGCGATCGGGTCGCTGGAGGACGCGGCGGCTCCGGTCGAGATCGACGCGGGCGGCCTGGCCGTGACGCCGGGTTTCATCAACATGCTCAGCTGGGCCACCGAGTCGCTGATCGAGGACGGCCGGTCGCAGAGCGATATCCGGCAGGGCGTGACGCTCGAGGTGTTCGGCGAAGGCTGGTCGATGGGGCCGCTGAACGAGGAGATGAAGCGCGAGGAGCGGGAGCAGCAGGGCGACATCGAGTACCCGATCGAGTGGACGACGCTGGGCGAGTACCTCGATTACCTGGAGGCGAAGGGCGTATCGACCAACGTGGCGTCGTTTGTCGGCGCGACGACCGTCCGCGTCCACGTGCTGGGCTACGAGGATCGGCCGCCGACGGCGGAGGAGCTGGACCGGATGCGGGACCTGGTGCGACAGGCGATGGAGGACGGGGCACTGGGCCTGGGCTCGTCGTTGATCTACGCGCCAGCCTTCTACGCCTCCACCGATGAGCTCATCGCCCTCGCCGAAGTCGCCGGCGAGTACGGCGGCATGTACATCTCCCACATCCGCAGCGAAGGCAACCGGCTGCTGGAGGCGATGGATGAGCTCGTGACCATCGCCCGGGCGGCCGACGTAGCGGCGGAGATCTATCATCTGAAAGCTGCCGGCCAGGCCAACTGGGACAAGCTGGATGAGGTCTTCCGTCGCGTCGAGGCGGCCCGGGCCGAGGGGCTGCGGATCACCGCTGATATGTACACCTACACGGCGGGCGCCACCGGTCTCGATGCGGCGATGCCCCCGTGGGTTCAGGAGGGCGGCCACGACGAGTGGGTCCGCCGGTTGCAGGATCCCGAGATCCGGGAGCGGGTCAGACGCGAGATGACCCGGCCGAGCGACGATTGGGAGAACCTCTACCTGGCGGCGGGCACACCGTCGAACGTCGTGCTGGTGGGGTTCAAGAGCGAGTCGCTGAAGCGCTACACCGGGATGACGCTGGCGGAAGTGGCGGCGGAGCGCCGCTCGTCGCCGGAGGAGACGGCGATGGACCTGGTCATCGAGGACGACAGCCGGGTCGAGGCCGTCTACTTCCTGATGTCCGAGGCGAACGTGGCGAAGAAGATCGCCAGGCCGTGGATGAGCTTCGGGTCGGATGCCGCGTCGCTGGGGCCGGTGGGCGTCTTCCTCGAGTCGAACCCGCACCCCCGGGCCTACGGAAACTTCGCCAGGCTGCTCGGCAAGTACGTCCGCGAGGAGGGTGTGATCCCGCTGGAGGAAGCGATCCGGAGGCTGACCTCGATGCCGGCGGCCAACCTGGGGATCGAGCGACGGGGTCTATTGGCGCCCGGGCATTTCGCCGACGTCGTGGTCTTCGATCCCGGCACGATCATCGACCACGCCACGTTCGCGGACCCCCATCGCTACGCGACCGGGGTGCGGCACGTGTTCGTGAACGGCGTTCAGGTTCTCGACAACGGTGAGCACACCGGGGCCCTGCCGGGACGCGCGGTGAGGCGGGGAGAGAAGTAGGGAGTGGGTAGGGGTCAGAAGGGGAACCCGACGTCCAGGACCAGGTTCGGTAGCGACTCGAGATCGCGCGCCGCGACGGATAGCGCGGCCGTACCGAAGCGGGTAACGACCGCGCCCGTCAGGTCGAAGCCGTGGGTCAGCAGATCGCTGTCGACCGTCCAGCTGGCGAGGGTCGTGCCGGCGTTCCAGCGAAAGCGGGTGGCCAGATGGTCTCCTATCGCGTACTGCAGCCCCACACGCAGGGCCTGCACGTGACGGCCATGCCGCTCCATCGTATGGAGCCCGGCGAGCGGGAAATGGCGAGTGGGAAAGAGGTAGTAGCTGTTGCTCCCGCCGAGAAAGAAGAGGTAGTGGTCGGGCAGGTCGGCGCCGGTGCTCGTTCCCAGCGTGATGTGCCCCAGCAGAGACAGTCCGCCGACCGCCGGCAGCGCCCCATGCAGGTCGGCCACGAACTGCTCGAAGTCGTGCGGCCCCCCGAAGGGATCGGCCCGCTCGGCCCGCAGCCGGACACGGACCCCGCGTCGAGGAAAGTCGGGCCGGTCCTGGCTGTCGAGCTCGAACAGGGCGCTCGCGGTGTAGAAAGCCTCGCTGTCGGCCGTGAACGGCGGGCCGGCGGCCCGGAACTCGTCCAGGTCCGCGTACTCGGCCTTGAGCCGCAGCCCCAGGAAGCCGGCATTCCATAAACCGATCCCCACGGCGAGCGCGCCCTGGCTCACGTACGCCCGCGGCGTGCTCACCCGCAGATCGCCCTCGTACACGTCGAACGGCATGCGGCGATAGCCGGCCTCGGCGCCCACCAGAAACTGGAGGCGACCGCCCAGCCGACGGGTCAACCGCCCGCGAACCTCACCCTGCTCACCCAGTCGCAGATCGACGGCGAGCCGCGAGCCGTAGCCCAGCGCGTCGCTCAGGACGCCGGAGAGAAGGACCGAGGCCTTGTAACGGCTGTCGTATCGATAGCCGAAACCCACGTGGGACCCCCGGGTCTCGACGAGCTCGAGAGCCAGCACGCGCCGCGCCGGCCCGTCCCCCGCCCCTGCCGCCGCCGACCCGGACGCCCGGCCGCCCGGGGTGTCGAGACGATAGGCCACGCTTCGAAAGCGTCCGGTGGCGTAGACTCTCCGGATCCCTTCGTCGATCTCGGCCACCGTGTAACGCTCCGGCGCCTCGAGCCCCAGACGGTAGAGAACGAACCGCTCGGTGGCGCGCTCGAGGCCGGAGATCTCGATGGCGACAAGCTGCACCGAGTCCGCCGAAGGACGGCCATCCGCCCGTCGTCGCCGCGAGCCGCCCAACGCCCCGTCGCCCGAGCTCACGCCCATCGTGACTAGGCGAGCCTCCAGCCGAGGCAGGGCCGCAAGGGCGGCTTCCCGACCACGGTGCGCCCACTCCGCCGCACGGTCGAACGCCGTTGCCGGGAGTCCGGCGATGTCCGGCAGGATCAGGACGTCGCAAAGCTCGCGCTGCTCCAGGGTCGAATACCACCCCCGGTACCCGATCGTTTGGTCCAGCACCGCGAGCAGGTCTCTCAGGCTGTCGGCCGGCTGGAGCGGCTTCGACACGTCGCTGCACACGAGCACGTCGGCCCCCAACGCGGCCGCGTCCTCGGCCGGCAGATTGCGCGCCACTCCGCCGTCGGTCAGCAGGCGGCCTCGATATTCGACCGGGGCGAACACGCTCGGTATCGCCGCGCTGGCCTGAATCGCCGCCGGCAGGTAGCCTCGCCCCAACCTCACGGCCGCACCGCTCTCGGCGTCCGTCGCCACCGCGGCGAACGGAATCGGCAGTCGGGTGAAGTCGACGACCGGGTGGTACTCCCAGAGCAGGAGCGAAAGGAACTGACCGAGCCGCTGTCCCGCGATGAACCCGCTGGGCAGCCTCGGCCTGCCATCCCGGACCGGGAACGCATACAGGAGACGGTCGACTTCCGGCTTGCGCTCCGGTGGGAGGTCTCCCCGAAATGGGGCATCGTTGAAGATGCGATCCCAGTCGGCGTCCCCCGCCACACTCAACATGGTCTTCGGCCCGTACCCGACGGCGTACAGACCGCCGACGATCGCACCCATGCTGGTCCCGGCCACCACGTCCACCTCCACGCCCGCCGACTCGAGGGCTTCGATCACTCCGATATGGGCGAACCCTCGCGCGGAACCGCCGCTCAGGACGAGACCGACCCGGGGCGACTGGGGGGCTGTGTCGCTACGAGCCGATTGCGGGAAGACGCCGGGAGGGGTGGCGCAGAGGACGGCCAGCTGCAGCGCGAGGAGAAGGCAGATCCGAGTGCCGGGCGGTGAAAAGGGTGTCATATTACTAAAACGCGGCCGCCTGCCACCTATCTATGGCTCGGAATACATAGCGTCAGGGGCCGCCGATCCGAAAGCTGTCCGGCAGCGAGTCGGGCTCGGGGAGCGATTCGACCCGATCGACCCGGGCGGTGCGCGGGCCGTCTTGAAGCAAACGAGACATCTCGTCGACGCCAGCGGCGGGTCCGGCGAAGGCGATCTCGACGGTGCCGTCGGGACAGTTGCGAACGAAGCCGCGTAGCTGGAGTCGCTCCCCCTGGCGCTGAGCCCACCAGCGGAAGCCGACGCCCTGCACGCGGCCGTGGAGTCGAAGGGCTTTGCGTTTTTCGCCGTTGTCGTTCATGCGTATCGATGCCGTCCGTCGAGCGGGGAGGGATGGGGCCCGGATGAGCGATCAATATGGTGGAGCGGGTGGGCGTTTTCCAGACGAGTTCCTCGCGGCGAGTTTGGGGAAAGTCCTGGGTCGGATGTTGGGAGGTGGATCGCCGACCCTCGCTCTCGACTTGTCGAACGCTCAGCCACCAGAGGGGTGCCGGCCCCCTGCCGGTCCTTATACTTTGTTGGCTCCTGCGGCGCTTACATGAGGAGACCATCGAATCGGGAGAGGCTCGGTCAGGTCGGACATGACGGGGATGAGCTACGATGTGATCGTGATCGGCGGCGGCCACGCGGGCTGCGAGGCGGCGGTGGCCGCGGCGCGGGTGGGGGTTCGCACCCTCCTGGTGACGTCGTACCTGGCCCGGGTGGCCCAGCTGTCCTGCAACCCGGCGATCGGTGGGGTGGCGAAGGGAACGGTGGTGCGGGAGGTGGACGCGCTGGGCGGAATGATGGGCCGGGTGACGGATCGAACGTCCGTTCAATTCCGGATGCTCAATCGTAGCAAGGGTCCTGCGGTCTGGGCCCCCCGCTCCCAGTGCGACCGGCTCCTCTACTCCCGAACCATGCGGGAGCGGCTGGAAGGGCTCCCCGGGCTCGATCTCTTTCAGTCCACGGTGCTGGCATTGCGGTTCAAAGGCGACGAGGTCGCCGGGGTGGTCTGCAGGGACGGGTCCGAGTTCCGGAGTCGCCGTGTGGTCCTCACCGCCGGGACCTTCCTCCGGGGCGGCATTCACATCGGGGGCGGGGTCCGTGAGGCGGCCGGTCGGGCCGGTGACCCGCCGGCGGTGGAGCTCTCGCAACAGCTCGAAGCGCTGGGCCTCGAGATCACCCGGTTCAAGACGGGCACGCCGCCCCGGGTCGATGGCCGCACCGTCGACTTTCGCCGGGTGGAGCGTCAGGACGGAGACCCGGAGGAGTTCCGGTTCTCGTTCTGGGAGACGGGCGAACGGTTGCCCCAGCGGCCCTGCTGGATCACGTGGGTGGGGGAAGAGTCGAAGGAGATCATCCGGGCCAACCTGGAACGCTCGGCACTCTACGGCGGCGCGATCTCGGCCCGGGGTCCCCGCTACTGTCCCTCCATCGAGGACAAGGTGGTGCGGTTCCCGGAGGCGCGGCGCCATCAGATCTTTTTGGAGCCGGAGGGGCTCGACACCCACGAGCTGTACGTCAATGGACTCTCCACCTCGCTGCCATCGGATGTACAGCGTCGGGTGCTGGCGGCGGTGCCGGGGCTCGAGACGGCCCGGATGACCCAGCCGGGCTACGCCATCGAGTACGACTACTTTCCGCCGCATCAGCTGCGGCCGACGCTGGAGTCGAAGGCGCTGCCCGGTCTCTTCATGGCCGGCCAGGTGAACGGCACCACCGGGTACGAGGAGGCCGCGGCGCAGGGGATCGCCGCCGGCATCAACGCCGCCCGCTCCGCCCAAGGGCGCGAGCCCTGGGTGCCCGGTCGGGACGAGGCGTATATCGGGGTGCTCATCGACGACCTGGTCACCCGGGGGGTCGACGAGCCGTACCGTCTCTTCACCTCTCGAGCGGAGTTCAGGCTGCTCCTGCGGCAAGACAACGCGCTGCGTCGACTGGGTCCCCGTGCCGCCGAGCTGGGTCTGCTCTCCGATGAGGAGCGGCGCCTGCTGGAGAGACGGCTGGAAAGTGAAGCGGCCGCCCTGGCCTGGACCGGGGAAGCGTCGGCCGCGCCGGAGGACGTGAACGACTATCTGGAGTCGCGTGGGACTCGACCCATCGACCAGGCCACCTCCGTAGCGGATCTGGCCCGGCGGCCGGAAGTCAGTCTGGTCGAGCTCGCCCGGCGCATCGGCGTCGGGGGTAACGGCGCCCCCGCCCCCGCCCCCGCCCCCGCCCCCACGCCGGAGGAGTTGGCAGCGGCGGAGATGGAGCTCAAGTACGCCGGGTACATCCGCAAGGAGCGACGTCGTGCCGAACGGCTCCGGAAGCAGGGGGCATTGCGGCTGTCGCCCGAGCTCCCCTATCTGGAGCTCGACAGCCTGTCGACGGAAGCACGCCAGAAGCTGGATCGGATCCGCCCGACGACGCTGGCGCAGGCGGCGCGGATCCCCGGGGTCGGGCCCAGCGACCTGCAGAACCTGATGATGGAGGTCCGAAAGCGGCAGGGCTGATTTCCGCGTTTCACGTGAAACGCACAATCCCTAGCGCCCCTCCCGCGCCAGCCCCCTCCCAACCACTATATATAGGACTGCCCCCCCTCCTCCTCGTGATCGTTGTCGTACTCGTGATCGTTGTCCTGCTCGAGCAAGCGGACTCAGGAGCTGGCGGACAGTCAGGTGGGCACGACAACCACGACGATAAGGATCCCGATCACGAGCCGGAGGAGGGGCAGCAAAAGCAGATTAACAACGCTCCGCGCTTGTAATGTGTTTCACGTGCAACCATCCCGGCCTTTTCTCACGCGCTCTGCGCCGGTATAATTCCTTTGAACTTGAGCCCACCCCCGCAGGCTCCGCTCCGTCCGGGCCAGAGTTCTTATGTCAAAGGTCATCGCAATCGCCAATCAGAAGGGCGGCGTCGGCAAGACGACCACGGCCATCAACCTCGGCGCCTGTCTCGCCGTCGCCGAGCGGTCCACCCTGGTCGTCGATGCCGACCCCCAGGGCAACGCCACCAGCGGTCTCGGCGTCGATCGTGACGAGCTGGACCGGTCCATCTACGACGCCCTCCTGGAAGGGGTGCCGGCGGACGAGGTCGTTCTCCGCCACCTCCATTTCCCCTTCCTCGATCTCCTCCCCTCCAGCCGCGATCTCCTCGGCGCCGAAGTGGCGATGACCGAGCGGTCGGGGCGCGAGACGCTGCTCCGGGAAGCGATCCACCCGATCCGCGATCGCTACGAGTACATCATGGTCGACTCGCCGCCGTCACTCGGCCTGCTCACCGTCAATACGCTGGCCGCCGCCGACGCGGTGATGATCCCCATCCAGTGCGAGTACTACGCCCTGGAAGGGCTCACCCAGCTTCTCAACACGGTGCGCCTGGTCCAGCGCAGCCTGAACCCGGGACTGCGGATCGAGGGCGTGCTGCTGACGATGTTCGATGAGCGGCTGAACCTCTCCCGCCAGGTCGCCGGAGAGGCCCGAGAGTACTTCGGGCCGAAAGTCTTCCGTACGTCGATCCCACGGAACATCCGGCTGGCCGAAGCACCCGGCTTCGGAAAGCCGATCGTGGAGTACGACGTCATGTCTTCTGGCGCAGCAAGCTATCTTGCGCTGGCAAAGGAACTCATGAGCAGAAACGGGTACGGCCGTGGTCAAAAAACAGCAGAAGCGACTCGGTAAGGGGTTGAGCGCCCTCCTGGGGGACTACCTCCCCGAGGAGGGCGCCGCCGCGGAGACGGAACGCCTACCCGTCGCCGAACTGCGACCGAATCCCTTCCAGCCCCGCCAGGCGATGGACCGGGAAGGGCTGGAGGAGCTGGTCGCGTCGATCAAGGAGAACGGCCTGCTCCAGCCTCTCGTGGTGCGTCAGGCCGACGGCGGCGGCTGGGAGGTCGTGGCCGGCGAGCGGCGGTTCCGTGCGGTGCAGGAGCTGGGGTGGAGCCATGTCCCGGTCGTGCGGCGCGACGTGGACGACCGGACGATGCTGGTGCTGGCGCTCATCGAGAACCTGCAGCGGGAGGACCTGAGTCCTCTGGACGAGGCCCACGCCTATCGCCGGCTGGTCGACGAGTTCGGTCTGACCCAGACCCAGGTGGCCGAGCGCGTGGGCCGCGACCGCTCGACGGTCGCCAATACGATCCGCCTGCTGGGTCTGCCCGAGCCGGTCCGGGAGCTTCTGGCCGACGGCCGGATCTCGGCGGGCCATGCCCGGGCCCTCCTCGGCTTGGAGGACGAGAAGCGGGTGATGCAGCTGGCGAAATCGGCGGCGGAGAAGGGGCTCAGCGTTCGGCAGGTGGAGGATCGGGTTCGACAGGGTCGGACACCGAAGAAGAGCCAGCCGAAAAAGAAGAAGACCGAGCGGCGCTCGGCCGCCTTCGTCACCCGGGCCGAGCAGGCCCTCTCCCGGTCGCTGGGTACGGGCGTGCGGATTCGCCTCGACTCGGCGGAGCGGGGACGGATCGAGATCCCGTTCCGGGATACCGATGACTTCGAACGGATCGTGGAGGCGATCGTCGGCGTTGGCGGCGTAATCTGAGACGGGTTGTTGGAATATGAAGGAAAACGAAGGAGGCTACACCCTCGTCCTCGTTCCCGAGGACACGCAGCGGACCCGGAGCCTGCGGCTCACCCCCCGGCTGTTGCGCATCTCCGGCGCCCTGGCGGCCGTCGGCGGCATCGGGCTGGCGTTGCTCCTCGGCAGCTGGTGGTTCTTCGCCGCCCAGACCGCCCGCATTCCGGCGATGGAGCGGCAGATCGCCGAGCTGGAAGCCGACAACGCCCGGGTCCAGCAGCTGGCCGAGAACCTCCAGCTCCTCGAGTCCGAGTACCTGAAGATCCGGACCATGCTGGGTGCGGATATCCTGGGCGATGGGGCGACCGCGGAGATGATGGCCGCCGAGGATCGGGGGACCGCCGAGGATGGGGAACCGGCCATCGGCCTGTCCCCCGAGATCCCCACCAGCTGGCCCCTGGCCACCGGCGGCTTCGTCACCCAGGTCCTCGAGCAGGCGCAGGACGGCGCGCACCCCGGCATCGACATCGCCGTCGCCCAGGGCTCCTATGTGCGCGCCAGCGGCGCCGGTGTCATCCGCGAGGCCGGATCCGATTCCATCTACGGCCTCTACGTCCTCATCGAGCACGGGAACACTGGCTACAAATCGATGTATGGACACGCTTCGCGGCTGTTCGTGTCGTCTGGAGATCGGGTGCGTCAGAACGAGGTGATCGCCCTCTCCGGCAACACCGGCCGCTCGACCGCCCCGCACCTGCATTTCGAGATCTTGCAGGACGGCAGCCCCATTGACCCCTTCACCCTCGTGCAGCAGAGGACAGGCTCTTGAGGCAGCCCATGATCGGAAAGAGCAAGAAACCCATTGACGAGAAGCGCACTCCTATGGCCAAGCCCGAATCCTCATCCGGCGACGCCGCCATCTCTCTCATCGCCCCGGGAATGAACATCGTCGGCGACTGCGAGACCGACGGCACCGTCCGCGTCGAGGGCAAGATCGAGGGGACGATTCGCGCCGGTAAGTCCGTCGTCGTCGGACGCAGCGGCGAAGTGGTCGGCGACATCTTCACCCAGGACGCCGTCGTCAGCGGACGGGTGAACGGCAACATCAGCGCCGAGAGCCGCCTCGAGCTCCAGTCGACCTGCGACATTCAGGGCGAGCTCCGAAGCCGGCGCGTTCAGCTCGACGAAGGTGCGCGCTTCAACGGCCAGGTCCACATGGACGAGAAGGGCCACACCGTGAAGTCACCCGAGCGGCCCGCTACGCTCTCGAAACCGGAAACCGAGCGGGCCCCGAGCAGCTGAGCCCGCAGGCCTGGCCGCCGGGGCGCCGCCCCTGTGGACGCTGGGCGGGCGGTCGCCCGGGCGCCTCCCGCGTAAGTTCTTGTTATACAGGTACTTGCGGAGTTTTCCACAAACGTTTTCCACCCACGTTCGGCCGCCTGGGGCGCCGGATGTTCCGGGGATGACGGACCGGAAGTCATATCCCTGGCCCGACCAGATCGGAGCCCGTGGGCGACTCGTGACGCCGGACGCGAAACATTTTTGGCCTGGCTGGACTATCATCTCATCCGCCCCTATCGAGCCGTGCCGAAACGGTTGCTGGGGATGAGGAAGGGAGCAGAGAAGATGCAGAAGCGGAGGAAGGGCGTACGCGGCAAGCGTCGCGCGAAGCCCGCTGCCAAAAGTCACGTCGATCGATATCGCCAGGACGGTCCGTTTACCGAGGACGAGCGGCTCTTCAGCCGGAGCATCCAGGAGCCGGAGATGGAGCGGGTGCAGGCGCCGACGACGGAGCGAGCCGCCCGGATTCAGCCGCCGCAGGACACCACGCTTCGGGACCCGTGGCGCGTCTTCCGCATCATGGGCGAGTTCGTGGACGGCTTCGACGCATTGGCCCGGGTGGGACCGGCGGTTTCGGTTTTCGGGTCGGCACGGACGGCCCGGGGTGATGCGGACTACGAGGCGGCGGTCGAGACCTGCCGGCTGCTGGCGGAAGCGGGCTTCGCGGTGATGACGGGGGCGGGCCCGGGGATCATGGAGGCGGGGAACCGGGGAGCGCGGTTGGGCGGAGGCCTATCGATCGGACTGAACATCGAGCTCCCGTTCGAGCAGGACGTGAACCGCTACGTCGACCTGGCGCTGACGTTCCGCTATTTCTTCGTGCGCAAGACGATGTTCGTGCGTTACTCCGAGGGGTTCGTGATCTTCCCCGGCGGCTACGGCACGATGGATGAGCTGTTCGAGGCGCTGACTCTGATTCAGACCGGGAAGGTCCACAATTTCCCGCTGGTCATCTTCAACACGCGCTACCACCGGTCGCTGATCCGCTGGCTGAAAAGCACCATGCTGGACGGCGGCAAGATCGGCGCCGACGACCTCGAGATCATCCACTTCGCCGACGACCCGGAGCAGGCGGCGCGGATCATCATCGACGCCCACCGGAAACGCAACGGCGGCAACGGCCGGCCGACGTCGTAGGTGCGCGGCGGCCGCCCGGCCGCCGCCTTGCCGGCGCCGCGCATCCCCTTCTAGCTTCCCCTCGGTTCCCGAACCGTCCGGCCCTTCAGCGCGAGCAGAGAACCATGTCCGCAGGATCCGAGTCCGGCCGCAGCAGGTTCCTGAGCGGGGCGCCGATCGATCCCGCGCCCATCCGGGGCGACGAGATCGTGGCCGACCTCATCGACAGTGCGTTCCTGGCCTACAACGCCGGTCGCATTCGGGAGGCGGCGCAGCTGTTCGTCCGTAAAGTGCTGGAGCCGGACGTCACCGTCGGCCTCAGCCTGAGCGGCGCCCTGACACCGGCCGGTCTGGGCATGTCGGCCCTGATCCCGCTGGTCGACGCCAACTTCGTCGACTGGATCGTGTGCACGGGCGCCATCCTGTACCACGACACGCATTTCGGGCTCGGCCTCGAGATGCGGCGCGGCCGGGCCAACGTGAGCGACGTCCAGCTACGCGAGGAGGGCGTCGTGCGGATCTATGACATCTTCTTCGACTACGACGTGCTCCTGTCGACGGACGCCTTCTTTCGGCAGATCATCGACGCCGAAGAGTTTCAGCGCCCGATGAGCAGCGCCGAATTTCATCACCTGTGCGGCCGCTACGTGCGCGAGCGGGAAAAGGCTCTGGGGCTGGAGCGCAAGTCGTTGCTCGCCGCTTGCTACGAGGCGGGCGTTCCCGTGTACACCTCGTCACCCGGTGACTCGAGCATCGGGATGAACGTGGCCGCGAAAGCCCTCACCGGCAGCGAGCTCCGCCTCGAACCGGCGCGGGACGTGAACGAAACGGCCGCCCTCGTCCTCGACGCCAAACGGTCCGGGGGCAAGAGCGCCGCTGTGATCGTTGGCGGTGGCAGTCCGAAGAACTTCCTCCTCCAGACCGAGCCGCAGATCCAGGAGGTGCTCGGGATCGAGGAGGAAGGCCACGACTACTTCATCCAGCTCACCGATGCCCGACCCGACACCGGGGGCCTCTCCGGTGCGACCCCTTCCGAGGCGGTGAGCTGGGGTAAGGTCGACCCCCAGGCGCTGCCGGACACGGTGACCTGTTATGTCGACGCCACCGTCGGCCTGCCCTTGCTGGCCGCCTACGCCCTGGCCCGGCACGAGCCGCGGGCCCGCCGCCGTCTCTACGACCGGCGCGACGCGGCCCTCGATCGGCTCCAGGCTGAACATCGCCGCGCCGCTCCGGACCGGCACTAAAACCTGAATATTTGGAGTTTGAACGTGGAACGCTGGACGGTCGAATTGGAAATTGCGCCGTTGGATGTTTTCGATCTCGAATATCCAGATCTCGAGGTGAGCGTTCAACGTTCACGTTCAACCAGGTGACGCGCCCGGCGAACGCCCTGAATCCCGAACTCCCCAATCCCTCAATCCCCGAATCCCCGAATCCCCGAATCCCACGATCAACATGAAACTCCCCGGCCCGCTTCATCCGGCCACATTCCTCTCGCGACCCAACCGTTTCCTCACCGAGGTGGAGCTGGACGGTCGGGTCGTCGAGGCGCACCTGCCGGATCCCGGCCGCCTTCGGGAATTGCTCGTGCCCGGGGCTCGGGTCTGGGTCCGCCCGGAAGCGGGCCCGAATCGCAAGACGGGCTTCACCCTGACATTGGTGGAAAAAGACGGCGAGAAGGTCTCGGTGGTGACCACCCTGCCCAACCAGCTGACCGCCGAAGCGCTCGAGGCCGGGCGCATACAGGAACTCGTCGATTGGGAAGTAGCGGCCCGGGAGCATTCCTGGGGTCGGAGCCGCTTCGATTTTCTGCTGGCTCGCGGCGACGAACGGATGTTGCTCGAAGTGAAATCGGTGACGCTGCTGGACCGCCGACGCGCGCTCTTCCCCGATGCCGTCACCGCGCGTGGTGCGCGGCATGTAACCGAGCTGGCCGCCGCCCGGGCGGCCGGCTACGACGCCGCTGTCCTGTTCGTCGTCCAGCGTCGCGACGCCGAATCTGTGACCGCCGCCCGCGCTATCGACCCCGCCTTCGCCGACGCTCTGATCGCCGCCAGGGGATCCGGCGTGCGGATGCTGGGCTATCGCTGCCGGGTGACGCTGGACGAGGCCGCCATCACCGGCCCGATCCCGGTCGCTATCGACTAGGAGTCAGCCCTCAGCCACTCGGCATCGTTCGCCGCCTTCACGATCTGCATTCCGGCGGAGCCGAACTTCTCGAACGCTTCATCCGCCTGCTCGGTGAAGTCCGGTCCGTCGGGAACGACGACCGGCGAGGTGCAGTCCTCCAGCAGGTAGAACTTCTCGGCCAGCGACTCGTCACGCGCGCGGATCTCGTCCAGCAGATCGTAGAATGTCCAGGCCACGCAGTGGCTCTTCGCCTGGCCGGCCACGATCACGCGATCGAATTCGAATAGCTGTTCGATCAACGCCTCGTTCTTCTCGGCCAGCTGCTCGCCGTCCGGACCGGTGAGCACCTCGGGCCCCAGTGCCGAGTAATGCTCCGTCAGCAGGTTGCGCCCCTTGATCTCGTAGCGCGGCTGGGTGAACCGGGCGACGCCGTGGAAGAAGATCGCCTCCTCCACCGCCGAGACCAGCGCGTGCCCGACACCGCCGACCATCGCGTGGTAGGGCCAGACGAGCAGCGGGTATTTCTCTCGCTCGCTCAACGCGCGGACGTAATGAAGCGCGTGTCGCTGCAGGTACGCCAGGTCCCCGTCGGCCGCCGTCGATGCGACCTCCGGGTTCACTCTCCACTTCCCCTCCTCCACGTCCTCCAGCGAGATCACCGTCTGACCCCCCGCCGGGTGCTCCCCCTCCTCGTTCACCCAGAAGATCGGATGGAAGATCTGGACCGCGGTGTGCGTGTCCATCGTGCAGATCACTTTCGTGATCTCACCCAGGTTGCGGTAGATGAATTCGCAGAGCCGGACGCTGTCCTCCACGGCGCCCCGGCCCGATCGGCCTGCCACGAAGAGCTCGAATTCCGGGATGCAAAACGTGTTCTGGCAGTCGACCAGCAGCAGACCCGTCGATCGCTCGTCTCCGGATGCCGCGTCGATGCCATGCTCCGCGGCCCAGGCCGACGCCTCGCCGGCACGGTCCGCGTACGGTACGCGCCAGACCTTGTCGACCTGGTCGCGGTCGAAATGGGATGGGATCGGAAGCTGCTCGGTTTGCACGATGACTCCTTCTCGGTTCCACCGCCGGGGTCCGGCGGCGGTGACAGCCGTTCCAACGAAACGCAACGTTCTGGATCTCTACGACATCGAAGTTATACGGGGGACGGCAAGCGGGGAAACCGGCAACTCCCCCGTTTCGGGGTGGGGCGATTACGGAAGCGCTTTTCCTCCGTCGTCGCTCGATCCTGACAACTCTTTAGAGCAGCGGTGCAGGTATAGATGCGAAGGGGCACCCCGTTTCCTGGGTGCCCCTTCGTGCTTCAGGTCGGTCTTTTCCGCCTCAGCTCTCGCAGCGATAGGCCCGGCGCACGCCCAGGTCGCCCAGCGGGACCGGCGTCCCGTCGCCCAGCCGGTAACACCCGTCGTCGGGGATCTCCGCATCCGGGGAGGGCGGGTCGGCACGTCGCCGCGATTCCAGCAGCCGGGCGGGCCACCTGGCGATCAGCTGCAACAGGGTTCCCAACATCTTCGAATCCATTCCTCTCGAGGTGCCATCTTCTATACACTCCATCGAGAAACAAGTTGCGGCTCCCGGCCGTTCCACCGCCCCGGGGCCGCCAGACGGGACGTCGCCCGTAGCGGGTCGCCGAGACATCTCTATCTTGGTGGTGGAGCGCGATCGAACGCTGGTCAGCCACCCCGCCGAGCGCCTGACCCGAGGAGCCGTTTACGGATGAGAGAATTGGAACGGATCTCGACCAAGCTGGCGAAGTTCCGTCCTTCGCTGACGCTCGAGCTGAAGTCACTCGCGGCGGAGCGAGAAGAGCGGGGCCTGCCGGTTTACGACTTCGGGTTGGGTGAGACCAAGGGCGAGCTGGCGCCCCATATACGGGAGGCGGGCATCCGGGCCTACCGGGAAGGGCAGACCATGTACGGTGACCCGGCCGGCCTGATCGAGCTACGGCGGAGCGTGTTGGAGTGGCTGGGCTTGCAGGATCGCTACGGCCCCGAGAACGTCGTCATAACCGCTGGCGCCAAGCAGAGCCTGCTGAACATCTTTCTCAGCGTTTGCAACCCGGCGGACACCGTGCTCTTCGACGCGGCGCCCTGGGTCAGCTACCAGCCGCTGGCCATAGCCGCCTACGCCAGCCCGATCATGGTCCTGCCACGGGCCGGGGAGCTGAACCGGCTGAAGGTGTCGCCGGCCGACCTGAAGCGAAACCTGAAGATGCGGCCGCACGCCCGTCTCTTTCTGCTCAACAGCCCGGTCAACCCGACGGGCCAGCTCTACTCGGCGGACGAGGTCGAGGCCCTGCTCCAGGTCTGCGTCGAGCACGGGATCTTCTTCGTCCTCGACCGGCTATACTGGCGAATCGTCTTCGAAGGCCGGACGTACCCGGAGCCCCGGGTCGACGACGAGACCCGTCCCTGGCTCATACAGGTGGACGGGATCTCGAAGAACTTCCGGCGGACCGGCGGTCTGAGGATCGGGTGGTCGGTCGCACCGGTGGACGTGACCCGCGCGATGGTGAATCTGCAGAGCCACTATACCTCGGGTCCGGCGGTTCCGACCCAGTATTCGGCGCTGGCCGCGATCACCGAGCCGTACGACGAGGAACTGTGCCGAGCGTTGCAGGGTAAGCGGGACCTGCTGCGAAAAGAGGCGGAAGCGCTGGCCTACGTCGAGGTATGGCCGACGCCGGCGAGCTTCTACTCGTTCTGGGATGTGCGGGGTGTCTTCGGCAAGCGCGCGCCCGACGGCCGCCTGCTGGAATCCTCCAGCGACGTCGCCGAGTACCTCGTCCAGGCCGCCGGCGTGGTCACCGGTCCCGGCACGGCCTTCATGCAGGACGGCTATCTCCGCGTGTCGTTCGCCACCCCCGACGACCAGATCGTGGCGGGCGTCCGCGCCGCCGCCACGGCCCTCGAACAGCTGAGTTAGCGGGAGGCTCGATGACCAAACCGAACTTGGTCCCATTACTCGCTCTTCTGATGATGACCGCCTGCTCGGTGCTCCGCATCGGCTCGACCCCCGACCCGCTGGCCGGCTGGGGCGGCACCTGGAGCGGCGCCTACCAGGGAACCGCCGGCAACTCCGGCTCGCTGGTGCTGGAGTTCCACGCCGATACGGCCGGCGCGCCCATCGGCGTCGCCCACTTCGACGCCGACGGCGCCATGAACCAGGCTCGACTGCTCGATCTCCGGCTCAGCCCCGATTCTCTACGCGCGCGCCTCGCCTTCGACGGCCTGTCGGTCCGGCTCAGCGGCTCTCGGCAAGACGAGGCCGCGGAGGGCAGCTATCTGCTTCGCTACTCTGGATCGGATGCCGTGATCGACTCGGGAAACTGGCAGGTGGCGCGGAACCCGCTGACGCAGGAATGAAGATGGCCCGCGTTGTCGGACGCTCCCGCGGCGCGCCCAACACTGAATCTGTAATTATGGAACGGGGTCAACCGACGCCCATGGGCGAACGCTTCATAGCTCTACCGGGCCACCCTTGATCGCCTCGTCCAGAAAGCGGCTCAGCTTGGCGATCCCCTTCCGCACCGCGTTTCCGTAGTAGGTCGCCGCTTCCCTGGCGTCTTCGGAGTACGCCCGGGCGTCCTCGCTCCGTCGCTGATACTCGCCCCGCACGATACGGTCGTAATGACCTTCCCGGATCCAGCGGCGCAGCTCGCCCACGCGCAGCACGTGGAACGGGTGCGTGGAGCCCAGCAGGTTCATCACCTTGAACACGGCGTCGCCCAGCGTCACGTCCTCGGCGTATTCGTCCGACTGCCCGATGAACTCGTTCAGGTCGAGAGCCTCGGAATGATGCTCGGTGCCGCCGGCCAGCTTCATGAACGCGCTCATCACGGCATCCGGATTCTGCGTGCCGAGCAACGCTGCCCGGTCACAAGACAGCTCGCTCTTCCGGTTCCACTCGGCCATGGCCAGGATGACCGCCCCGATGGCGATCCCGGCGATCGGCAACTGGCGCTGGGCGAGCATGAGGAGGAGGGTAAAGACTGTGCGATAGAGGACATGATCGCTGGCGATATGGCCGATCTCATGAGCCAGTACCGTTTCCAGCTCCTCGCGGTTCAGTAGGTCCACGGCGCCGCCGTTGATGAGGACGAACGGCTCGTCGACGCCCAGGGCGCCCGCGTTCACCACCGGTGTCTGGGAAATGTAGAGCTCCGGCTCCCACCCCAGGTCCAGGGTGTCGATGGCCTGCAGATGCAGATCGTGAACCCAGCCGTACTGACGGGGCGTCACTCGCACGGCCTGCGCCTGAAAGAAGAGCCGCAATCCGCGCTCGCCGAATAAACCGACGATCTTACGCACCACGTCGGAAAAGCCCGGGATGGCGTTGAGGCTTCGCAACGCCGCCCGGTCGGCCGGGTGTTCCCAGGCCCGGGACGAAATGTCCGTCAGCTTGACGCGCCGGGGGCTGCCCGAGGTCGATTCGGAACCGTTCATGGACTGAATCTCGCCCGCCGGCGCCGTTCCGTCAAACAGAGACAGGACCCGGACAGTCAATTGAGAGTTGTAGATTGGATGTGGAAATTGACCGATCGACCTGGAGATTTGTTGTTGGGCGTCAGCCATTCCTCCCAGGATCCCCACCGTTGCGAACCCGACCCGGGGTCCACATATTGTTACTCCCCAGGCCCTAGCCCCGCAGAACAGGTAACAGGCGATGGCGCGGTTTCCCTCGATGGTATTATAGGGTGCTGTGCCGGGCGCTCGCTCTGGGGGTAACCAAGAGACGAAATCGTCGGGGGCTTGCTGGAGTCAGCGGCCTTACAGTCCGCCGCCCCGGCGCGGAATAGGGAGCCGACACGGCTCTAAAACACGCAAATACCAGTAAGGAGGACCGATGGGAAAACGACACGTGCGGTTTGCGACCTCCGGGTTGTTGAGCGTGTTCGCACTGGCGCTGGTCGGCTGTCCGGCGGGCGTGACCCAGGATGACCTCGACGCGGAACTCGCCCAGGTTCGCCAGGAGATGAACGCCGGTGACGACCAGCTGTCGAGTCGGATCGACGAGTTGAATCGCCGGGTCAGCACGCTCGAGTCGGAGCTGCAGCAGCTGCGGAACGACTTCGACGTCACCATGGAGAACGCCATGGGGATGCTGAGGTTCAACGTTCCGGTTCACTTCGACTTCGACAGGGCGGACATCCGTGAGCTGGACGAGCCCGTACTCGATCGGTTCGCCGAGGTGGTAAAGGAGTACTACGCCGACGCGCTGATCACTGTCGAAGGGTTCGCGGATCCGGCGGGCAGCGAGGCGTACAACATCCAGCTGGGCAAGCGCCGCGCCGATGCGGTGAAGCGGTACCTGACGACGGCGGGCGGCATGCCGGCGGACCAGGTGAAGACGGTCAGCTACGGCGAGTCGCCGGACCGTCAGGTCGTGCCGGGCGCACGTGGCCCGGGCGTCACGGGAATCGAGAACCGTCGCGTCGCCCTCGTGGTTGATTACGGTGGCTCCGTGCGCGGTACCGGCATGTAACGACGCCGACCCCCCGCGTCAAAAAGCGCCTCCGGGCCCAGATGGCCGGGGGCGCTTTTCTTGTCTCGTCGATCGCATAACTTTTCTCACCTATGACCGATGTACTTCGAGACACCCTGAGCGGACCGTCCGAGCCCGGCGACGTCGAGGCTCAATACCGGGCGCTGATCGACGCCTGCGGCCTGACGCTGCGGCGTGATCGACGGTTCGTGCGGATCCGCGGCGACCGTCGGGCCGAGATGCTGAACGGCCTGGTCACCAACGAAGTGTTGGGTCTGGCAGACGCCGGCCGACACGCCATGCTCCTCACGGCGAAGGGGCGCGTGTTGACCGACATGCGGGTCTTTCCCGAAGCCGACGCGCTGCTCCTCGAGGTGCCGGACGCGGGCCTGACGAACCTTCTCGCAACCTTCAAGAGGTACCTGCCGCCCATCTACGCCACGTTCGAGAACGTGAGCGAGTCGCTGGCGCAGATCGGTCTGTACGGCCCGCAGGCGGCGGCGGCCGCCGTCGAACTCACGGGCGGCGAGCCGCCGGCCGGAACCCATGGCTGCCGTGAAATGGATCTGGACGGCGGCCCGGCGCTCATCGTCCGGGAAAGGCGGCTACCGGTGGACGGGATCGAGCTCACCGTTCTCTCGGCGGGGCTCGGGGTCCTGGCCGAGAGGGCGCTGGCGGCCTGCGAGGCCCTGGGCGGTCGGCCGGCGGGGCTCGAAGCGCTGGACGTGCTCCGGGTGGAGGCGGGTCTGCCGGCCTACGGTCGCGACATGGACGAGAGGGTCCTGGCCCAAGAGACGGGCCTGGAGGATGCCATATCCCACGACAAGGGGTGCTACCTGGGTCAGGAGGTGGTGGCCCGCATTCACTTTCGCGGTCACGTGAACCGAACCCTGCGCGGACTCGAGTTCGACGACGAAACGGCCGACGCGGGTGCAGCGTTGCGCGACGATGACAAGCAGGTCGGTCAGGTGACGTCGAGCGTGGAGTCGCCCGATCTGGGACCCATCGGCTTGGGATACGTCCGCCGCGAGGTCGAGCCCGGGGCCCGCTTGGGCTGGTCCGCCGGGGACCGGGAAGGTGAAGCCACCGTCAGGGCGCTCCCGTTCCGCCTTGGCGACCTTTGAAGTGGCCTCCGGTCCGGGTTATGTTTGCCGGCCACCAGGCCTCGGACCTTTAGCCAGCGTGTTCGGATGACCGAGACCGATGTCGAAGCCGCAGAAGGGAACGCGGTCACCTATCTCCAGGCGATCCGAGACGGGTTGCGCGAGGAGATGGAGGCTGACGAATCGGTCTTCCTGCTGGGCGAAGACATCGGGCGCTACGGGGGCGCCTTCAAGTTGACCGACGGTTTCCAGGAGCGCTTCGGCCCGGACCGGGTGCTGGACACGCCGATCAGCGAGGCGGCGATCGTAGGCGTGGCGATCGGCGCGAGCCAGGAGGGTCTTCGGCCGGTGGTGGAGATGCAGTTCATCGACTTCATCGGCCCCGCTTTCGACGTGCTGGTGAATTTCGCGGCGAAGCTCCATTATCGAACAGGCGAGTCGGCGCCCATCGTGGTGCGCGGGCCGTGCGGGGGCGGCGGTCGGGCCGGGCCCTTTCACTCGCAGAACGTCGAGTCGTACTTCCTCAACGTGGCGGGCCTCAAGATGGTCGCGCCATCCACCGCGTACGACGCGAAGGGCCTGCTGAAATCCGCGATTCGCGATCCCGACCCGGTGCTCTTCTTCGAGCACAAGTTCCTGTACCGCCGGGTCAAGGAAGTGCTGCCGGTCGACGACTACACCGTCCCGATCGGATCCGCCCGAATCGCCCGACCCGGCGATGCTCTCACCATCGTCACCTTCGGTGCGATGGTCCATCGCGCGCTCGAGGCCGCCGGCCAGCTCGCTAGCGCGGACCGGGTCGAGGTCGAGGTGCTCGACCTGCGTACGCTCAACCCGCTCGACGACGCCGCGCTCGTCGAATCGGTCAAGAAGACCGGCCGCTGCCTGGTGGTCCACGAGGCCCCCCGCACCGGCGGAATCGCCGGCGAGCTCGCCGCCCGGGTGAACGAGTACTGCTTCGAGTGGCTCGACGCGCCCGTGCGAAGGGTCACCGGGCCGGACACGCCGGTCCCGTTCAGCCCGCCGCTCGAGGACTACTACCTCGTGCAGGTGGACGACATAACGAAGGCGTCCCGCTGGATGCTGGCGTACTAGACGGACAGAAGAGCGAGGCTGAGCCATGGCGAAAGTCGATGTCATAATGCCGCAGATGGGCGAGTCGATCGCCGAGGGCACGATAACGAGATGGCTGGTGAACGTCGGCGAGGAGGTCAAGCGGGATCAATCGATCCTCGAGATCTCGACGGACAAAGTCGACGCCGACATCCCGTCCCCGACGTCGGGCCGGCTCCTCGAGATCCTGGTCGACGAAGGTCAGACCGTGGAGGTGGGCACGGTGGTGGCTCGCATCGAGACCGATGCCGCCGCCGCGGCGGAGGCGGAGGCCGCGCAGCCGCCAGCCGAGCCCGAGGCCCCGTTGGAGCCGAAGGCGGAACCGGAGACCAGGCCCGAGCCGGAAGCGAGACCCGCCCCCGCCCCCGCGGCGACCCCCGAGCCTGGTGATGGGGACGGCGGTCCCCAGACACGGGAGGAGCGGCTGCGCACCCGCTCCACCCCGCTGGTGCGGCGCATCGCGGCCGAACACGGCATCGATATCTCGAGCCTCAGCGGCAGCGGGGTCGCCGGCCGCGTGACGAAGAAAGACATCCTGTCGTTCATCGAGGAGGGCGGCGCCGCGGCCGCCGCCGAGCCCCGGGGCAAGCCGGGCGTCATCTACGCCCCGATCCACGGCGAGACCCTCGAGATCAAGATCCCCGAGGTCGCCATCAAGGAGACCGACCGGGTCGAAGAGATGGGTGTGATGCGCCAGCGGATCATGGAGCACATGCTGATGAGCCGCCGGATCAGCGCGCACGTCAGCTCGGTCTTCGAGATCGACTTCGAACGGGTCGCCGAGGTCCGGGCCGCGCTCAAGCCGCGCTTCGAGGAGGACGGCGTCAAGCTCACCTACCTGCCGTTCATCGTCAAAGCGGTGCTCGAGGGGCTGAAAGAGTATCCCGTGGTCAACGCGTCCGTGGTCGGCCGCAAGATCGTCTACCACGGCCACTACAACATCGGGATTGCCGTCGCCATGGACGAAGGGGCCGGCCTGATCGTCCCGGTGGTCAGAAACGTCGACGAGCTCAGCCTGCTCGGCATCGCTCGACGAACCCAGGACCTGGCCGCCCGGGCTCGGAACCGCCAGCTCGATCCCGAGGACGTGCAGGGCGGCACGTTCACGATCACGAACCCCGGTGTCTTCGGATCGCTGTTCGGCACACCGATCATCAACCAGCCCCAGGTCGCGATCCTCGGTGTCGGCGCGATCGAAAAACGGCCGGTGGTGATCGACGACATGATCGCGGTCCGCCGGCGCGCCTACTTCGGTCTCACGTTCGACCACCGTGTCGTCGACGGCGCGATCGGCGACTTCTTCATGAGCAAGGTCAAGGACGTGCTCGAGGATTTCCCCGAGGAAGCATGATTCGGTGAGCGGTGTGCGGTAGGCGGTGGCCGGTGGCGCCCCGACGGACCCGGCCGTTCCACGAAACGCGCTCGCCAGCGCGCCGCAATTCCGAATGCCGACACCGGCTCCCACGTCCGTGTCAGAGGAGGCGCGATGAACCACCCGTGGACGAGCGTCGCCTGCGGCGTTTTCCTGTTGCTCTCTCTCGGCGGCGCTCCACGATCGGCGGCCCAGCCGCCCCCGCCGTCCCAGGACGAATTGACCGTTCCATTCATCATGCAGGGCCCGGAACTGGTGGGCACCTCACCTTCGCGGCTGCGCTGGTCGACCGACGGCTCGACCCTCTACTTCGTGTGGAAGGAGCCCGGGGCCGAGGGGGAAGGGCTCTACCGGGTGGATCGAGATGGCGGTCGACCGGAACGGGTCGACGACGAGGAGGCGCGTCGGATCGAGGCGCGGTTGCGCGCCGACGTCTCCGAGGACCGGCGTTGGGCCGTGTTCACCGACGGCGGCGACCTCTATCTCCTCGATGTGCGAGACGGCGAAGAACGTCTGCTCGTCTCGGTGCCGGGCCGGCTCTCCTCAGTGCGCATCGCGCCCGACGGAAGCGCCGCCTACTTCGTGCTCCAGGACAACCTGTTCCGGGTCGACGTGGCCAGCGGTTCCGTGACCCAGTTGACCGACATTCGGCGCGGCCGGCCGCCCCGGGATGAAGAGGATGCCGACCCTCGAGAGGAATTCCTCGAGGACGATCAGCGAGAGCTGCTGAGGGTCTTCCGGGTCGACTCGATCCGGCGCAACGAGCGCTGGCCGCCACCCACCGATCCCGAACGGCCGGACACTCCTCAGGCGTTCTACGTGCGACAGGGTCAGCGGATGGGCGGCTACTGGCCGGCGCCGGACGGCGGTCGGATGGCCTTCACGCTGTTCGATGAAGCCGATGACGTGCGGCTGGCCTGGGTACCGGACTACGTGACCGAGGACGGATATACGAAGCAGGCGCCGCGCAAGCGTCCGCTGGTGGGCGACGAGCGAGGCTCGTCCAGGCTGGGGGTCATGGA
>JABAHQ010006303.1_pt1 | contig 33530 bp, 28 predicted proteins | sample 7062091 | NCBI WGS metagenome assembly JABAHQ01 (sample SAMN14534359, study PRJNA622989) | marine sediment metagenome | biome: marine biome [ENVO:00000428]; feature: marine pelagic biome [ENVO:01000023]; material: deep marine sediment [ENVO:00002113] | place: India: Gulf of Kutch | collected... | reverse complement strand
TGGGTTGGTATATTTCCGATTACGATAGTGATACACTACTGCATCACTTTGGCAGCTTTCCCGGATTCCGTTCCCATATTTCCTTCATGCCCGAACATGACCTCGGCGTTGTGGCGCTGATTAACGATCTCTCTCCGGCCGGGTTTTTCCTACCCGATTTAATCGCCACCTATGTTTACGATTTGTTTTTACCGAAACCGAATTTGTCGCAAACATATCAGGCTGAAGTCGATAAATTTGCTGACAACATCAAGAATTTTACGAAACGACTCGAAAAACATTTGGCAGCACTTAAAGCGCGACCGCAATCGCCCCCCCGGCCGCTTTCGGTTTATGAAGGAACTTTTGAAAATTCAGACTACGGTGTTTTAAAAGTTGAGGATATGGAAGATCAGCTAATCGCCCAAATTGGCAATTTAGCTTCCCAAATGAAACCCTATAGTGAAAATGATAAATTTCGAGTGGAGTTAATTCCCGCCCAGGGTCAAATCATCAGTTTTTATGTCAACTCAGCCAGTCAGGCAGACAGCATAAAGTATGAGGGGGTCATCTGGCGGCGGGCTGATCGTTAGAAATTGATCTTTCTTAATTCGATATTCTATTGTTCGACATTCAATATTCATACAGACAAATTAATTTAACCAGGACAGGATTACAATAATGGCATTTATTAAGTGTCTTCCGCAGACCTGAGTATAAACGTTTCCCAATTATTCAAACAAAATACATGCTAAAGCATGGTAATCCATAACAAATATAATGAAATGATTTCCACACTTTAGTGTGTTTAAATTGTCGATAGTCTCGTCCTTTCGATTAATGCCACCGAAACGAAAAACCAAAAATATCATTCCCTATTTTCTCTAAAATTCTGCCTTCATATATTCTCACCGCGAGAATTGAAAAATTAGGAGCGTTTATGAAAGGCAGAATTTTGCACATCGTCATACTTTTTCTCATTGTCTTCTTAGGCACTTCATTTTCAGTCGAAGCGCAGACGTCCGACAAAATGTTGTCCGTCCGGGATGTCGTCTCTATAAAATTTAAGAGTTGGCCCAAGAAGTTTCAGTGGCTTCCCCGGGGAGAGGCTTATTCTTACATCAAAACGGATAATGAAGATAACACCCAGCAGTTATGGAAGCATCAAGCAGCTTCAGGGGAAGAGACATTAATGGTTGATAGTGAGCATCTGACCTATACCATGCAAAATGGCGATACCCGGCAAATTTCCCTAATGAATTACATCTGGTTTCCCAACCAAAGCGAATTGCTGCTGCTCAACGAAGGTGACATCTGGCACTATCAATTAAATGAGGAAAAACTGATCCGGTTGACCAATACCGAGGCCGTTGAAGAGGAAGCTGACATCTCACCGAAGGGCAAATCAGTTTCCTTTATCCGGGAAAATGATCTCTATGTTATGAATTTGGATACCGGCGAAGAAAGGCAATTGACCACCGAGGGCAGCGAAACCATTTTGAACGGCAAGCTGGATTGGGTGTACCAGGAAGAATTAGTCGGACGGGGCATTTTTCGCGGCTACTTCTGGTCGCCCAAATCGGATAAAATTGCCTATCTCCGCTTTGATACTTCCAATATACCGGAGTATCCGCTGGTCGATTGGCGTCCCTATCATCCGGAGGTAGAAAACATGCGCTACCCCAAAGCCGGGGATCCCAATTCGACTGTAAAGCTTGGGGTTGTATCCATTGACAATAGCGAAACGGTGTGGATGGATACCGGCGAGGAGAAAGCTGTTTATTTCCCCAGAGTATACTGGTTACCTGATGGCAAAACCGTTGCCTTTATGCGCCTTGATCGTCTACAACAGCATCTGGAGCTTTTATTTGCCGATGCAAATACCGGTGAAAGCAGGGTAATATTGGAAGAACGCGATCCCTATTGGATCAACTTGGGCGATTACGTCCACTTTTTTAAAAACAAAGATCGGTTTCTGTGGGGATCGGAACGAAGCGGTTATAATCATCTCTATTTATACAACTATGAAGGCAAAGTGGTTAAACAGCTTACCGGGGGTGAATGGTTGGTGGATAAACTGGCTGGTGTCAATGAAATCGATGGCTGGATATATTTTACGGCTACCAAAAAGGACCTTCGCGAGCGACATGTGTATCGCGTGAATACAGGTGGGGATAAATTTGAGCGCATCTCCGACAGATGTGGCGTGCATGAAATCAAGATGGCTGCAACCGGGAAATTTTATGCGGATAAATTCAGCAGTACGGAGAGACCTTCGGAGGTGACTTTGCATAGGGGCAGTGGGGATTTGCTGGAAACCATCGTGGGGGATGACCAGAATCTGCCTAGAAAATTTGCCATCAGTGAGCCGGAGTTTCTAACCTTTACCGGGGATAAAGGCATCACGTATTATGCCCGAATCATCAAACCCCCCGATTTTGATCCGGGCAAAAAGTATCCGATGTTGATTTATACCTATGGCGGTCCGCATGGACAGGTTGTGCAGAATAAATTTGGCGGCCTCTCCCAAAAATGGCATTTGATGCTTGCTCAACGTGGATATATAATTTTCAGTATGGATAATCGAGGCGCCTATGGTCGGGGCCATGCCTGGGAGACTCCCATTTATCAGCAACTGGGAAAAATCGAATTACAGGATCAACTTCGGGGGGTTGCATATCTTAAAACGTTGCCTTATGTGGATAACAATCGGATTGGCATCTGGGGGTGGAGTTACGGTGGCTATATGACTTTGTATGCCCTTACTCATTCTGACGTCTTCCGCACCGGCATTTCCGTAGCGCCGGTTACTGACTGGCGAAATTATGATACCGCATATACGGAACGTTATATGGGGCTTCCTCAAAACAACCAACGGGGCTACCGGAACAGTTCGCCGGTAAATGCTGCCGACAATCTGCATGGAAAATTGCTATTGGTACATGGCACTGCGGATGACAATGTTCACCTGCAGAATGCGATCCACATGGTGGATCATTTAATTGACGCAGGCCAACAATTTCAGCTGATGGTTTATCCCAATAAGAAGCATGGGATCGATGCCTCCGCCGATCGATTGCATTTAGTTGAGATGATGACCGATTTTTTGGAGGAAAATTTGAAATAAAGATTTCTGACAAAAATGAAAGCTAATAATTATCTTACATTTTGCATAAAGTCTGATCAGGTCAGGATTTTTTGTAGTATGTATTGTCCCTTGTTTCACTCAAGACGACATCTATTGTTTCCAACAGTTCTTTCCGTTCAAAGGGTTTTTTGAGTGCATAATTGGCGCCGATCTTTCTGGCTAATTTTAGATAATTGTCCGGCCCGACATGATTCCCTCCCCCGGAAATTGCAATGATCTTGGTTTCCGGATACTCCCGTTTTAAATCCATGATCGTCTCAATTCCCTCCTTTTCAGGCATCAAAAGGTCGGTAAGTACCAAATCCGGTAAATTTTGTTGAAATAATCTGGTCCCGATTTTACCATCCTCAGCGATTATTACCTCATATCCTTCACGTTCTAAAATAGCTTGCAAAAGATCACGCATTTGATCATCGTCATCAATAACAAGTATCCGTGCCAAACTTTCTCTCCTCATGTTAAACGTTTTTCTCAACATAGTTATTATTTTCGGCCATGTTTTAATAATCTATTCATTTTTTTCGGTATTTTTAATGAACAGTAAAGAATTTATTAATTTTTTCTCCATCCAACTCTATGCCACTCGTTCTTTAATAATTGAAACCAAATTGCACTTTTTTGATCGGTTCGAAAGATCGCTACCTCATAACTATCAAGCAGTCTTAAAGTTTTTTGAGCGGGATGACCGAACTTGTTTTGTCGTCCGGCGGAAATAGTAGCGATTTCCGGGTTTACCAATTCCAAAAAATCTTCAGATGTCGAAGTACTGCTGCCGTGGTGGCCGATTTTTAAAAAGTCGCTTTCCAGTATTTGATCCCACAGCTCTAAATAAGCCTCTGCTTCAGCTTCCACATCTCCGGTGAAAAGCATTGTTTCATTCCGATGTTTCAATAATAAGACCAGAGAGTTGTTATTCAAATTGCTTCCGGCAGGTTTCATGTACTTTGAGAATTGAGGAAAGGGAGCTGTTACATAAATACGGGTTTCTTCATCGACAATGATGCGGTCTCCCATTTTTAAATAGCGGTAGGGGATTTTAAACCTGTTGAGCACTTGCAAAAGGGTATCCTGCCAATGATAAGATATGGGGATTTCCGGAAGATAAACTGAATCGATATCGGCATATTCCAACAACCGGAATGTCCCTCCCAGGTGATCCGCGTGTGGATGGCTGATAAATAAATGATGAACTCTCTTGACTCCCAACCGGTGCATGACCGGAATGATGGCGGCATCGGCGGCGCTACTATATTGATTGGCCGGTCCGGTATCAAACAAGAGCGCCTTTTTTTGTGGGGTTGAAACCAGTGCCGCATCGCCCTGTCCCACATCCATAATAATCAAATTGAATGCGGAGGGTTGGGTCAATCGGATGCTGCCCCACAAAACCGCAAACGTGAGGAATGAGTATACACAAGCGTTTCTGAAATTGGTTTTTTTGAAATTAAAAAGCAGCAAAACTACGGAAAGATAGATCAAAATTTCCAAAACGCTGAATGTTGAAATGTTGAAATAGGCAGTCGGCAGATTGGCAGCGCCGGAAACCAGGTTCAATAAGCCATTAATTAATAGCGATAAAAAATTGGCAAATAATTGGGCGAGCGGCATGCTTAACAAACTGAGAATCAGGAACAGGAATCCCAGCCCCACCAGCACCCCGATATAGGGAATAACCAGTATGTTGAGGAAGAATGAAATCAGGGAAAATTTGTGGAAGTAGTGCATCACCAAAGGGATGGTGCCAAGCTGGGCTGAGAGTGAGACCAGGAACGGCGCAATAATCCAGTTACCGATTCTGTACTGAAGTGTCTCATTTTTAATAAACTGCAGGATTTTATTTTTGAACGGCTCCAACTTTTGGTAGAAATAGACGATGGAGAGGACAGCCGCAAAGGAGAATTGGAATCCCACCCAGCAGATTTGTTGCGGTTGAAATAACAACACCAGAAAAGCGGCTGCGAACAAAAAGTTGTAAATTGAAGATCGCCGTTCCAAATTGATCGCAATAAAATATAGAGAAACCATCAATGTAGCGCGAACAACCGGCGGTTTGCTTCCGGTAAGGAACATGTAAAAAACCAACAGGCAAATGACCATGATATTGCGATGTTTGAAATAGATCGGGAAAAAGGAGAGCACGATATAAAAAATTAGAGCAACGAAACCGACATGTAATCCGCTAATGGCCAATACATGCATGACGCCGGCCTTCTGAAAGTTCTCCAATACGTCTTGCTCCATAGCGGATCGCATCCCCAACAACAAGGCTTTCAGAAAATCTGCACTGCCAGAATCGCAATAGCGTTCTATGTTGTCGACAAGTTCTTTACGAACCGGCGCAAAGATAGCACTCTTCAGTGAAATCGTCTTCTCGCCTCCCTCAACAACGACTTGTTCGGGTTGCTCAATTTTGCATTCCGCCACAATGCCGCGGTCGCGCAAATATTTTCCATAATCAAATTGCCCGGGATTACGCGGTTGCGGTAGTTCATTTAATGGAGGGCCAATCAAAATTAAATGATTCCCAGGTGAGATTTCTTTGTCGAATTGATAAGGAAAATATATCAGGATTTTGCCTGCCGTGCTTAACACAGTTGAATCACCAATAAACTCATTCAGTTCGGCAATCGCTTTCATGCGGTATTTGGTTTGGGTAGAGAGTACAGTCGCCTTTACTGTATCTACCTGCATGGGCAAATGCTCTAAATAAGGTTGTTCAAGATTGTCATCTTTCCAAAAAGCGTAACGAATCATGCCCATCAGGTAGAACAAAATAATGAACCAAAATAAAATATTTGGTTTTCCGGGAAGGTGTTTAAAGAAGATCAAAATCGTGATTGATAGTAAGAGAAAAAATGTAATCGCGACATAATCAATGGGTAATTCAATAAACCGAATCGTCACAATACCTGCTGCGAAAGAGAGCCCAATCGGTAAGAAGGGCACTTTCCCCAAAGCGGTTCCTTTTTGATTAAAGTGATCCATCTCTGGCTTGATATATTATATTTTAGAATTGTTTTTATTTTGAAAGCAAAAATAAGTTTGCGATAATGGCTACGAAATGCAAGCGATTTTTTTTGAGAGAAGAAAAATTTGGGAGATAATACCAGTTCTGCAGAGTGACTGAGGGTAAACAGGGGAGTTGATTTGCAGTTTTGTTAATTGCTATTAAACATTACATATGGTCGTAAAGTGCGGAGCAAAGCTCTTAAAAACTCCTTGCTCCGCACTTTACTTGGGGGTGCTTCATTTAAAGCTGAAACTGTTATTGAGGGTTCCCAGCTCGAAAATTTGGGTAGTATCATATCTTCCTGTATTGAACTCACTATCGGCCAGGTCTAAGGTATCTAACTCGCTTTCCAAAGAAATAAATAGAAGTGAGTCGGCGCCCTGAACGGTAATGATTGAATCTTTGACAGTGCGATCCCCGGGTATGAAGGTTTCCTTGGAGAGTGGAATATTCACCGCTACTGACCACTCGGGTAGAAACGGTTCTTCAAAAGAACAATTCAACATCATGAGGAAGGGAACTAACTGAGCGGAGATAGGCGTCCATTTAGTATGTCTGCTGAGATTTCCGGCAAGTGTTGAAATATAATTTTTATGACGAAATGATTCGTTCATAGATCTTTCATCCCTGAAATTGTATTCATCCCTGAAAATTATGTCGGTTAGACCATTTGCAAAACAAATGCCATGATTTAATCCAATTTCTCAAACAATCATCGCGCTTTGTAAATTATCAACTTAGGAGGAGAAGTTGGTAAAAAAATTTACTTATTAAACCGACATGGTGTTGAAAATTTGACAGACCCGAGAGGTGAGATTTAAGGCAGGCGCTTAGTTTGAATTCTTAAAATTTTGAAATATCTGGTAAATTGCTTTTTGTTTCTCTGCAGGGAGGCTAATAAATTCCAGAGCATATTCTGCGAAATCAATATATTTCCGGGTAAGAGAAGGTATGTTCCTTTGTAAGAAATTAAGATGATTTTCAAGGGTTTTTACATCACCCCGGACTAAAGGGCCAGTCAAAGCCTCTTGCGGAGAATATTCGGATAAATTGCTCTCTGTGGATTGGATCAGGGGAAGGAACGGCTTCCAAAAATATTCTTTTTGGATGTCTGACTTTTGCAAAACGGATTGTGCCATATTGGCCAATATGACAAAAAAATTAGAATAAATTGTCGCAGCAATGTGCATGGCCATTTTTTGCTCGGCTGCGAGAACAATTGATTTAGCACCAATCGCCTTAGTTAATGTTCTGCAAATCCGAATTGCCAGTTCATCGCCTTCGATATCAAAATAAATTCCCTTTAAGCTTCCTGCCGGATAAATATCTTTTTGAAAGGCAAAATTAGGATGAAAGCTGGCCAGGAAGGTAGAGGCCGTTTTTAATGGATACAGCAATTGGGAAGAATGGCTGCCAGATGTATGAAGAATAAATTTCTGTTCGAGAGAAACTGGAAGATTAACTAATTGATTAACCGCAGCGGATAAATTATCATCCTGTACTGTAATGAGAATAATTTGAGCTTTTCTAATCTTGCTCTCATCAATTTTTTGATCAATAGGGGTTTCCGGGAAATGATATGTTAATGTCTGGCATTTTTTTCGATTGCGTGTTAAGAGTCCTATGATGGGTATGGATACAGCTTGAAATTGAGCAGCTAAGCTTGTCCCGACCTTTCCTGCTCCAAAAATGTAGATTGAAGATTTTGCAGAATCCATGGAAATATTAATAGCGAAATTCCGTTCATTTATGTAAGGCAATATCTTTGGGGTAATAGCGGTTGTAAATCAGGTCGCTAAACTCTAACGCTTCCTTTGAATACGGATTGATTCCCTGCTTATTAAAGAAGCTATCAATTAAATTTGAGGCATGCCTCCAGGTTGGGGTACCATTGAGTAAATTGACAAAGTCTTGAAATTGTCGCTCGTTTTTCCTGAAAATCTTTTTGATGAATTTCTTACGTTGCTTCATGGAAATTAAGTTGTTTAAATCGTCTAACTGTTCGCCTTTCATTTTATCGCCGACCACATCGGCCAATTGTTCGGCAGCTGTGGTTACCGGAGATGCGGTTGCCGAAGGTGCATATTCTTCTTCCTCTTCGTATTCCTCTTCCTCTTCGTATTCTTCTTCCTCTTCTTCCTCTTCTGCAACCTCCGGGGCTTCTACCTGTTCTGGAACATCTATGCTCTCCACTTGTACTTCTGGTTTCTCTCGTTCAATATCCGCAATATCTTCAATAGAGATTTCTTCTTCTGCCGTCACTTCTTCTAATTCTTGGATGGTTTTTCCGGTACGTAAAACCCGTTCCAGGTCAGCAATAGAGATTTCGCTTGTGCCTTGCTCTGTATCCCTTTCAACTAACTGGGCAAAATTTAATAAATTTCGGTCGCGGAAAATCATGGCGAGCATACGAGTACTCATTGATTCGGATGTTTTCTCCCGCCCTTCGTTAATAAAGTTATTGATGGTTTTTATGGTTTGCAGCGTTGTGTCCACCGGATTTTTCGCAAAAACTTGCTCATCAATGCCTTTGATTAGCTCTTCAAATTGAGTTTGAGAAATTTCACGGAGATATTTAAGATTGAAGTATTCAGTGAGTGCATCTTTGTAATACCCAAACTTGTCGAAGTATTTGAGCATATCATACACTTCTATGGTAGTAATAACAAAATTATCTTTAAAGAGGAATTGCGTCAATGTTTGATGGGGGCGGATCAGATAATTCGCTTCCAGTTTGATAGCGCGTTCGAGCAAACGGTTAAACTGATTGAGGTGAAAAGTAGCGGTTTGTTTGAGGATATCAAAAATTTTATCAATTAATACCTGTACTTCAGGATTTTCATAGTCAAAACGCTCGCTGGAGGTGAACTTTTCTGATTCTTCACGAAGCCACAATTCCACTTCTTGATCGAAAAAATGTTTAATTGAATCCGGAATATCTCGGGTAAGCAAATACGTCAACGGAATTTGATTCATTCCCGGTTTAACGACTTCCTTACGAATCTTTTGGATAATATTTTCTATGATCTGATCTAACATTCCCTAATCTCCATTTCTATTGTATTTAAATTGGACATTCGAAAATCTATGAAATTAATTTTAGATAAAAGTGATGATCTTAATCAAAGTCTGTTTAAAATTATTTTGAAAATCTATTTAAGTTTATTTTGTTTGGTGAAATAAAATTTGTTGTCGTGCTTCCTGAATTGCCTGGGGCACTCCGACTATCATGGATCGTTTCAATATACTTAATCCCATGCAAATATCTTCCACTCTGGCCGTAGCAGCTAATTCAGGTAGATGATAGTAGTTGATGCCGCCGTAGCAATTTACTCCCATGCCTAATTTTACGGCAGCTAACGTTGCTGAATTTAAATTATCGTAAGCGACCAGTTGTTCATTAGAATCCGCCGCCATGGTAATTTCGGTGCAATCAAACTCAACATAGTCGATTTCGAGCTTGCTGATTTGTTTTAAAATATTTACTTCCGGGTAACAAAAGACAGCCACAGAAATATTATTGGCATAAAAATCTGATAAAATATCGGGAAGCACTTCTTCAACAATATTGGAAGTGACCGGTGAGATTCTCAGCTTATCCGAATGAGAAACGTCAACAAATGTGACCATATCCGGATTAAGAGTCAACGCCAGTTTGGTAAACTGCGGATTGGGAGGAATATGAAAATTGAGAAAGGTTTTGTTCAATCGTTTAATGATATGCGCATCGCGTTCCTGGATTCCTCGCTGTGTTTCGGTTAAGGTAACAGAAATACCATCTGCACCAGCTGTTTCACAGAGGACGGCGTATTGGGCCGGATCAAAATCACTGTCATTTAATGCATAGCGGAAAATAGCCATATCGTCAACTGACACCGTAAGTCGCTTCATATAGAACTGCTCCTGCTATTTTAGTCGATGAGTGATGCTTCAGTAAAAAGCAATTAGATTATCAGGTCTCTCCACCGTGAGATAAACCATTTATGATTAGGCGGAACACCGCGACGGACAAATTCAAACAAAACTTCGCCATGGAGAGGAGGAATTATTGGGCCTCCTTCAAGGGTTAAATCAAATGTGAGTTTTCTTTCAATTCTGGATAAACTGTCATTCGGAGGATTAATGGCTGATGTATCGGCAATATTCCAGGTTATATCCAGAGTCTCAAATGCACGGAACATCCGACCTACAATCTTCAATTCTTTATCCCTTCCCCAATTGATTGGCTCTGGCGGTGTAACGTTAAAGTTGGTGCTGATAAAGGTAAAAGATGAATCGAGAAGTTCGCTATACACCAGTGAATCCTTAAACGTATATGCATACTGAAAGTTGACCAATACCCCGTAAGGTGTTTTTTGTTGGGTTAGCAGAGCTGACTTTGCAACATCATCAGTAGCTTTTCCCGGGGCAAAGGGATTGACGCAACTGATCAGCATCAACAATATATATAAACAAAGTAACTTAAAAATATAATTTTTCAACATTAGCTTTATTTCAATTAATCTGAAGAATTACCGGTAATTTGCTTTTAAAGTAGACCAGGTGCTATCCGCTGTATCACTGTCAATTTTAAAATCTTCCCATTTGAAGACATACCATAATGAGGGTTGAGATTTCAATATATTTACAATACTTCTACCTTGATAGCTTTCTGTTTTGCTTTTAAATTCTGCCGTAATTCGATAGTTAAATTGGCCCTGCAAAGTATCAGGTGAATTGTTAAAAGTAACAAAGGGAATTCGATCTGAATATTCGATATTGACTTCCTGCAGATCCTCCGCATTAACAAATTTATTAAAGTAATTAATTTCATCATTCCTGCTCCAATTAATCAAGCGAGGAGATTCATCGGATTCAGGTATAAAGGTAAAACCAGTGCCAAGTTGGAGGGAATCGGCGAAACAATCGCCATAAGATTTTGTATCTTTTAACTTAAAAGCTAATTGGATTTTTGTTAATAGTGAATCCGGATTGGATTGTAAAGTGCTACTGGGTAAATTATCCTCGGAAGTAGGTTCCTCTGGTTTTCTGGTATCAAATGGATTGGTACATGCAAGAAGCAACAAGACAATTAAAACGCCGGATATTTTTTTTAGCTGCATAAATATTCCATTCATTATTTGTTTTTAATTTAAAAAGCCTTTGAATACATTTCCAAAAGAAAATTGTGTTGAGGTAAGAAAATGGATAAAAAAAAAGCAAAAGAGGAAATCGAACGGTTACGTAAAGAAATCCATGACCATGATTACCGTTATTATGTTCTCGCCCAACCGAAAATTTCGGACTATGAATATGATATGCTGGTAAAACGACTGGAGGAGCTCGAAGAACAATTCCCGGACCTCATTACGGCAGACTCCCCGACTCAGCGGGTTAGTGGTGAACCGACCAAGGTTTTTCCGGTCGTTCGTCATCGAAAGCCAATGTTGAGTTTGTCCAACACCTACAACGAAGCAGAAATACGCGATTTTGACCGACGGGTAAAAAATTTGTTGGGCCCGGGTGCATCGTATGAATATGTCGGCGAACTAAAAATTGATGGTGTAGCGATGAGCCTGATTTATGAAGACGGTATCCTAAGTCGGGCAGTTACCAGAGGCGACGGAGAACAGGGCGATGAAATTACCAATAACATCCGTACGATACGAAGTTTGCCACTCAGAATTGACAGCGAGGATCGTTCACTGACGAATATAGAAGTCAGGGGAGAAGTCTATTATCCCCGTGCTGAATTTGAAAAGCTGAATAAAGAACGGATTGACCGAGGCGAAACTCCCTTTGCCAACCCTCGGAATTCCGCCGCTGGCACACTAAAACTTCAGGATGCCCGCATTGTTGCCCAACGACCGTTGCGAATATTTTGCTATTACCTGGATACATTTTCGGAACGTAAGCCCATCAAGACCCATTACGAATCTTTGCGTGTTTTAGAACAATTGCGATTTCCAGCAATTCCGAAACGACAGCTTTGCAGGAATGTAGAGGAAGTTATCCAATATTGGCGGGAATGGTCGGAGAATAAAAATTCGCTCAGTTATGAGGTTGATGGCGTGGTCGTAAAAATTAATGATTTTGAGCAGCAACAAAGACTGGGCGCCACGGCAAAAAGTCCTCGTTGGGCAATTGCCTTTAAATTTGCTACCGAACAGGGGGAAACCAGGGTCTTGGACATTCAATGGCAGGTGGGGCGAACCGGCACTGTAACCCCCGTAGCCCATCTTGAGCCGGTTCAGTTGCTGGGCACTACGGTTAGCCGGGCAACTTTACATAATTTAGACGAGATTAAACGATTGGACGTTCGGATTGGCGATCATGTGCTTATCGAAAAGGGTGGGGAAATCATTCCCAAAATTGTGAAGGTACTTGTTGATCAACGCAGCAAGGATATCAAGCCCTATTCGCCACCCATTAAATGCCCGGTGTGTCATACGCAATTAATAAGGCCGGAGGGGGAAGTGGCTTTAGTGTGTGATAATGTAAGCTGTCCCGCCCAGGTTGCCGGGCGAATCATCCATTATGCTTCGCGCAGGGCATTGGATATCGAAGGTTTGGGGGAAAAGATAGTCGAATTATTGCTTGACAACAATTTGATTAAAGATTATGGTGACTTGTATTATTTAAAAAAGGATGATGTGGCAGCGCTGNNAGGATGATGTGGCAGCGCTGGAACGCATGGGTGAGAAGAGTGCGGAAAATTTATTAAACGGGATTGAAGAAAGTAAAAAACGTCCTTTGGCACGTTTCCTATTTGGCCTGGGAATCCGCTTTGTCGGAGAAGGTGCAGCCAAATTGTTAACAGACCATTTTCATTCAATTGATGCCCTAATGCAGGCCAGCCAGGAAGAGATTGACGAGATAGAGGGAATCGGTGAAAAAACCGCAGCGAGTATCAAAGAATTTTTTAGTCGAAAAGAAAATGTAAAGGTGCTGAAAAAATTGCAAAAGGCGGGTATACCTTTTGAAGAAACCACCGAGGAAAAGAAAAGTACCCAATTTGATGAACGCTTTGCCAATAAAACATTTGTCTTTACCGGTGCTTTAGATCGTTTCACGCGGGATGAAGCAGGCAGATTAGTAGAAGAGCAAGGCGGAAAAGTAACCGGTTCAGTTAGTAAAAAAACGAACTACGTTGTTGCAGGTGATGATCCCGGCTCGAAGTATGAAAAAGCGAAGAAGTTAGGTGTGACGATTCTGACTGAGGAGGATTTTGTGCGGATGATTGAAGAGTAAACTGAAGGTGCAAAAAAGAGCCAGCCTTTCTTTTCAAGCAATTTAGCAAATTCCTTTCCAGAGACAGCCTTCACACAGCAATCTCCAACACTTTGTCTGTGGCGGTAGGATCCGTATCTTTAATGCCAACAGAACGACACCCCTCTTCTGCTTCATGGACTAATACTTTTAGTTTCATAACATTTTCTCACTTTTATTGAAAATCTTCTGCATTATAAAAAAGACGAAGCCCGATAAGATGACTTCGCCTTTAGATTTTAGTAGGCCATAAATTAACACTTCATAATTTACATTACGACCAGGCCTTCGGTGTTTGCGTTCGGCAATTTCTTTAAATTCAAATTATTGTGGATGAGCACTGCCCGTTGTAAAATCGGATTATTGATCGTGCACCGATTAAATTTTCCGCCGACGATTTGTGTTTCCCGCATTACGGGTTTGGCCAATTTGCAATTGTCGAAAAGCGTATTTCGAATGAGAGCCGTTGCAAATCGGCAGTTTTGCAAGTGATTGGTTTTAAATTCCCCGTCATCAATAATACAGCCGATATAATTTACCTGTTTCAGGTCACTCAGTTCGAATTTGCAGTTAAAGAACTGACTTCCGGAGCAGAGAGCGTTATCTAATTTACTATCATTTACAACAAGCGTGTCGAAATAGCTCATCATAAAATTGCCGTCGGTAATCTGAGCGGACTTCAGTTCTACATTCTTCCAGTAAGTATTTTTTAGATCAGCCGATTTGAAATACAGGTTTTCAAAATAACAATCTTTGACTTTCAGCAAATTGCCTTCCACTAAAGACAGATCAATGTCCTTAAACTGGGATTCGACAACAATTGCACCACTTAAAGTAGATTGCACTAATTTGACGCGATCGAATTTACAATCTTGAAAAAAACTGCGTTTAAAATTTACATTGGTTAAATTTGAATTAGAAAAATCAACATCAATAAAAATGGCACCCATGAAAGAAGCACTCCTCAAATCCAAGTCGGAGAGATCGAATCCTTCCAGAACCACTTTATCCAAGGTAACCGGAGCGACAGAATTTTCAATATTTCCACGAAGTTTTTTCAAAAAAGATTTCTTATCAGGAATATGCTGCCAGCAATAATGAGTAAAAGAAATAGGTTTAAAGGGACACCCTTCTATTGCGCATTTATGATAAGACATATAAATTAACCTCTTTTAAATAGACACTATTTTCCCAATTTAGCCTACCTTTTAACCCAATATTATAAGAAATAAAGTTCAATTTTACAATATAAAAATATTTTAGCTTTTAATCGTTTTAAAATTTATCTATATTTTTTGTTTTTTTTATTTTAAGATTCCATTCGTAATCCTCTTATAATCATCGTGCAACTTTTACTCTCGTTGTAAGAAGAAAGTTCGATAAAAATCTTGTCTCTCGCACAAATGCAAAAAAACCGCACAAATTCAGGTAGTCTTCAAAGTAACATCGATTTATTCAATTATGCTGCATTGCTAATCTTTGCAATTGCTCTTCCCTGGTCTCTGGCAGGGATGCAAATAGGACTGTTATTAGTATTTGCAGCAGTGGTGGCATATTTGATATCTTGTAAAGAATTTCCCTTCCGTAATCATACATTTTTTATATTTTTAGGAATTTATTTAGCAATCAGATTCGGAAGCGTTTTAGTCAGTCCGCAAATAAAAGTTTCCTTACTAAATGTAATCCATACGGATTGGGTGGTTCTGATGGTGCCCTTTTTAATCACAATTCCCCTGTCATCAAAGAAAATGGAGAAAGTTGTGCATGTATTGTTACTTTCTGCCTCGCTGGTAGGGCTATACGGTATTTCTCAATTTTTTATCGGCTTTGAATTTATTCGGGGAAAAGAGTTGGGATTATGGGGTAATTTTTATCGGGCAATCGGAGGTTATAATTTTTATTTAACTTTTGGTGGGAACCAACTAATGTTTTTTGGATTGGCGCTTAGTTTTTTTCTTACCGCAAAAAAATGGAATCTTAGAAAAAGCCTTTACTTACTCATCGCTGTTATTTTATTTGCCAGTTTTATGGCCACTTTTGGTCGCAGCATTTGGCTTGGCGCCATTGTCGCAATCAGTATCGGGACATTGACGGTAAAACGGAAGTGGTTTGGCTATTCAGTAGCGCTTCTGGCAATCATTGTTATTTTTGCAATAATTGTCTCACCTTCATTTCAAACTCGCATTTCCAGCATTTTTGATCCTTCACAAAACGAAGGCCGTCTGAATTTATGGCATACATCCCTCAGGATGATTGTCGCCAATCCCCTATGGGGAATTGGCCCGGGGCTGTTCGACCAGGTGTTTGAGATTTACAAAGTACCGGGCTTTTATGATGCTTTTGGGCATTCTCATAATGATTTTCTCAATATGGCTGTAAATAGTGGAATTCTCGGTTTGTTGGCCTGGTTGGGGGTTTGGGGAAGCTGGTTTTATTTTGTCTTAAAGGCGTTCCGACAAAATCAATTATTCAAATTCGAGTCACGGTTGATGCTCGGCTGCATTTTATCAATTTCAGGGATATTAGTAGCAGCCTTATTTCAATGCTATTTTACAGACCTGGAAAATAATATCGCATGGTGGTTTATAGCGGCGCTTGGTCTGCATGCTGCTATTCAAGAAAATAAACAAGTAAATGTCACTGAAAGTTAGAAGTGCCGGATTAGTATGCGTTTTCTCCCCGTATAATTTCCATAAAGGTCATAACGATAATTTTAAGGTCAAACCAGAGCGACCAGTTTTCGATGTAGTATAAATCATAACGGGTGCGCTCTTCAACAGGCGATTGACCCCGGAGACCATTCACCTGAGCCCAGCCGGTCATTCCGGATCGAACCCGGTGTCGCTCTATATATTTAGGGATGTATTCCTGAAATTGTTCTACAAAATGACGCCGTTCCGGGCGTGGGCCAACCAGGCTCATATCACTTGCTAAAACATTAAACAACTGCGGCAATTCATCCAGGCTACTGCGTCGCAAAATTTTGCCTACCGGTGTGACACGGGGATCCTTTTGGGACGCCCAAACGGGGCCGGAATCTGCTTCTGCGTCAGTGCGCATGGAACGAAATTTTAGCATCATAAATTCTCTGCCGTCCAAACCGACTCGGGGTTGTGCATAAAAAATCGGTCCTTTGGAAGTAACCTTAATTAGAAAAGCAATCACAAAAAAGAGAGGAGAGAGCACAATTATGGAGGCAACGGAGACGACGACATCAAATGTTCGTTTAAGTAATCCCTGCCAACCGGAAAGGATGTAAGCCTTTAATTGCAGTAAAGGGACACCGTTGATTTCCATAGAATGGAAATTGGAGGTCAACATGTCCAGAATATCCGGAACATAAAATAGATCGATATTTTTGCCTTCGATATTCTTAATTATATCTAAGACTTTATGATGTTCATTTTGTTTGAAGGAGACAATCAGCGCGTCACATGGTTGAGAATGGCTGATAATTTGAGGTAGGTTGGTCAACTTGCCTGCATATTTAAGCGGTAATTCATCGGAGCTGTGCTCGGAGATATACCCGACAATTTGAAGATTGTGGTTTTGCGCACTGACCAGACGATCATAAACTCGGATTAAATTCTCCCCTGAACCCACTAACAATGCGTGCAACACGCTGTAGCCTTTTTTGATAAAAGATCCTTTAGTGCGGTGAAAAATAAATCTACCTAATAATAGAAAAATGATCAGGTTGATAAAGATCAAAACAAAAACAAGTCGTGAATATGAAAAACCCCGGTAGAGGAAAGCGCCGCTCATTGCGACTAACAGGCTCACTACGCAAGTCTTAAAAAGTATCGGAATATCCTGGGTAAAACTACTAAAAAAGCGACTTCGGTAAGCATTAAAGATACCAAAAAATCCGATGCAAACGATCATTAAGAAGATCGAAAAATAAAAGTAGTTTATAAAAGGCGGATACCCTTTAGTTACCGGAAAAATGCTGGTCAGCGGAGAATAAAAACGCAAATAATAGGAAAGCAAAACTGCTAATTCAACTGTGATGGCATCGACGATTAATTTAATTGTTGGTACAAAAAGGTTGCGTCTGTATACATTATTATTCATAAATCATTAATTTGAGATTCATTGGAAGAACTTTTTCACTTTTTCTGCGATAAAGCTTCTCATTTCCCGGGCAAATTTATCCTTACCGAATTTTTGAGCGTGCTGATGAATAAATTCCGAGTCCCATTCTAAGGATTCAAATTGATGGACAGCGTTAATAAGATCTGCTTCTGTTTGCTCTTTGAAGAAGACACCTGTGCATTGTCTTTCATTGCTGCCATCGTATCCGATGATTGATTCTAATGCGCCCCCTTCTCCATAAGCAATGATCGGTTTACCGCAACTTTGCAGTTCAACCGGTACAATGCCGAAATCTTCAACTCCCGGAAAAATTAAGGCCCGGCAGTTAGCGGCGTAATGAATTAATTTCTCCTCAGGCAACCAATCCAGAAAGCGAATATTCTCCCTTGCCAATTTTTCTAATCGTGATTTTTCCGGCCCATCACCAATTATATACAAGGGCTTCTCCAATTTATTGAATGCTTGAACTGCCAGGCCGAGCTTCTTGTATGGCGCCATTGCTGAAATTATTAAGTAGAAGTTATCACTGTTTGGACTTTGTTTAAATAATTCCGTATCGACCGGAGGATGAATGACGGTTGCTTCCCGGCGATAGTATCTCCAAATACGATCCGCCACATATTGAGAATTGGCGATAAAATAGTCCACTCTGTTAGAACTGGTGGCGTCCCACATCCGAAGGTAGTTTGCAAACAAGGGTATTATTTTTCGTCGAATTGCCCCAATTTTATCGATACCGAAATATTCCTCGTACAGATCCCACACGTATCGCATGGGGGTATGTAAGTAGGAAATATGGAGCACATTGGGCGGGGTGCGAACGCCTTTTGCAACGCAATGCGAAGTCGAGATAATAAGATCGTAGTTTTTGAGATTAAACGATTCAATTGCCGTGGGGAATAATGGTAAATAATGACGGTAGCGCTTTGCTTTAAATGGTAGTCGATTAATAAAAGAGGTAAAAATTTGATGACGCTCAATGGTATCAGAGACGCTACCGGGATTGTGAAGTAGAGTGAACAAGTCTGCCTCGCAGAACAGTTCGCCGAGAGCCTCCAGAACCTTTTCTCCGCCGCGCATTCCGGTCAGCCAATCGTGGACGAGGGCTATCTTTAATTTTTCCAATTTCATTCGTAGCAGAGCTCCTTTACCTTCTCCGCTATGTTTTTCCAGCTAAAATGTTTAACCACTACCCTTCGCGCGCTTATTGCCATTCGCTTTCGCTTTTCCGGATTCCGAAGCAATTTTAATGTCGCCTCCGCCAATGATTGGGGATTTTCCGGTTCCGCTACCATCCCAACGTGGTATTCTTTAACCATATCCAGACCTTCTATATCGGTTACAATAACCGGTGTCCCACAAGCCAGATATTCGTACAATTTTATCGGCGAGACACCAATGTCCGCATTTCGCTCTATAATGGCCGGTACGAAGCAAATTTCACACTGATTGATGTATGATGGCACTGCTTCCGGCACAACTTTTCCGGTGAATTCTACAAATTCATTTACTTGCAGAGATTTGGTTAGCTGCTCTAAAGATTCCCGCAACTGGCCGTCGCCGACGATCAGGTACCTTACATTCTGAATCTCACTAACCACCAAAGGAATACTGCGAATTAAATCTTCCAGGCCGGCCCAGTGAACTAAATTCCCGACGAAACCGAGATAATGATTATCAGATTTATGGGAGGGCGCAGGCGAAAAGCGCTCAACATTTACTCCGTTGGAGATTACGCTGATCTTGGAGGCCGGAATCTGGTATTCTTGGATAAGGTATTTCTTTAAACCATTTGTTACAGCTACCAGCCGGTGTGCAAGCCGGTAACTGATTCTTTCTGCCAACGCGAATAGGGGCACTGCAAATCCAGGCAAGTTTAAACCAACTCTGAGTTCCTCGGCAATAATTCCATTGATTTCGATTATTGATTTGATGCCAAGTAACCGTGATACGATACCTGGAACAACAGTCAAAAAGCCTTTTCGAATGTAAACAACTTGAGGGCGCCTCAACAGGCAATGAGCAAGCAGCACAAAAAAGGACCCAATTTCATATTCAACAAATTTCAGTTTACTTTTTTTAAGCAGTACGGGAACATACACTGTTTTAAATGGAAATGATTCCCGTTTTTTCCTAAACTGGGGAAGAAAGAGAGTAACATCCTCTCCCAAATGGTGCAAATTAAGTACGACCTCCAATATGTGTGTACGCTGGGCATCATAATTGGTGATGTCCACAGCGCAAATGTAGTAAATAGTCATTTTCTCAACAACTAGATGTCTATTACCTCACTTTACCATAAACCGGCGTAAAAGTACGCCAGTAAAAAAATCACAACCCGTAAATCAAAGAGACCTTTGGCCAGGGTGAATTAATACTGAATATCAACAAAGCTGTCTACCCCTGTTCGAATCTCCGCCCTGGGGCCAATGAATATATTAATTTTCGAATTTAATTGCTACAGCGGCTTTGTTTTTCTGAAAATCAAATTTTTTTGAGCATTTTCCAGTCCCGTCGGTAAGGCAGGAATAGTTCGCGAAGGGAAACCTGACTCTTCCCTTGAAATATTGCCGCCAATAACCAGGCAGTTAGACCGTAGGAGACCGTGGAAGCCAATGCAGCGCCGACAATGCCGATGTAAGGTATTAACAAAATATTTAAGCCGATATTAATGATAAAATTTACAAAAGCCATGTATGCGCTATATTGGGGTAATCCTTTAGAAGCCAGATCCGCAGAGAGGATTTTTGACATCGAAAGCGCCGCGATTCCTGGCAACAAGACAATCAATGGTAAGACCGAATTTTGATACTTTGCAGAGAACACCCAAGGAATGAGCCAATCTGCCAAAACCGCTAAGACGGCTGCGGCAGTGAGAACAATCCATAAATTAATCCTTGCCAATACCGGAGTTTTCTGTTGTTGTGCTGAAGAGGCACTGGCTGCGGGAAAGAGAATGGTCGCTGTTGATTGGGTTAAAAATAACAAACGTTCTGCGACAATAACGGAAACATAATAAAAGCCAACCATTTCCTGGGAGAGAAAAAAACCGATCAGAAATATGTCAGCCCGGTAATTAAAATAATTGATAAAGTTACCAACCCATACTTTTTTTCCATACTTCACCATTTCTGTGGTAATTTTCTTGTCCAAAAGGGGAGTGAAAGGTATTGCCGAATGCCAGGCCGCCGCGCCGGCCAGGAACCAGGTTAAACCTAAGAGAATTACGACAGAGCTTATGTTTACATCAGCGAAGCAAAAAACCAGCACTAATAAAATTAACAATGAAACCGGTTTGATAAACTGTAATGAATTGTATTGTTTGAAGCGTTGCAGACCAAGGGGAATTCTAATGCCGTATTCATAAGCCATGAAACCGAGTAACAATGGTACACCCAGCCAGGCATATTCCTGGAGAGATGCTCTATCCATTGATTTAAAGAGCATCTCCGGAATGCTTGTATTAAAAAAGACCAGAAGAACGATAAAACCAACGCAAAATAAAAACAGGGCATTAATAAAATAAGCGCCGACAAGTTTTTGGTTATGAAATCGCTTGTTTCCCAAAAAATAAATCACCGCGGTTTCTAGGCCGACATTCGTAAACCGATGTATCGTTTCTGCAATGGCAAGAAAGGTAGCAACCACCCCAAATCCTTCCGGCCCTAACCAGCGGGACATGAATATGTGGTTCAGAATCCCGACACCGAACACGATGACCTGAACCAGGAAAGTATAACCTATGATTTTTTTTAATGACGAGGCCATTTATTTACACTTACACTATTGAATATCTTGAACGTTAGCTGGCTTTTGGTAAACTCCCATAAGGTATCCGCTAAGGTATTTTGAATTGTATTTTCGGAGGGCTTTAAAATGGCTGTGAAATATCATCAACAAAATTTTGGCAATACCTTTGAGGAAAAAATTAAAAATCGATTTATTTTCCCAGCGATTAAAAACTAATGGCTCAAATCCGCCGATGTATCCTTTGAAAATCGTTCTTAATTTGAATTCCTCTTCAAATTGTCGCCATGCGGTGATATCCATCGTCTTTAAATTGTGCATAGAGAGCAACCGGGGAGTTAATCGTTTCAGAAACAAGTGGTTAATCCCCAGAAAATTGGGGGCGCCCAAAAGTAGGATGCCATCCGGTTTGAGCAGTTCCAGGTGTTTTTGTACAATACTGCTCAGATTAGAAAAATGCTCGATGAATCCTAACGAGAATACCACATCAAAACGAGGCAGATCGCTTAAATCTTCAAATATGTCCCTGTTGTAAATTTTGCCCTCAATATTTAGCAACCGGAAATTTTCAGCAGTTTTTTGGCAACCGGCCTGGGAATAATCGAGAGAATGAACTTCATATCCGAAGTTATTGTGGACATAAATTAAATACTGCCCGGGCGAGCCGCCGATTTCCAACACTTTCCAACCATCCCGTTTGGGCAAATATTGATCAAAAATCTTTAATATTTCGTTTAGATAGAGATGTTCCCTGGTTTTTTTTACCGCAAGCGGGAGTTGAATATTTTCCCAATATTCGTTCCAATATGACTCTTCCGTTAATTTTTCATAATCGCGCATTGTTATAGTTGCTATTTATCCTCGCTGTTTTACAAAAGTTGATTACAATAAACGACTTTGCGTGCCGTCTGATCCCTCATTCGGATTCAATACCGTCTCGCACAAGGAATAATATTTTTCCGCCAACGCTGCAGGATGAAAATTTTCCTCAACAAAACGGCACCCGGCTTCGTTAAATGGGCATTCATCTTTAAGCTTTGTTAATATAGCCAAACCTTCCTGAACATTTTTTACCTGGAAGCAATGGGGAAGAGATTGTGTCCATAAAACTTGTCGTCCGTAAGACAGGGCTTCCAGAATCATTTTCGGAAGACCGTCGTGTCGCGTAAAACGTATCAGAACGCTGGTTTTCTGATATAGCCTCTCGATCTTTTCTACAAAGCCAAGCGGAAAGACATTGGGGAGAGACTGGGGCACCTGGTCGCTTGCAACAATATAGAATTCAACATCAGGAAGTTGCCTGGCGGTCTGAATAATCCAATCCCCGCCGAAAAATTGCCAGCGAAAGTGTGGCACGTAAGCTAACACTGCAAATTTTTGGGGAAGTGGGGGCGGTTGTTCGGGAATTTTTATGCTTGCTAAAGGAAAATTTTCTGCCTGGATTCCGATGCTGGCAAGTTCTGTTTGCAGTCCTTCATAAACGGTCAAATGATGCACATTGGGCGCTAAAATCAGCCGCTTTTTTAACCATTTTTTTATAAAATGATCGATATAAATTTGATATACATCCGTTCCAATCCAGTGAAAAAGCACTGGTTTCCCATATCGTTTTACTTTTCCTAATACTGGCAGCGGCGGTGAAATTAAATGCAGTATATCAATCGCGGAGAGATTCTTGCGAAGAGGAACATCTTCGCTAAAGGATGCTTCAATTTTTTGGGGCAGGTAAGTTTTTAATTGCCTTACCAGCATCTTTGCATGGTATGCTTCACCTAACAAAAGTATCTTTATTTTTGAATCGTTAACTGCCATAATTTTTCCGATTGCTGTTATCAGCTGGAGCGGATTTTACAAATTCCCATTTGATTTGACGCTATTGAGATAGACCTGCCGCAGCTTTTCAACCATCTGTTCCAATGAATACTGCGTGGTGACTTTCTGATACAAATTTGTGCTGATGCGGTCAGTGTCGAATCTGTTTTCCAACACTTCTGTCAAAATATTAGCCAGGCTTTCCGGTGACTCATTTCGAAAGAGTAAACCGGTTGAAAGATGGTCGATGATCTCCCGGTTTCCATATGTATCGGAGGCCACAACGGGAATTTTACAGCCACCTGCTTCTATCAGTGCGATTGGTAGACCTTCCCAGCGCGAAGGCAGAATCAGGAGATCGCAGGCTTTCATAAGGTGGCAAACATCATTGCGTTTCCTTAGAAATAATACGTCTTCGGAAATCGATAGGCGCTCCGCCTCGTGCCTGATGCTGTCAAATGTATCCCCCTCTCCGGCCAGGAGGAACTTGGGATGATGGGGCAACTGCTTTGTTTTCAAAATCGCAATTGCTTGCATTAAAATATCATGCCCCTTCTGAAAATCAAATCGGGCCGGGGTGAGGCATAAAAAGCTGTTCTCAGGGAGATTTAGTTCCTTCTTTAAATCCGAGCCGGATGTCTTATCCTGCGTACCTAATCCCGAAAAATCTACCCCATTCGGAATAAACAAACAGTTATCAATCGAGTAAGTGTTGCGGACAAACTCCCGATCCTCTTTTGAGACAGCGATAAGAACATCGGTTTTTTGAAATAAATATTTCTCCAGCCGAAAACGTAGCCCCAATTGGATTCGGCTCCCTATCGTCTTTTTAAATTCAAATTTATGTATATGCAATCCGTGAAGTGTTGCCAGGAGAGGGACGGACGGTTGCGAAAATGGATATTTGAGGATCGCTAAAAGAGGCTTGAGATGATGGACATGGATTAGCTCGGGTTTATATTTTCTTATCTTCGCCAGAGAGTATCCCTTATCTACCAGTTGTACGTTTTGCAAGTCAGCGAATTTATTTGTAGATGTCCCTCTTTTTGCTAAGATAATAAATTCAAAATCCGGCATCCTCCCTGCGATTTGACTGATATGTTTCAGCCCACCACCTAATTCAAAACTGTCTGTTAACAAAGCAATTCTCACTTAAGCCTCTCTAATAAGGACTTATTCATTGCAGATTTTTATTTTTGTACTAAACGAGAAATTTAATGTACATGCATTGTCGCCTGAATTAGAATAATATTTTTTGAGCTGGGAATTAGCATCTCAATTGAGGTTCACTAATTTTTGAATCTGTAGATAAAGGTAATTTGACTTTTAGACAAATTTGGTTTAAATTATAATGTAATCTAAAAAATTCATATTTGTCAACCCCAGCTGGGCCTACGGGCTCACTGGCCCCCGTTGGGTTACGATCCAACGGGTTTTTTTTAATATAGTTTTTGTATGAATCGGGTTTCCTTTCTCATCGTTGGATTTAACCTATATCATTCTGTAAAAGATGCGCAGAACGATATGAATGGGGCTACTACGAAGTGGCTAAATATTCGTAGCCTGTGTCAATCTTATTCGCACTTATTTGGCAAAGATGCAAATCTCAAAGATATATTCTATTTTTCAGCCTTGGCCGAACACTTGGAGGCTAGCAAACCTGAGGTGACAACACGACATCGAAAATATATTGAGTGTTTGAGGGAAACGGGGATTAAGATAAATCTAAATCGATTTAAAAAGAAAGAATATAGGTGCCCATATTGCCGAAAGAGAATTATCCATCATGAGGAAAAAGAAACTGATGTGACAATGGGAGCTTGGGTGGTTGCTCTATTTATGAAAGACGAGTGTGATACGGTAGTTTTAGTAACAGGAGATACTGATTTATTGCCAGCTGTAAAAATTGCCAGTTACCTTTATTCTGAAAAACGAATTGTTTTTGCATTTCCATACAAGCGTAAGAATAGAGAACTTATGCAGCAGTGTCCTGGTTCCTTCACAATAAATCGCAACCAATATGTAAGGCATCAATTTCCTAACCCCTTTAATACTGCATCTGGTAAGGAGATAGCAAAACCCGCTTCCTGGTAATTATTTTTAGTTTCCATTGGACGATTTTTCCGTTTCAAAAAATTCAGCATATTTCCCTTGAAAAAAAGCTCCCCTTTCCTTAACATATATTTGTTCACCAAAAAATAATTCACAAATAATGCAAAGAATCAGCCTATTCTGTATAGGGACATTTCTTTGCCTGTGGATGGGGCTCTGTTTTTCTCAGGAAAGCCCGTCTCCGGAAGAATGGTTGGAAAACTTCGAGACCGAGGAGATCGGACAGGTAGATTTTTTACAAGTTTTGCAGGATTTGAGCAATCATCCAATATCCATTAATTCTGCGAAAACCAGAGACTTGTTACGGATTCCATTCCTGGATCAACAAGCTGCCAGGCAAATCATCCAATATCGCAACGATAAAGGACAGTTTAAAGATCAGAATGATCTTGCCAACGTTCCCGGTATGAACGAAGAACTATTATCTGCAATTTTGCCTTATATTCAATTTGAACAGCCCCAACAATTTTATCATATCGATTATCGAATACAAACCTCGCGATTTTTGCATAAACTTCGCGGATTCGAAGAAGGCGAGTATGAGAAGCCGTTCTATTTGTATCATCGGCTCCGATGGCAGCCGAAGTCGGATTTAAAACTCGGGGTATTGTGGGAGAAAGATATCGGCGAAGCGGAAACATTTGATTTCGGATCGTTTTATCTGAACTATCATTGGCAGGACTTCAAATCGCATATTCATATCGGGGATTTTAATTTAGAAACCGGTCAGCGATTGGTATTAAGCAATGCCTATGGCTCTCCGTTGATGGTTGGCAATACTCATCCTTTTACTCAGCGGTCATTCCGTTGGCGTGCCAAAAGTGCTGTTGATGAAAACGCATTTATGCGAGGAATCTTGTGGGATTATTCAATTTCGCCGAGCACCCAACTCGTTCTGGCTTACTCTCAAAACGATCTGGATGCCAGATTAACTGATGATTCCACTGCTGTGCGTTCTTTATATCCTTCCGGCTATCATCGCACTGCTTCGGAAACGGAGAAGCAAAATCGATTGAGTGAGTCCTTAATCAGCGGCGTTATTCGCAGGACCTTCGCAAACGCTCAAATCGGATTGCAAATAGCGCGTGCAGAATACTCATTGCCAATAATCAATAGAGACCGGTTCACTTACTTTTCCGGGTTTTATTCCGCTCAAAAAGATTTGTTGGGAATGCAGGGAGAAGCGGCTTTTCTTAATGGCAAATTTCCGGCATTTCAACAGACACTGTTCTTTAAAACACTCGATCCGCGAGTGATTTATGGTGCTCTATTTTATTACTATCACCCACGATACTGGTCTTTGCACGGGCGGGCATTTGGCAAAATTAGCAGTCAACCGGCCAATGAATTAGGCTATTTTCTGACCGTCAGTGCACGGTTGTTGAAAGGAACGGAAATCGGCGCCTATTTTCACGCTTCCCGGCCGGCCCGCTCAACTGATGAATTTGCTTTTTTAAAGCGCAGTCAACGGATACAATTACGGCAAAAGTTAAATAATTCGGAATTCAGGATACGTTTTACACATCGGATTCGTGAAGGGCCTGCAATCGATGAATCCAGGGAATTCATGCTGATCGAGCAAACTACGAAAATCCTGCGAGTGCATCTTTCCACTGAGGTGAGCAAAAGATTACGATTCAGTCATCGGGTGGAATTTAGTTGGGCGGATTCAACAGTGACATCAAATCGTCCTTATGGGGTATCATTTTACCAGGATGTTCGCTATCGCGTTGATAAACTCACCTTGCAGGGTCGTTGGACACAATTCGAAGTGCCGGATTACACCTATCGGTTGTACGAATTTGAGACAGACCTTCCCGGCAATTTTAGAAACATCCTTTTGAATGATCGCGGCTTGAAGTGGTTTTTCCTGATCAATTATAAAATCAGTCCTCAATGGAATTTAGCACTCAAATACAGAGAAATTTATTATCCCGATGAAGAGACGGTAGGGAGTGGTTTAAATACTGTGTTAGGAAATCGAAAAAAAGAACTGCGGGCGCAGGTGCAGATATTTTATTAGCACTGGCTAATAGCCAAAAGACCGCATTGATTTTCTAAGCTTTAATGGGAGGCCAAATTCTTGAGCCTCTTTTTTTAGCCACAAAATATTTTTACTTAGATAATTTAAATTCGCCTGAAAATTGTGACCGGTGATGCTTGCCAAGGCTCTTGATCCATATAAGATTATATTGAGTATAATTTCTGATCTTATAAATGGAGTGAAGGTAAAAAAGGCATAAAACAAAAACTGCTATACTCAAAGTCAAGGCGTTTTGAGATTTTAATTTCATTCTAACAAAAGCATTTTTCTCACTTTTTGCCTCTGTCCAACGCGTATTCGATAAAAATAAATTCCAGTCGACATATACTTGTTATTTTCGTTAGTTCCATCCCAGGTTACTTGATGCTCTCCTCTTGTATAAATTCCCGATAGCAGTCTACGAATTCGTCTGCCAGAAATATCGAAGATATCCAAGTACACATTTGCTTTTCGTTCTAAAAAAAAGCGAATAGTTGTGGTGGAATTAAATGGATTTGGAAAGTTCTGAAATAGCTGGAATACTTCTATCAGTGGTTTAGGAGTGGTAGTCACACCGGTTATCACCGGCAATCTTGCTTTATTTAAGACTATTTTTTCACCGGTCGTATAATGTCCGGTTCTGCTAACCACATACACATGTCCTGAATCAGAAACCGCCAGCGACTTGTATCCTCTGGCATGATAAACACCCCCGGTAGTGGAAACAACGTTGCTAAAGGAATCTCCGAAATCAGAAGAATAAGTAAATAAAATGCTTTCCACACTGGTCGGGTCTTTCCAGATTGCGCAAATACCCACATTTGGATTAAATTGCATATAGGGCCAGGGATGGCTGGAAGGTGGGGTATTGCTAAATTCGTATAATACTAAAGGTTGAGAAAAGGTGTGCCCGTAATCCTCGGATTTTATAAAGAGAATTTTGGGGGTGGTGTTTGGTCCGGCTCCATAATAAACCACAAAAACGTAATTTTGGTAGGCAGCCGCCGAAGAACTGGATGCAGCGTAGGTCACGGTATCCAGGTCGGTTGGTGCTGAATAAGAAATTCCACCATCGGTAGAACGAGCAGCGAGAATGGTCGAATAGTAACTTGAGTCTTGACCTCCCCAAATGCATAATAAATCTCCATTGCCACATTCTACCATAGAGATATTATGAAAGGGTGTAAAATGGTTGACATTTAACAACGCTTTTTGTGAAAAGCTAATGCCGCCATCCGTAGTCTGCCAGATCGCTATACCGCTTGAGTCGTCATCGTCTAGTGCTGCATGCCCTATTCCTGCATGATCAAATATGAAATCAATCATATACTGATAGCTGGTCAGACTATAAAAGTTGGGCAGAAAGGTGTCGCCTCCGTCCAGTGATTTTTTAACTCGGTGAACATAAGAAGCCGGCCACCAATATGAATTGTAAAAAACAAGGGGGTTATTTTGATAATCAAAAGCAATCATTGATTGATCCCAGGACCAATCTAAATTAGGATCGGGAATGCTGTCCACTGTTTTTGTCGGCTCAAAGGTTTCTCCGTTATCGGTAGTGTAAGTGTAATTAATGAGCCAGGTGGGGTTATCATATAAATAAGTTTCCCAACTGACAGCCATTATTTCCCGGTCATCAACAGCAGTTACCGGAGTTCCAACTGCCTTTACGCCCAGCGTCCCCTGATCAATGATAATATCGGAGCTGAATTGCTGGCCAAAAATCGGCAGAATGCCACACAGGATCCAAAGAAATGTTGATTTGAGTATCATCATCATACCCCTTCATGCAGAATCAATTTATATTCAATGGGGAAATACATATTAGTTAATATTGGCCCCCAAGTTACTGAAAGACGACAATAAGATTATCGAAGTAAAATCATCTTTTTGCTACTCCCAAATTGTTCTTGTCCATCATAGGATTGCACTAAAATACGGTAAATATAGATCCCGGAAACCACTTCCTCACCGTTTTGATTTTGTCCGTTCCATGTAGTTTGATATTTTCCTGAATTCAAAACCTGCTCAACCAATGTTTTTACCTTTTGACCTAAAATATTATAAATGGACAATGTTACTTTAGCTGTTTTTGGTATAACGTAAGTGATCTTAGTAGAAGGATTAAATGGATTAGGAAAGTTTTGATAAAGTGTGAACATCTGTGGATTTTCCAGATCTGATCTTGGCTTAACTTTCGGGAATAACAATTTATTTCGAAAACTATGATAACCATCAATACCCTCTAACTGAATCTTAGCTGTCCAGGTAAGTGGATGCTCAGGATATTTGTTCTTTAAATCAGTATATACTTTACCCGCATCAGTTTTGTTATTTTCATAATAAAGCAATATTTGGAATGCTCTAAACAGTGCATGTGCTTCCGCATGGCTGCCTGAGAATTGAGTTTGGATCATTTGAACGATCCTGCGAGCCTTTGTTAATTCATAATATTTTAAATAATTCTGTAAAAGATACATGCTCCCTAGACGTTTAAAATTCGTGTTTGTTATTTGCTGGACAATTCCATTTAAATAAGTAGCAAAACTTGAGTCTGTACTAGACCTAAAATAAGCGTGGTTTACTAAAAAAGAGTAAATAGCATCAATTAGCACGCAGCGAGTCGTTTCCCGAAGGGATGGATACCCACAATTCGCAAATTTTCTGCACCATGCACTCCCATTTGCACCAGATTGCGATTTCGTTCTGATTCAGGCCGTATTTTTTCGGTTATCTGGCTATTTTTGTACATACTCCACCCTCTCGACAAGATCGAGACAAGCCCTGGATTTTCTCCTCGCTCGCTATTCATTGGATTGGTTCTACTAACCGAAACGTCATCCAAATTTAAGCATTCGGATGCGCTCCCAGGCCCCTAGGAAATCTTTCAGCCACGATGTATATCTCAAAAACCGGTAGATGATCTTTCGCCCCTGGCGAATGATTTGGGCAGGAATGCAAATGATTGTCTGCAAGAAGGTGCGAAATTCCATCTTCAGCACTTGAACACAGCGGTTTTTATAGCGCATCATCAGCGCCAACCAGGCCTTCAGATTCCAGGCTAGGGCCGCCATCACCATATAGGCCCAGTTGCTCAAAAGATTATCCACCGGCATCCGCATCGCGTTGACACCATTCTTCAGCTGCGCTATCACGTTCTCCTGATCACAGCGACCGTTGGCCAACTCCACCACTTCTGCCGCACTCAGATCCTCCCGGGTGGTAATGTAGAAGAAATACCGGATATCATCAAATAATACCGACTCCCCTTTCTCCACACTCAGATTCTTCCTCACCACCACTACACGATAATCTTTGCTGCATTTTCCCGGACGATACCAAAACTCGGCCACTTCTTCACCCACCAGGCGGATGTTCTTAAACTCCCGCCGGATAATCACCTGCTCTTTAATGTTCTCCGGCTTGCTTCGCTGTCGGGTTTTTATGCGATACTTCGCCTTGCGCTCCAATACTTGCCAGGCGCTTTCCTCAAGCAATTGGGCGCGTTTAGTAAGCCCCCGGTGAGCATCCATTCCAAACACAAAATCGACTTTCTCACTCCAGCGGTCAAAATGCGCGGTCAACGAAAAATCCGTATCGCCCCGAAGACAGATGCTCTTGGCATGATCCCACACCACATCAATCGCTTTGTCAATCCATTCTACTGCACCCTGATGGCTGACCACATTGCCGGGCCGGTTGACCAGGTATAACACTTCCCGGGTATTGGCCAAGGAAATGATCAAGGGGTGATATCCCCAGATCCCTTTATAAGAAATATCCATGCCTGCCTTGCATTCTCCAAAGGTGGGCGCCACAGTTCCGTCTATATCGATCAACGCCTCATCCAATAAATCCCGGCCACGATGCCTCCACACTCGCTGACGGGTTGTATTAATGGCTTCCATCAAATCCTCGATGTCGCTAACAGCAAAACGCCGGGTAAAATCCCCCGCCGTGGTCGGGTCTGGAATGCGCTCGGCGCCCAGCCCATTCAAAAACACCTCATCGCTGCGACGTAATTCTATATCCTCAAGCCTTATCCCACCGGTCAACACGTTATATGCAATATTCAGAACATGATCACTTTCATGGTAAGGAAGGTGATACTTCAGCAAATTCAATCGATCATTCAACTCATCTACTAAACCGATTTTCTGTACCATCTGATGAATCGCACCTATCCCTCCATAACTTAATGCCTGGGTCTTTTCGCTGACTTCATAGTGGATATTGCTGCCGCTCATCATCGGATTCTCTTGATCACTATAATGCTTCCGCTCTAATCGTTTCTCAATTCTTTGCTTGCTATCTGTGATAACTTTTCGGTATTTTTGCTTTGATAAATGGCTCACTTGAAATGCTCCTTTTTTTGACTGGCATGTCTTTGGTCAGCATGCAGTATAGTCAATAAAATCAGGCATTTCGAGCCATTTATCAATTTTTTCTCGCTATAACCACGCTTGTATAGGGACTAGTACTGGAGATGCAGACATGATCCCCGCGGATGTGACGTCTGTTAAGGGACAGGTCGAAGTGTCCAAGGAGACACGGCCCAAAAACGTGGCCGTTTACTTTTATATCAAGATAAACTAGAAAAGCTAACAACAGCATCCACATATGACCATCATTTGCCTGCGGCTCACAATGGCATGTGATTCTGGCCGTTAGTAAACCTAACAAGCGCAGCCAGGCGAACCAGTCATAGGCGGCGCTTAAAATAAAGCTCGTTGCGCTAATAAAATTAAGTGGTTACATTAAAACTGCGGGCGTGTATGGCTGGTCGCCTGATGCGCGTACCGGGTGTGCCGGGTATGGCACGTACCTAATAGGGTGAAAGTGTCCCTATACCAGGTATTCACGGAGCCGAAGGCTAGGAGAAGGGCAAGGGCGTCATCGCGAGGCTCCGCCCTATCCCGATTACGACAGGAATCCCCTATTGCAATAAAGATATTAAGTCCGAGAATTGCTGTCGTATGATGACAATGACACATTACTCGTTTTTTTGAAACTATGCAACCGCGGTGCAAAAATCCCTTTTAATCTTCACATAAATTTTTAATAGGTAAAGAGGGGGCGCAAGAGCGGCTGGAATTTAATGTCAACTCTTTTGGGTTAGACCTGCTAAGCCAGCACCCAGAAATCCTCCCAGAACATAGCCGGCTAACTTTTGAAAGTAAAAGTACGTGATAGTCCAGCTGTTGTAATCTCCCAAGATTAATTTCGCATGTTCATTATTGAGTTCCACAATCGGAAGTACCTGGTCTAAACTTGCCCAAAACATTTTGAACAAATCCCAATTTGATTTCTCAATCGAACCGAGCAGAACGAGAAATCCGAGAATAGCGATACCACCAAACCACCACAAGACTCGAAAATACCTGGCGCCCAGGCCGTAGCCGATGGTCAATTGCAAGAGTGTCAACCCGATCCAGCGTAGCCACTCGCGGGGTTTCCCATCATTTCGCTCCAATGCGGTGCGGCGCGATCGTTTACGTGCAGCATAGCGGATCGCATTGGCTTTTGCCGGGTAACCTGACCGACTGAGCATAATCGCCAGTTGTTCATAGGGTTGTGGTGAAAAAGTCCTGTCCCGTTCAAGCCACTGTATGAACCACTCCCTATTCCGTTTTGCAATATCAGCTGCCCCCATTGCGCCAAAGCCTCCAAGACGATGGTAGGTAAAACCTTCCAACTCCAAATACTCGGGCCATGAATCTGTCATGACATCTGCATCCTGAATTGCCCCAACAGTCGTGTTTCTTAAAACCATTCTGGATGCTTCCCCCCAATTTGTCGGCTGCTGAGTTTGTGCGGATCCAAGACGCAGCTCGCCGGTGATGGTTGCCCCTGTGAGATCAATTGCTCCGATAGTAGCCCCGCACAGGTCAAGGCTGGAACCTATTCTGCTGAAATAAAGGATTAACTCTTGATCCGTCGAAAACCTGGTAAATCGCGCAAAAAGATTCTCGCCGATCTCGGTGCCATCCATGGTGAGCAAACCGTCAAAGGTACTGCCATCCATCCCGAGCTGTCCACCAATCCTGGCGCCCGTCAGGTCGATCTCCTTGAAGGTGGCTTCCTCGTGCATAAAAAGGTGCCGACCAATCTCGATTCCACTCATAGTGAGCGGGCCGTCGAAGGTGCTGCTGCCCATGTCGAGGCTTCCACCAATCTTGCTACCCGTCAGATCGACCTGCTTGAAGGTGGCTTTCGCGCACATAAAAAGGTGCTGGCCGATCTCCGTTCCGTTAATAGTAAGCAGGTCGTTGAATGTGCTACCGCCCATATCGAGGCTCCCGCTAATTCTGGCACCTGTAAGGTCTACCTCGGTAAAAGTGGCTTTTCCACTCATA
>JABAHQ010002799.1_pt2 | contig 33532 bp, 20 predicted proteins | sample 7062091 | NCBI WGS metagenome assembly JABAHQ01 (sample SAMN14534359, study PRJNA622989) | marine sediment metagenome | biome: marine biome [ENVO:00000428]; feature: marine pelagic biome [ENVO:01000023]; material: deep marine sediment [ENVO:00002113] | place: India: Gulf of Kutch | collected... | reverse complement strand
TAGTCAAAGCAATTCCGGGCTGCCTGCCAATTATATCACATCTGTCGCCATTGACTTTAATAACAATACATGGATAGGCACACATCATTGGTTTTATAGAGGTCGTCTTGTAAAGTTTGACGGCACCCATTGGACGGTATATAGCTCTAATAATTCCGGGTTACCTCATAACAGTGTCAAATCTATTGCTATCGATGCAAATGATAATAAATGGATTGGGACTTTCGATGGGCTGGCAAAATTTGATGGGACCAACTGGACCGTTTTCAATCACGCTAATTCTGGATTACCGAATAACGTTATCCGTTCTATCGCAATCGACGATAGCGGTAATAAGTGGATCGCAACTGAAGATGGCCTTGCCAAGTACGATGGGAGCAATTGGATAGTCTATAAAAGTACCAATTCCGGATTGCCCGAAAACTCTGTTTTTCCCTTAGCCATTGACAGTGACAATAATAAATGGATTGGAGCGTGGCGTAACATTTTTGGAACATATGATGGTGCTGGCCTGGCAGTGTTTAATGAAGAGGGAGTCGTGCTTTCAATTGAAACGGATAAAATAGTATCCACCAGAAATTATCTTCTTCAGCAAAACTATCCCAATCCTTTTAACCCGACAACAACTATTGAATTTACCCTGCCGCAAAGCGGTTTTGTGACCTTGAAAGTGTATAATATTCTCGGACAAGAAGTAGCGACATTGCTGCAAGCGCACAAACCTGCCGGAAGCTATGCCGTCAATTTTGATGCCTCGGAGTTAACTTCCAGTATCTATTATTATACCTTGACGGCGGATGGGTTTAAACAATCGCGCAAAATGGTGTTGCTGCATTAAGTTGTATACTTCACTTAATACTTCTGATTTTTTTTGTTAAAGCGCAAAAAATGGCCAATCCATCTCTAACCCAAGCATTAAATTTCCCACAGATTGATAGCGGCTGGTAGAAACATGGGCATGTTGGGTTATGGTATGAACGTCGCGGAAATATTGCTGGAACGGATGCTCGCTGCGGATCGCTGTAGACCCTGCTACGGAGTGGACCAGATCTACCGCTTCAGCTGATGCTCTGGTGGCGGAGATGGTTGCCAACTGGATTTTCATTTTTTGCGACAGACCAAGCATCTGCCCCTGTGTGACGGTTTCCCAACCTTCGCGCAGCGCCTCATACAAGTAAGCGCGCCCTGCTCCCAGTAGTGCTTCCGCTTGCGCTGCCTTTGCTTGTGCTTCCGGTCGTTCCCGCAAGGCTGTTGTAGTGAAATGCGGTGTCTTCTTTTTGGCCAAATCGATTAATTCGTTAATTGCCGCACGGGCGATCCCCAGTGCCGGCGGGGCCAGGGCAGCAACCGGCGGCCAAATTGTCATGCGGTAGAGAGGCCCCCGGTAGGCTTGGCCGGGATTTTCCAATGGCATCAGCACGGCAGTTCTTCTTTGTGGGACGAATATATTTTTGGCAACTACATCATGACTGCCGGTGCCGCGCATCCCGACGGTATGCCAGGTGTCGAGTATTTCGGTATCGCCGGAAGAAAAGAATGTCAGCATTTGAAGCGGCTGTCCGTGCTCTCCTACTTGCGGCTGGTCACCCTTCATAATGAAAGACGGCGCCATATACCAGGAACATTGATGGCAGCCACTCACAAATGGCCAACGTCCTGACAGGCGATATCCGCCCTCAACCGGGGTTGCCTGCCCGGGCGGAAAAAGCGCTCCGCCCATTATTTGATCCGGCCCGCTGTCAAAAATCTCTTCCGGACCGTCGTCCGGCAGCCAGGCAAGAAACGGGTGGATGGCCGAAGAAAGCTGCAGATTCCAGCCGGCGGCGCTGTCAATTTCGGAAACCGCTTCAAAAACCCGAAAGGCGGTCATGGGATCGACCTCATGGCCGCCGAGAGCTTTGGAAGTCCACAATCGAAACAGACCTGCTTCCGCCATAGCATCCACTACCGGTTGGGACAACTGCCGTTGTTGTTCGGCTTCGGAAGCATATTGCTTTATGATGGGGGCAACTTTTTTAACACTGTCAAGCAAATTGTCAAGTGGAGTAGCCCCGGTTTGATTTTTGTCCATAGTNNACGGAATAACCTATTAAGTCAAGTGCCGAAGGAGCCGCTAAGTTTTAAGTGCACAAGTTATTTTTTCCGTACGCCTACACAGCATATTTGATCTAGGCAATTTACTTGAACATATCCGGGTGGAATTCCAAAGTCACTTCGGAAATCCTGTCCACAGGAAATCCCGCTTTTTGGGCATGTTCGCGAATGGCCTCGGGATCCGGGGCATAGTATTCACAATAAATTTTCCCTTCGGCTTCCGAGTAGTAACTCCGGATCCAGGTTACCCCTGGCATTCCTTCTACCACCTCTCTGGATTTTAATCCTGCGGCGTCGATCTGTTCGCGGGTAAGCTGACCCACTGTTCGTTCAATAATATATCTCTTCATGATATTTCCTTTTTGATAAGTTTTGGAATTAAATTTGTGTGTTGCGCGAAAAAGGTCTCGGCGGTTTTACTTCAATTGTGCCTGCACTTCATTTAAGAAAATTATGTCATCACCTTCATTTGCAATGGCCAGTGCGTTTTCTGCATACGCTTTGTTTTTTTCGACCAGGCCTTGTACCTTGAAGACCTTCGCAAGCTGCAATAACATCCAGCCTTCCCCTTTACGATCACTGATCTCCTGGCGCAGCTTCAGGGAAGTTTCGTATGCCTTCTTCGCTTTACCCAACTGCTTTAAATTCAGGTAGATATCTCCTCGCAGGGCTAATGCATGGCCTTCTAATAGCGGCTGGTTGGCCTGCTTATGAATTTGAATGGCTTCTTTCAGACGATTTAAGGCTTGTTCATATCGATTTAGCTTAATCAAAGTAGTAGCCATGCTATTCAGCATGAAGCCGGCGTGTACCTTGTCCTCTTTTTCAAGAAAGATCTTGAACGCCTTGTCGAAGTGACCCAACGCCTGCTTATAACGGCCTCGCTGCCATTCAATGATTCCCATGGTGTTGAGAATCTCGCCCTGCTCGCTCTGGTCTAATAGTTTTTCGGCGAACTTGTACGCTTCCTTATAATACTTCAGCGCCTGCGATGCGCCATCGGTAAGGTTGCGCGTTGCAGCGGCCATTCCTTTTACAGCATTGAGCTTGATTCTCAAATCTTCTGCTTGCTCACCCATTTCCCGGACTTTTTTCCAGGTTGCAAATGCATCACTGTATCTGCCGTCTTTTTCCAGAACATCTGCAATCGTACCCAATACCCGGGTTTCATTTTCAGAATCTTGCAGATGTTTGTAAACCACTGCAGCCTCTTCAAGATGAGGCAACGACTCGCTGATTGTTCCAAATGATACCAGTGCCTTACCCAACGCGTACAAAGCGATTGCCAGTTCCGAAGCTATTTTTCGAGTTCTACTCATATCCACTGCTTTTTCATAACAGCGCAGCGCTTCTTCCGCATTTCCCTGTATCAAGTAAATGTCCGCCAAAGGAAGGAGTGCGACGGTCGGTCTTCCACTATATCCGGTTTCTTCCCAAGTTTGAACCATTGTTGTAAAGTAGCGGATCGCTTTGTCATAATCACCTATATGCCGGTAATAACTGCCGGCCATAAAGTTAATATATATAGTTCTGCGGTACACCGAGATTTGGTCATATAATTCAAGCGCATCATCGACGCATTTCTTGGCCTCATCAAAATCGCCCAAACGCATTAAGATCGTAAAAAGAGAATTTAGATCCTGAACCAGAACATCAGGCGTACCTTTGCGAGTACCCATTTTAATAACTTGCCGGATGATTTCGGCAGCCTCATTATCCCTGCCTTTATGCACTTCAAGATACCCTATGCTTCTCAAAACACGTCGCTCGGTGTCCTCATGGCTCAGTTCTTTGCTCAAACGATGCGCTTCCATGAGGGCAACCGCCGCCTCATCCAAACGATTGCTGAGAATAAGTAAATCGCCCAATCGAATATAGACTTCGGCGCGATTGATATCATCGGATTGGATGAACATCAGCAAGCGGTCTATGATCTCTTTCTGACGTTTCACGTATCCAAGATGTTCGCAGGTCCGCTCCATTTTTAGAAGGACGTCGATGCGTATTTTTTCACGCTGCGGATCCTCCGGTAATTTTGAAATCCACCGTTCTACTTTTTCCAAAATATTCAGTGCAACTGAATGAGATTTCATCATTAGATCATCTGCGGCTATACAGCCATAATGAATCGCTTTCTCCCAATTTTCTGCCTTGCCAAAATGATCCATCAACAAGACCGCATGTTCTTCAAGGCGATCGCCATAGCTCTGTTCCAGGGCCTCTCCAATCAGAGCATGAAGGGGTTTCCTTTGACGTTTCAGCAAGCTCTCGTAAGCCACCTCCTGTGTCAATGCATGCTTAAACCGGAATGTTGCTTCGGGCAGCACGCGAATCTGCCGAATCAACCCCAACTCCCGTAGCGTCTTCAACGAGTTGTCAAGTTCAACTTGATCCGTCAGGGCTTTTTTAAGAACACTCTCCGTAAATTCGCGTCCAATCACCGACGCCACCCGCAGAGCCTCCAGAGAATCCGCGTTGAGTCTGTCCAAGCGGCTTCGAATGACGGCCTGGATGGTATGTGGAAGATGAATCTGACTCCTGGACTCCGTTAAAATAATTTTTTGACCTTCAACTTTTATGGCTCCTCCTTCATGAAGTGTTTGGCTAAGTTCTTCAACAAAGAAAGGATTTCCGTCGGTTTTCTCATGAATGAGCGCAGTTAATTCATCGGACAAGCTCTCCGCTCCCAATATGGATTTTACAATCCCGGCTGAACAGGACGCTTCTAACGGAGCAAGCTGGATTTGGGTATGGTTTGCCGGGTTGCCCCATTCGAACGCAACCTCCGGACGATGCGTTACAACTAAGCAGAGCGGAAAACCGGAGATCATTTCTGAGAGTTGTTTTAGTATATTATGAGATTCATCGTCCACCCAATGCCAGTCATCGAGTAGAATAACAAGCGGATTTTTGTTTGCTGCAAGCGTAAGAATGGCAGAAACTCCTTTCACGGTTAGCTGCTGTATATTGCCGCTATCCAAAAGATCCGGTAAAGGATATTTTGCACTATCCATAGAAAGTAATTGCAAAAACAGGGCGAGATAAGCTTCAAGATGGGGATCTATCCCTAAAATCCGTGATACAACGGTTTCAACTTGCTTTTCGCCAATATTCTCCGGTACGATGTTCAGGAGTTCTCTTAAAAGGGCGCGGAAAGGAAAATAGGGAATTGTATTTCCGTATGATTGGCAGGTTCCCTGTATGAGACTGATATCTTGTTCAAGTTGATTCCGGAATTCGTAAATCAGGCGGCTTTTGCCCAGGCCGGCTTCACCGATAATCGTCACGAACTGCCCATTTCCCTTTATCACTTTGTTGAGAGAAGCGTTGAGCATGTGCAGCTCTTTTTCTCGTCCTACAAGTTCGGACAGTGCAGCACTTTCAACTACTTCGAAGCGTGTATGGAAGCCAGAGTCACCTTTAATGACAAAGGACTCAACCGGCCGGGACCTTCCTTTGATTATAAATGATTTGCCGGAAGGCTCCGCATCAAAAAACGGTTTGATGAGGCGGTGGTTTTTAGAACTGATCAGGATTTCATCTTCATTCGCTTCCGCCGCTAATCGCGAAGTGATTTGTTTTGGTTCCCCGGTTAATTTGAATCTACGATTCGAGCCGTCGCGAGGCTGCACAACCACCAGGCCGGCATCTATACCAGTGTGTATCTGTATTTTTTCCTCGATTCGATCGCCTAGGTCTTTATTGAGCTCTCGTATCAATTTATGCAGCTCAAGCGCAGACCCAACAGCGCGGTTGAGGTCGTCTTCATGGGTAATCGGAACCCCGAATAGCAGGACGATTTCATCTTCACTAAATTGATTAACCAGACCCAGGTGCTTATTCACAATCTGAGTAACCTGGTTGCCAATCGATTCCATAATATAATTAACTTCTTCCGGTTCGAGATTTTCTATCAAACTGTCATAACCGGTTAAATTGGAGATAACAATTGCCACCTGCCTTCTTTCACCTTTCGGTGATATGTGCCCGCTTTGTACTTTTACTGCTGGCTTTGGTAATGCGCCCACTGAATCATAAATAGGAAGTATCGATTCGGAATCGATTCTTAATACCCTTTTTAAGTCAAGAATTACATCCTGCGTAGATTTATAGCGTTTTTCCGGATTCTTTTGCAATGCTTTATGCACTATATTTGAAAGCTTGTTAGGGATACCGGATTTGAGGCCGCTAAGCGGTTCTGGATCTTTGTTCATAATGGCATACATGACCGCCATCTCATAATCGCCTCGAAATGGCAGTTGTCCTGCTAACATTTCATATATCACCATGCCAAATGACCAGATATCTGTACGGTGATCGACGGCGACGCCACCATGCGCTTGCTCCGGTGATAAGTAGGCAATCGTACCGATGGTTGTCCCTGTTTTGGTGAACTGCATCACGCTCGGCAATTTCGCCAGACCAAAGTCCATGATTTTGATATGGCCATTTTCGGTTCGCATAATATTAGCGCTTTTAATATCGCGGTGGATGATGCCTTTTTGATGCGCTGCCTGTAACCCCGCGGCAATTTGGATCGCGTAATCGATGGCCTCCTCGATCGGGATGGTGCCCTGCGCTTGAACCACCTCCTGCAAGTTTTGGCCTTCGACATATTCCATCACGATGAACATATGATCATCAGTTTCTTCAATTTGATGAATAGTGGCGATATTGGGATGGTTGAGTGCCGCGGCGGCTTTCGCCTCTATTTTAAAGCGTTTTTTTGCCTCCTCTTGCGAGGCAATTTCTTGTGGCAGGAACTTTATAGCAACCGTGCGCCCAAGCTTGGTGTCTTCCGCCTTGAATACTACTCCCATACCACCTTCGCCGAGCTTGGAGAGGATTTTGAAATGGGATATAGTTTGATTTACCATTGCTCCTCACTTTTTGTTGTAAATAAAATAGTGGAAACAATTTCAGGATACCTTCCAAGTTAGCATTTTAAAGCAAGTTAAACAAGCATTTTGACCGGGAAAATTATGACAAGTATAATTTGAAGAAAAAAAGTGAACTTTATACCTGACATCAAATTCCTCCTTTGAAAAATTAATAATTCTTGGTATTCTATTTATGAGCCGTATACTTATAGGTAATTGAAAAATTCGATCTGAGGTAAAACACAAGATGCCAGACAATTTATCAAATTTTGCCTTGTCGTATCTTCTGGAATTTGCCGGTATTTTAAACCGCCAAACCGACTACAACGAAATTTTACGCCTGGTATCGCTCAAGGCAACCGATATGCTGGATGCGGAATATGCCTTAATCCTTATGATTAATCCCAGCACCCAGGAGACGGTTAAAACCGTCATGCGCAAGGGGAGTAAATTCAGCGCCCCGGGTGTGGATACCGCCCAGCGGCAGATTACCGGCTGGATGATGGATGAACAATCGGCCTTCATCAGCGAGGATATTAAAAAAGATCGCCGTTTCTTCAAATTGGATAGTATCGAACTTCCGGTTAAGTCAGCAATTGCCGTTTTGTTAAAAGTGGAAAATTTAATTTTGGGATCCATTGTTGTATTTCGAGGAGCAAAGGCTGAACCGTTTGCAGAGGCCGATCTTACGATGTTGCAACATATCGCCCTGATTTCCGTGCCATACCTGCGGAATATTGAGAAAATCCGGGAATTTTTTAAACCGGCATTGCCGGAAAGCTCCCTTCTCAAAAAATACACCGGTGCTTCCCTGATAGGTACTAGCAAAAAATTTCTGGAATTACTGCAGGCAATTGAGGCCGCTGCCCGCTGTGATGTGGGCGTGGTCTTGGAGGGGGAAACCGGTACCGGCAAGGAATTGATTGCCCGGGCCATCCATCGCTTCAGCAATCGAAATGCAAAGCCATTTATTGCGGTTGATTGCGGGGCAATTCCCAACCATCTGTTAGAGAGCGAATTATTTGGCTATAAAAAGGGCGCCTTTACTGGCGCAACGAAAGATCGCCAAGGATTGATTGAAGAAGCGGATGGCGGCACGTTGTTTATCGATGAGGTTGCCAACCTGCCCCTGGAGATGCAAGCTAAATTTATGCGTTTTCTTCAGGAAGGGGAGATACGGCCTGTGGGCGCAAATCTACCTAAAACGGTAAATGTGCGAATCATTGCTGCCGCCAGCCAATCACTGCGCAAACTGGTGGAAGATGGCAAGTTTCGGGAGGATATGTTCTACCGTCTGCATATTTATCCTATTTATGTCCCGCCGCTGCGAGAGCGCAAGAATGATATTATTCTTCTGGCGAATTTCTTTCTGGAAAAATATTCCCAGGAGCAAGGTAAAAACGTTAGCTCATTCCATCCGGAACTCCAGAGCTTTATGCGGCAACGACCCTGGAAGGGCAACGTTCGGGAACTGGAAAATTTTGTGAGACGCCTGGCGACTTTGGCTGCGCCGGAAGCAAAAGTGCTGAATTATAAGATTATTCCGGCTGATCTTAAAGATGAGTATCATCAATTTACCTTTAAACAGCAGGCGGTCGGCACCGGCAATTCTTTGAGTGAACATCTACAGGATTATGAAGAGCAGGTCATCCGGCAGGCGTTAGTCGAAAATGATTGGAATCAATCCAAGACAGCCCGTTCCCTGAAAATATCCGAGGCAATGGTACGCTATCGAATGAAGAAGTTAGGTATTATTCGAAAAAAGTCGTAATTTTTTTACGAATATAACTTAATAAAAAACATCACTTCAAAAAATACTCGCAACTTATTTGCGAAATTAATCTTTCCAAACTCCTCAACACCCGCCAAATCTTCTTAGCCATAACTGATTAATTATTAGTTGTTTACGTGATATGACATTCGCCTTCTGTCTTTTGGCATTGCTTTTGACTTAATTTAGATAATCTAAATAATAATTTACGATTCATATCCCGAAATTAGCCAAACACAGGAGGATAGTACCATGACGAATCTTCAGCTTTATGCGCAAATTGTAACAATCGCTCTGCTTGTTACACTCATGTCTTGTGGTGATAATTTGAAAACGCCAACGTCGCTTGACCGCACCAGCACAGAAGCGCTTACATTGTCTAAAAAGGTGAAGATGGTTCCGCACAGCGGCAATATATTCTTTTATCCAACCGCAGTTGAGTCGACCGGTGATCCGTTGGTGATGCGCATCTCCTACGAAGGAGAGGGAAATGCATCACACTTCGGCCACTTTACCGAAACAGGCGAATACTTACTCCATTCCGATGCCGCAGGAACACCGCTTTTTATTAGCGATGTCGTTGCCACGCGATACGCCGCCAATGGAGATGAAGTGTACCTCACCAACGTCACTGGTGTGATTACCCTGACCGGCGATCCGGAACATCCGCTGATTCTTGAGGGAGATTTTAACTACGGCGGCGGCACCGGCAGATTCGAAGGAGTGACCGGAAGCCTTCACTGGCTGGCGGTTGGAAATCCGGACGGAAGCGCATTATCAAATTTTGAGGGGACAATTAGTACTGTTGGTTCTGGTAAATAGACAATTTACAATAAATAAATTTGGAGGTTCTATCATGAAAAATCTGTTAAATAGTTTACGCATGGTGATATTCACGGTTACTGTTTTCCTGCTTTTGCCACCCGCACTCATTGTGGCGCAAACAAATTTTGTGAAGTATACCGGCAATCCCATATTGCCATTGGGAAACCCGGGTGAATGGGATGACGCGGAAGCCTCATTTGCACATGTTTTGTATGACGGATCAACGTACCATATGTGGTATAGCGGCGCCCCGACAGAAAACAGCTATCGAATCGGGTACGCCACTTCTTCCGATGGTATCAACTGGACAAAGCATGGTAATAATCCCGTACTCGATGTCGGTGCTACCGGGGCATTTGATGATGAGGCGGTATGGCTTCCTGCGGTGCTTTTTGATGGAACCACTTATGAAATGTGGTATACCGGAAACCTTTTCAGCGGCGGGATTGGTTACGCGACCGCGACCGATCCGGCAGTATGGACCCGGCACGCCGGAAACCCTGTTTTAAACAGAGGCGGTTCCGGTGCATGGGATCAAAACTGGGTCCTCAATCCAGTTGTGCTGCATCGCGACACTCTATACCAGATGTGGTATTCGGCTGAATCCGGCGGCTTTTGGCAGACCGGCTATGCCACCTCTCCGGATGGCATTAACTGGACTAAGGATACCCTTAATAACCCGGTATTAACTGTTGGCGCCGCAGGTGAGTGGGATGCAGTTGCCGCAATGGCCGGTTCGGTGCTATTTGAAGATGGGCTCTATCACATGTGGTATCATGGCACCACCGGGAATGCCTTTTCAGACTGGGAAATCGGATATGCCACTTCTCCGGATGGCATCAACTGGACTAAGGATACGCTTAATAATCCGATTATGAGTGGCGGCCCCGCGGGTTGGGACGTCAATCAAGTCGGGTTTCCCTGTGTTATTAAAGATGGAGATCGCTACCGCATGTGGTATCAAGGACGCGGCATTAGTGGCATAGATCGCCTCGGTTATGCGGAGGATACCAGCGCAGTTGTCGGTATCGATACATTCGATGACGTACAACCGGAACACTTTCACCTGAAGCAGAATTATCCCAACCCCTTCAACCCGGCAACTACCATCGAGTTTTCCCTGACGCAGAGCGGTTTCGTGACATTGAAAGTGTATAATGTTCTCGGGGAAGAAGCGACTGTATTGCTGGAAACACACAAACCTGCCGGACAATATGCGATCAATTTTGATGCCTCGCAGCTAACTTCCGGTATTTACTATTACACCTTGTCTGCGGATGGTTTTCAACAAACACGCAAGATGGTGTTGCTGCGTTGAGTCGCGGTAACAGAGTTTTGTAACAGGTTTAAAATCCACCCATATCATCGTAACAGATTGGGTGGTCCATGATTATATAAAATGCAAAGGAGGACGACATGAGAACCCTCAACTATCTATTTATAACAGTTCTGCTTGGATTTAATGTGGCTGCTTATGCACAACTACCGTACGAGTTTACCCAACTCGCAAGTATAAATGATGGTGGTGAAGCCAATGATTTGATTGTGACCGGCGGTAGCACTCTCCTTTTAGCCAACGGCGCTGACGGCTTGCGCGCCTACACATTTGACGGTTCTTCCTTTACCAATTTGGCTCATATAAACGATGGTGGTAGTGCCAGGAGTGTGGCAGAATCTTCGGATGGAACAATCTTTTTAGCTAATGGCGATGATGGTTTACGAGCTTACAGTTACGATGACGGTTCTTTTACCAATCTCGCTCATATAAATGGTGGGGACAATGCAATGGATGTCGCAATATCTTCAGATGGCACAGTATTTTTAGCTAATGGTGAAGATGGCTTGAGAGCATACAACTATAACGGCTCTTCCTTTGAAGAAATTGCTCATGTTGATGATGATGATGAATGGGAATCCCGCCGTGTTGCAATTCATCCGGATGGGACGATTTTTTTAGCTAATTTTTTTGGTTTTTGGGCATATGAGTTTACAGGAAACGCGTTCACTGGGATTTGGAATTCTGAGGAACACGAAGGAGCTTCGGGGGGCATAGCATTTGGAACGGATAGTACAATCTTTCTTTCGGAATGGTCAGCCCTTTATTCATATAAAAAGAACGGGAATTCCATGGTATTAGTTGATCAAATTTCTCAATGGGACTTTTTTCCATTTGGCATGGCTGTTACGCCAATGAACACTATTTTTATAGCTGGGATCGCAAGTCCGTTTAATGCATGGGGTGTGGCAGCGTTAGTTGCTGATGGAGATTCGCTAATTCTAACTGCGCAATTAGACGGCTATGACAGTCGTGCTGTAATATCTCTTTCAGAAGATACACTTATTGTTGCAAGTGGTCCTGACGGAATAATTGCTTATACTTACACACCTTCAACTACAACCGTTGTCGATAAAGAAACCGGATTCCCGTCCCTTTTTGAGTTATTGCAGAATTATCCCAATCCCTTTAATCCGGCAACCACCATCGAGTTTTCCTTATCACAAAACGCTTTTGTGACCCTGAAGGCGTATAACCTCCTCGGGGAAGAAGCAGCAACATTGCTGGAAGCACACAAACCCGCCGGACAGCACGCCGTTAATTTTGATGCCTCAGAGCTGTCTTCCGGCATCTACTATTACACGTTGACAGCGGCTCCTTCGACAGGCTCAGGGCAAGCTGTTAAACAATCGCGAAAGATGGTGTTGATTCGTTGAAGGGCAATGGCAATGTTTCAAAACTCACTTGCATGCCAAGCGCTGCTGCAATGAATTTGACTGGTATAAGAACGACGATGATGAACGGTTGTAAATAAACAATATCCATAAACCATAGGAATTTTCTAACCGAATAAGGCCGGGTTCATATCCGGCCTTTTTATTTTTAACCCTCAATCAGCGTACCGAGCATAGCCCCTTTGGAGAAGGACAAACTCCACGGTGGCAATGCCTTTGGTTTTATGCAGCTTTTGGCTGTCAGTCGTTGCTCCGCAGGGATAAACCCTGCGGAGGCAAAAAAGAGAACGAAAAACGAGGGCCATCGCCGCCCTGCCTGGCAGCAACGGCCAGACTGACTAATTTGGGCAGGCATGTCCCAGTGGTATGCTGACCAAGCGCCATCAAAATTATGATTTTTCTGAATTGCGGAGATGGATTAAAAAGGTTAATTTTTGAGGCAATTTTGACAAAATTCAATCCATGCAGGTGTAAGGTGAAAAGCAGGTATTGCGGTCGTCTTTTTTACTTAATGTTCATTGGTTTGATCGGTGTGTTTATCCCCTTGCAAATCCTTGCCCAGAATACAACCGGACAGGAGCCTCCCCCAATAGATTTGATCGACGGTTGGCAATATCGATGGGGTGACTCGCCGGTGAATGAAAACGGCGATTTTGTTTGGCTATATCAGGAGCTCTCAGCGCCAGGCTGGACTAATTGGCAAGAGTTCCAATATCCGCCCGACCAACAAGAACAGCATTTTATCTGGTATCGGATTAATCTTCCCTATATAACCTGGTCCAATCCAACTGTCTACTTTCATCACATCTACTTCTCCTTCGAAGCGTATTTGGATACTACCCTGATCTATCAGTCAGGTAATTTTAAACCTTCGTCTCATGATAAATTCGCCGGCATGGAAAATCATATGATCCCGCTGCCGGATGATTATGAAGGGAAAACACTAACTCTAAGAATTTATTCAAAGGATCAGGAGCTGATCGGTATCAATAGTGAGGATAAGGGAAATATATTAATCGGTTCGCAAATCGGGCTTATCAAAACAATCTTTCGCCGAAATCTCGATAGCGTGGTTTTGGGGACATTGTTTATTTTTATCGGTTTGTTCTCGGTTTCTATCTTTATTATGCGCTATAAAGAAAAGGTAGTTTTCCCGCTTTCGTTTGGGGGCTTTTCATTGAGCATCGGACTCTATTATGTCTTATTTGATCCGGCCAGTCATATTTTATTAGATATGCCGGCAATAACTTATTATCTGGGCTTCACGGCATTTTTACTTTTTCCGGTAGGACTCTTTGCTTTCTTCGAACACATCATCGGACCAAACACCATCATTAGAAGAATCTGGCAACTGCACCTTCTGGTTGCTTTTATCATGTTAATTTTAGATCTCGCCAACCTGATCATTATTCCCGCTTATTTTTTCTATTACTTCATCTTCTTTGCCTTAACCATTCTGACCACTTTTTACGTGGGCATTAAAGCCGGCTTAAAGGGGAATATCGAAGCGAAAATATTTATCGGAGGATTCACCTTTTTAGGATTGACCGGATTGCATGACATCTTTATCGGCTTAAAATTAATACCACAGTGGTACTGGCTTTCCCAGTGGGGAACGCTGATTTTTATTGGAACGCTGGCATATATACTGGAGCGCCGTTTTAATGAAAATCATAAAAAGCTGGAAGTCTACTCCAGGGAACTGGAATTCAAATCGAAGAAGCTCAATAAATACAGCCAGATTCTGGAACAGAAGGTTGCTGAGCGTACCGAAGATTTGAAAAATAAAAATCAGGATTTGGAAAATACACTTGCCCGAATGAAAGAGATGCAGCATCACCTGATTATGCAGGAAAAGATGGCCATGCTGGGAAACTTGGCCGCCGGGATTGCCCATGAAGTGAATAACCCCATTGGTGCAGTCAACAGCGCGGCCGATGTCTTGACCCGGTGTATCAACAAAATAAACCATGCTTTAAGCAACAGTAGAACGCTGGAGGAGATTAATAACGACCGCGACTTTCAGAAAGCGTTATCACTGCTCACTGAAAACAATCAATTAATTGCCACTGCCAGTCAGCGGGTGTCCAAACTGGTTTCCAGTCTTAAAAACTTTGCTGTAGTCGATGGGGCTCAATATAAAAAACTAAATTTGCATGAAAATATTGATAATACCCTGATTTTACTCGAGCACCAATTTAAAGATCGAATTACGGTCATTAAAGAATACGGCCAAATTCCGATGATCCACGGCTATGGTAGTCAGCTTAACCAGGCAATCATGAATCTGCTGCACAATGCTTCTCAGGCAATTAAGGAATCCGGATATATCAATATTAAAACATTCGCAGATGATAAAAATGTTTATGCGCGCATCACCGATAACGGTGGCGGTATTCCCTCGGACAAATTAGAGAAAATTTTTGATATAGGCTTTTCGGTTAGTGAAAACCGGGTAAAGATGGGCTCCGGTTTGTCGGCGGCGCACAACATCCTGCACCGCCATAAAGGCGAGCTGAAAGTCGAAAGCGAAGTTGGCAAGGGCACTACCGTTACCATGATGTTGCCGATTCAATAACTTACCTAACAATTTCCCTATAGTACAGTTATTTTAACCCTGCTTAAAATTTTGTAATTTGCCTTACATAGGGACAAATCACATTTATCAATAACCGCGCATACTGTTCGCAGCAGCGGTGCAAATTTTTCGGAAATATTCATTCCTAAACTTTTCACTCTCCTTATTTTTCTCTTTTATAAATCAATATAATATTAATAAAATCAATAAATTATAAGCAATATTTTATCCTCTGCAATCAGTTTTGGTACGGCTCTTGATATAGAGACAGCATGATTATGAGTGGAAACAGAAGTCGGAGAAGTAAACAGTTTTGCGTCCACTATACAAATAACCGGTGCATGATTGAAGTTGGTTTACATAAACTTAAAAATATTGACCTAAAACTAAGGAGGTAGTTCAGTGCAGAGCAGAGCCAGTCCGATGAACGATTCTATTTAGATGAATTTTCTTAATCAACATAAAAGAGCAAAATTAATCATCAATTAATCAAAACAAGGAGTAATTTATCATGAAGTATCTAAAAATTCCATTTGTAATGTTTGCGTTATTTCTGGCAATCTTAACCGGTTGCGAAGAAAGGAATGAACTGGTCGGGCCTACTTTTAATGGCGAAGGTTCGGATGCGTTTAGTAAAAGAGGGGCAAATCGAGGCAGCACAGTACCGGAGCAACCCGGCGCTGTTTACACCATGACCAATGACGCCCTGAGCAACGAAGTGGTGGCCTTTCAGCGTTCCCCCGAAGGCCGTTTGAGCTTAATCGGCCGCTTCGAGACCAGAGGAAAAGGCAGCGGTGGTGAGATCGATCCGCTGGGTTCTCAAGGCTCGGTGACGTTGAGCCATGATGGCCGTTGGTTGTTTGCAGTGAATGCTGGCAGTAATGAGATTTCCGTTTTTGAGGTGGGGCCAAGTGGGGCCATCGACCTTACCGATAATGTTTCCTCAGGTGGGGTCTTTCCGGTTAGCGTAACGGCTTATAAAGATATTGTTTACGTTCTCAATGCCGGTGGCGGCAAAGATATAGCGGTTACCCGTGAAGGCAGTACCGGCAACATCACCGGTTTTCGGTTGAGTTCGGACGGCAAACTTTCGCCAATCGCCGGTTCCACCCGTCCCTTGAGCAGCCGACATCTCCAAACGGCGCCAGCGCAGATACAATTCACGCCCAATGGGGAGCAACTTGTGGTGACCGAAAAAGCCACCAACGTGATCGATACCTATGCCATTAATTCCAGTGGATTGGCTGACGGGCCCAAAGTACAGTTCTCAGCAGGTGATACCCCCTTTGGTTTCGACTTCAATAAATCGGGTCACCTGATTGTATCCGAAGCATTTGGGGGGGAACCCAAAGCAAGTGCGGTTTCTTCCTATCAAGTGTCCCGTGGTGGTGAAGTTCAGCTCGTGACTGAATCGCAGGCTACCAATCAATCTGCCGGATGCTGGGTGGTGGTGACTAAAAACGGGCGCTTTGCCTATGTTTCCAATACCAAGAGCGGGACGATTAGCGGCTTCAAAATTCGCCGTGATGGTAGCATCGCCTTGCTGAATGACGATGGCCTCACTGCCGATATCGAGGCCAAGAGCTTCCCGATTGATATGGCTCTGAGCCGAAGCGGAGGTTACTTGCACGTATTGAATGCCGGGTTGGGTGAGATTAGCACTTTTCAAGTGCAGAAAGATGGTAGCCTGGAAATCGTTCCAGGTGTTGATGAACCTAATCAACTGCCTGTCTCTGCCGGCGTTCAGGGACTGGCTGCTTTCTAAGTAACAACACCAGGAGGTTTCTTAGTTTCCGATGGAGTGAACGGGTTATCGATCTTTTCCGTTCGCCATCGGAATTTTTATTTCCTGCCCAATTGATGACTCGCCTTGCAATTGACCGTCAATCCATACCGAAAACTTTTCTCCATGCCTTTCGACTTTTACGTGTTTGCCTTTCAGCGGAATCCGGTCAATCGCAAACTGATTGAGGGGAAAAGGCAGCGGATCAACCACCAATTGGCTTCCCTGCGGACGAACGCCACAAACGTATTTGATAATCAAATCCACCACCCAGGAATGCTGATAGTCGTCCACACCGCGATAAACAGAGGCCTTCCCGTTAAAGGGATTATAATGCTCGTAACAATTAGGCCGATTGACATCGCCATCATAAAACATCATTTTGATAAATTTGGAGATGAACTGCACCGTCATTTCTTTGAGTTCCGAATCGTTAAACCGGATTGCACTTACCGCCAATGCCTCTGCCACATGGCTATTGGTCATCGGCCACACCCGACCATTCCAGGGACAATTCATTCTTTTTCCTTTCCAGCGGGCTTCGGCATCGAAGTAGGGATCGTCAACACTTGAGGATGGCGCCGGATAGGGTGTCCAAAACTCATCCGGATTGAGAAGATGTTTCTTCAAACCGGGGAGATGAGACTCATCAACTATATCGGTAAAATAGGGATAAAAACAGACCGTTGCCTTCACATTGGTGCGCTCCCAGGTATGCGGATTAATATCGAAAAACATCTCTTCTTCCGCTGACCACATCTGTTCTAAAATGGCCTGCTTTATGTTTTCAGCGGCCGCTTGCCAGTTTTGGGCCTCGTCATTTTTTCCAAACTGCTTTGCTAAACTGACCATCATTTTTTTGATTTCGTACATATAAACCGTCACATCAACCCCTTTCAACCGAAACACCTCTCCCCAATTTTCCAGATCGGCTTGTTGTTCTACTGCGACATAACGGTGCATGTATTCCTGACCGGTTTCGTAATGGTTCTGAATATCATACAATCCACTGTTCTCTTTATCTCGTTTGCGATCAAAATAATCGAGATATTTTTCCAGTCCCTGGTAGGCCTGTTTTAAAAAATCATCGTCGGGATGAATTTGCTGAAGCAGCTCGATATTAGCCCAGTTGGCATGATAGAAGCTCTCTTCATGCAACCATTGCGGAAAAACATGCCCGATAAAATTGCCATCTTCCTTTTGATTGTGAATAAAATTAAGCAAACTTCCCTGGGCAATATCAGGTGTGTCCATCCACCGGGTTTCTAAAATATGGCATTGGGCACTGTAGGTAATCGGCACCCGAAAATTACTCAAGCCTTCGCATACCGCCGGATAGAGATAATTGTCCTCTCCACCCGGGATGGTAAAGAGCCGCAATCCGTACCACCGATACCAGTAATATTTCTGAAAATACTCATCATCGCATTGGAAACTGGGCAACCGGTTAAAATAGGCGGTCCAATTTGCTTTACTTGTTTTGAGGGGCTGCTCAGTTTTTAAACTCTGGGATAAATTCAATTTGGCTTCTTCTTGTGTTTTTGCAGCAGAAAAGCCAAGCACGACGCTTTCTTCTGCTTGCGGCGCAATTGACACTTCACAGTGCAGGGCCATGTAAATGATACCGTCATCCGTAATGCCGGAGAGATTGACTTTATTGTTTAATTTCCCCTCGCTGATTTGTTCGTAAAACGGCGTATAGTCCCAGCGGGGCAGGCGAATGGCCCCTTCGCTTAGATTCACCGCGTATGACTGCACAGGTTGATTGATTGCTAAAACGCAGGCAATCGGATATACCACTGGCTGATCTCGATATCGCAGGTGTTTATAAAAGGTGAGCATTTCCTCTTCATATTCAACCTGATCAATAAAATTATGTTGTTGGGAAGGAAAGGTTTCCTGCGCTGTCCATAAAATGAGCCAAATTTTTTTCTCGCCATTGCTCCAATTTGTTAAGATAAATTCTGAAGTGAGGCAATCGTTAGCGGTCAGGGCCTTTTGTTCGGTAATCTTCAGATCGGATACAGATTGATAAGATTGCACCATGCCGTGGGGATACCATTCACGGTCGGCAAACCGGAGCGGAATTTCGTTTCCGGATTCATCCAAAATTGCGACCGTAAATACGGGCTGAAGATCATAATTATAAAACTGGGCGTTATCCCAATATCCCGGATAATCGAGAAACAGCGGGAAGGGCGGCGCCCAGATCAATCGATTTCCGCCTCCCAAATACCACTTATCTTTTCGGGAAAGATAATGATTGATTGACGAAGCCATCATCTATTATTTCCTCATATTAAAATATGCCTTTATCGCTGCTCAACACCCCCATTTCCTGTCCATCACGTCAGCATCTTTTTAATTCATTCGTTAGCCTTTTTCCTCTTTACTTCTTCCTTATTATTCTTTCAATCCCGACAGGGTGATGCCCCGAATAAAGTATTTCTGAGTGAAGAAAAATACAATCGCGATGGGAAGCATCACCACCACTGCTGCTGCCATTTGGTATTGCCAGTTGGTGGAGTGCAAAGAGTGAAACATGGCGATGCCCACCTCTACGGTGCGCATGTCATTGCGAGTGGTGACGATCAGCGGCCAGAGGAAATCTTTCCAGGAGAGCATGAATGAAAAAATCGCAATGGTGGCCAGCGCCGGTTTGGAGAGTGGTAAAATAATCCGCCAGTAGATGGCAAAATCGGAGGCGCCGTCAATTCGGGCTGCGTCTTCATAATCACGGGGAATGGTCAGAAAAAACTGTCGCAGGAGAAAAATGCCCCAGGCGTTGGTTAGCACCGGCGTAAAGATTGCCCAGTAGGTGTTCATCCCGCCGAATGTATTGATAATCAGGTAAGCCGGAATCATGGTCACAATAGGCGGGATCATCATAGTTGACAGATATAGTGCAAAAATTTTGTCCCGTCCGCGAAACCGTTGCCGGGCAAATGCATAAGCGGCCATCGAACAGGTGAGTAGCTGACCGACTACCGTAAAGGCGGTGACAATCGCGGTATTGAGAAAAAATCGTCCGAAGGGCAACAATGTCAGTGCTTCCGAGTAGTTGCTCCACAAAAATTTGTCCGGCAGGACCTTGGGTGGAAAGCTGTAAATTTCCGCCTCACTCATAAATGAATTCAAGACCATCCAGATGAACGGCGCCAGCATTGTAATGGCCAAAATCGCCAGAACGCCATAGATAAAGAATCTGCCGATTGTTTTTAGAAATTTATGTTTTGAATTCATAATCAATCTCGTTTCGATAATGGTTGCTCATGCAATTTTTCACGTTATCGAATTTAGGCTTATAACCCGCATTATTCATAAAACTCTCACGCAAAGACGCTCCCAACGGGATCCCTTTGGGATAAGTCGCAAAGAATTAGAAAGTTACAAAAACAATTGAAAAAACTCAGTTTTAAAATTGATATTGAGTAATAGTTTTTTTAATTGTAACAACACTTTGCGTTCTCTACGGCTTTGCGTGATAAATTTTCCATTATAGCTTTCTCATTTATCTTTAATCTTTTTTCTTAAATAATCACCGATAATGCACCTCCCGACCAAAGACTTTAAACTGCAGCCAGGTGATGATTACAATGACGATGAACAATATCCAGGACATGGCCGAAGCGTAGCCCATTTTCAGGTAATCCCAGGCGCTCTCAAATATGCGAAATACCACCACATCGGTGCTGTGCAAGGGGCCGCCTTCGGTCATCACGTAGATCAGCGTAAACACCTGGAAAGAATTGATGATGGAAGTGACCAGCACAAAAAAAGTGGTCGGTCTTAACAAAGGCAATGTAATATACCAAAATCGTTGCCAGGCATTCGCCCCATCTGTCAAGGCCGATTCATACATTTCGTTGGGAATGCTCTGTAAGCCGGCTAAAAAGATGACCATCTGATAGCCAATACCAATCCAGATACTCAGCACCATTACCGAAATGAGGGCTAAATCAGGATCGGTTAGCCATCCCACGCGACCGATCCCAAACAGGCTCAACACGTAATTGATCAATCCAAACTGGGGATGATACATCCATTGCCAGACTAAGGCAACCGCAACGAAAGAAGAAATGCTGGGCAGAAAAAAAATGGTGCGTAAGAAAGCAATACCGCGAATATCACGATTCATCAGCACCGCAACACCCAGGGAAAGAACCATACCAACCGGTACATGGAGGGTATAGATCAATGTATTTTTGAAGGAATTCCAAAAAAGGGTATCTTGAAAAAGAGCGATAAAATTGTTCAGGCCCACAAAGGGTTTGTTAGAAGAAACCACATTCCAGTGATGGAAGCTGAGATAGAGGGAGAATATGACCGGCGTAAAAATAAAGATCAATAAGATGATAAATGAGGGGGTCAGAAACTTGAAGCTGCTCAGTAAGCTGGGGCGCTCTTCGGGAGGTTGCCAGCGATAATAGATAAAGATGGCCAGGGCAACGAGGATAATTACCGCTAATAAAAAGCGCAGGATTTCCCAATTGCCTTTCAGTTCCACCACCTGGTCGGAAAATTGGGCAGTGCGCTTTAATTCTTCGTCTATCCGCTCGGCCGTTTCGGTAAACACTTCATGAATATCTCGCCCGCCGATCATTACCTCATCAACCGCACTCTGGGTCATTTTTTCGATGCGGGTAAAATCGTCAATCACAGTACCCCAGGATTGTCGTCCGTAGGGCACTTCATCAACAAACACTTTTTCCACACCCAGTGTATCGGAAGCGACCTGTTCATTGGCGATTTCTTCGATGGCCGGAATGCCAATGGCCATCTCCGAGCGGATTCGGGAGGCTTTTTCCCCGCTGAGATAAAACGCTAACTTGACTGCTAAATCGCGATGGGGAGTGGTTTTGGGCACGCACCAACCGGAGGCATAAATAACATTGGCTTTCTGCCCCTCTTTTGGTCGAGGTAAGGGAGCCACCCCTACCCTTACGTCTCCCTTCCTCATATAGTCCCTCAGAGTTAGCAGCCACCAGTGACCATTGGGCATCATCCCCAGTTTATCGGAGAAAAATAGGCCACGAATGATTCCCGATCCCCCTGTCTCTGAACTCCCGGTGCCACCGCTCTGTGGCGTTACCTCATATTGGGTTCGCAAATTGATCAAAAATTGCATGGCCCGCTCTGTTTCCGGTGAGTTAAAATAGCCGACGGCTGAGGTTCCGGTGGGATCGACAATATCGCCTTTGGCCATCCAGATCCAGGGTTGCCATAAGTAAAAATAATTTTGGAAGACGGTGCCGTATTGGTCCATGGCGCCATCCTCATCGGTATCGCGGGTAAGCTTTTGTGCTTTACGCAGATAATCTTCCCAGGTCCAATCCGTTGAAGGATAAGGGAGATTTGCCTTGTCGAACATGTCTTTATTGTAATACATCATTATGGGAGTGAAATCTTTGGGGATGGCGTAAAGGCTGCCGCCCTTTTCAAAAATTTTCAACACATTGGGGAAGAACGTATCTAAATTCAGGTTTTCTTCCTCAACGTATGGTTTAAGGTCAACCAAAACATCTTTATTAAGCAGCGCGGGAATGATGGGGCTGTCCAGCAAAAACACATCGGCAACCGAGCCGGCCGCAATTGAGGTCAGAATTTTTTGTTTATAATTGGCGGGGATTGATTCAATCACCACATTGACATCAGGATGACGCCTCATAAATTCCTCGGCAATGTGCTCCTCCATTTTGACTTCTTCTGCGCTGGCCCAATTGGCTACCCGCAACGTGAGTTTTTCTTGAGCAAAAATCATTGAAGATAAAAATGCCAGGGAAATAAGAGGGAGGAGAAGAGAGCGAAGAGAAGCTAATTTCATACACAAATCCATTTATTGTAAGGCAAATTTGTTCAAATCTCACTTGAACGATTCTTATGAGAAACTTTCCTAATTCCAAATAGATGTCCGTTTTTCCCGGAGCGCACTGTGTGCTGCGGGAATGAGAACCTTGGCATGTGGGTATTTGCCATGCCCGCGAAAGCGAGCATCCAGGTAAAAAAGCGCTCGATTTAGATCAACTTAAGAAAAGGATTCAATTCAACCTTGCAAGATTAATGGAATTGAATACCTTAAATAAAGGTAAAGAAGATAAGAAAACTTCATCAAAGAGACAACCGAAATTGTTATCGTTAACATTTTTGGTTGATAATTTGAGAAATTATTGGTATACTATGCGCGTTTAGAAAAACCCGGAGGAATAAAATTGAGCCTGCTCCCTATTTTGCGGATGCCCATCCTTTTTATTTTTGGGATTGTATCCTTCTCCCTGCTTCACCAAAATCAGTATGCGATATCGGATGTTGCCAGTGAGCCGCAGTCAGCGCTGCAAATTAACGTGCTGGTTTTAAATTTCGATCCCCTGATACCTGCCAAGGATAATCACCCCCTGCACGAAGTTTACGAATGGAATGACCCTCGTGAGTTAGCCACCCAGTATATGGAAGAAATTAAAAAAGCCAGTGGGGGATTTATCCGCTACAACATCGCTGAGTGGCAGGATGTCAATGCTTTTCCGGTAAAGAAGGATGGATTTGTCTATACGCCGGAGACCTTTGCCGAATGCTGGGAGAATCGTGAAACCTGCCACGATCCTGACGGGAGCGACTATCCGCTGCTGCTGGGAACCTATGGTGTGATCCCCAGAATCAACAGCGGTGAGATCGACGAGCTGTGGATCTTTGGCGCGCCTTATTTTGGATTCTGGGAATCCGCAATGGCCGGCCCTGGCGCATTTTACATCAACGGCGGTGTTTACGATTCGGTAGAAGTGGATCATCCGTTTGTGATTATGGGATTCAGCTACGAACGCGGCGTGGCCGAAATGATGCATAATCTCTGTCATCGCACTGAGTCCACCATGGAGCGGATTTACGGCGGTTGGGAAGTCGATCAACTGACCACCAATTGGGCACGATTCGCAGCCAATGCCCATCAATCTAATGGCGTGGCGGCGGTGGGAACCTGTCATTATCCCCCCAACGGGGAAGGGGATTACGATTACGATAATCCCCGTGACGTCAAAAGCAGCGCGGTGGATTGGCTGAATTACCCCAATCTGACCGGAAAAACCGAGAAAGTCTCCTGTGAAACCTGGGGCGGCCCCAATTACCACCTCAATTACATGCACTGGTGGTTTTCCCATTTACCCAAAGCTCCCGGAGTTAATAAGGACGGGCGACAAAACAACTGGTGGAAGTATGTGTTTGATTTTAATCGATACACCGAATCCGGAGAATTAAAGAAAAAGGCAAAAGGCAAAAGTTAAAAATCAACTCGCTCTAAAATTTTGTTTGGGATGCCCGACTACCCGAAGCCGAGTTTCGTGTATTATACCGTTGCTAAATGGAGTTTAGCAACGAGGAATTAAGAGATGACCATGTCCTTGGTATATGTTCACCAGTCGTATTTTATTTTAAATTTATAAGAAAATCAAAATTTCAATCATTTGGAATTCTCCTGACTAACCATCTAAGCAAATCAATACCGCCGATCAGGTTTATCTAAAATAACTTTGCTACGTATTCTTCCATTCAAGAGGTAACATTATGAACTTTATTTACAACGTTGTCAAAATTTCAATTTTATCCTTCTTGATCTTCATCCTTGGATGCACGCAAAATCAGCAGCAATCCAAATATGTGATTGGTTTCTCGCAATGTAACAGCGCCGAACCCTGGCGGGAAGCGATGAATAAGGAAATTGAAAAGGCCATTGCGAACTATCCGCAAATGGAATTGATCATTGCCGACGCACAGCAGAACAACTCCAAACAAGTCGCCGATGTGGAAAATTTTATTATCAAGGAAGTGGATTTGTTGATCATTTCCCCCAACGAGGCCAAGCCGTTGACTGCCATCGTGGAAGAAGCTTACCACAAAGGGATTCCGGTGATCGTGCTGGATCGCAAAATCCTCTCCGATTCCTTTACCTGTTTTATCGGCGCGGATAATGTGCAAATTGGCGAAGCGGCCGGCCAATATGCAGTTGAATTACTGAACGGCAAGGGGAAGGTTGTGGAAATCTGGGGTCTCAAAGGATCGACGCCGGCACAGGAACGACATGATGGATTTGTGAAAGGGATTGAAAGTCATGAACAAATCGAGGTGATCTACGAGCAGGATGGCGCCTGGCTGCGCCGCAAAGGTCGCGAAATTATGGAAAACGCCTTGCAGCGTTTCCAGAATATTGACCTGGTCTACGCCCATAACGATCCGATGGCAATGGGAGCTTACCTGGCTGCCCAAAATGCGGGCCGGGAGGAGGAGATGTATTTCATTGGCATCGACGGACTACCCGGCCCGGAAGGCGGCGCTCAAGCCGTGCTGAACGGCCAATTGGACGCTACCTTCCTCTACCCTACCGGCGGCCAAAAAGCCATTGAAATCGCCAGTAAAATCCTCAACGGCGAAGAAGTGCCAAAATACATCACCCTGGAAACAGCCACCATTACGCCGGAGAATGCGGAGAAGTATGCGAATCGGTGAAAGAGAAGTATAGCAGTATTATAATGACATGGGTCTTGATTGGAATGGGGGGGGATGGAGTGATAGAGTAGTGGAGGATTGGAGTGGTGAAATTATTTGGATTATTGAGGTTGATCCTTAAATTTCAGATCATTTCTTTAGGTGGAGAATACAATGGCGGAATATACTAATTTTCGAAACATCAATCGTGGATATTTGAAGCTGAGCGTATGGCAAAAGTCGATGGATTTGTTCAAACTGGTCTGGACGATTGTGTATGTAGATAATAAAATTGACTTTAAACTGCGAGCTCAAATTGCAGATGCGACACAATCTGTTTCATCAAATATTGCGGAAGGATATAGCCGCCGTTCCATTAATGAATACCTCCTATTTCTTTATGTCGCTTTGTCTTCGTTGTCAGAATCCTTGTCCAGAGCCATTGGTCTCAAACATACCGATCAAATATCAGAAGAACAATTTCAGAAAATCGATTCTCTGCACTATGAGGTAAAAAACAAATTACTGCGCCTGATTAAGTCCCTGGAAACCAAACGAGAGAATGGGGATTGGATCAATCGAATATCCGAAGATCTGGCGGACTATGACGTATAGTTATCATCTGAAAGTTTCGGTTTCCAATACTCCAATTCTCCATCGCTCCATTACTCCAAAAAATTATACAATGTCTGAGAAACAAGCATTCAACAACATCATAAACAAGTGATTAGGAGATGACCATGCCCCCCACCTACACCATAGGCTTAGATTTTGGCACCAATTCGGTTCGGGCGTTGGTGCTGGATTTGATGTCCGGGGAGGAGAATGCCTCGGAAACGGCGAGTTATCCTTCCGGGGAAAACGGAGTGTTGCTCGATGAGCGGAATCCTCATTTAGCCCGGCAATATCCGGGTGATTATCTGATAAGCATGACCGAGGCGGTGCAAAAGGCAATGGCGTCGGCGAAAAAACGGGGAATTACTGCAGAACAACTTAGCGGAATTGGGGTGGATACTACCGGTTCCACACCACTGCCGGTGGATAAAAATGTCATCCCGCTGGCTTTTCAGCAACGATTCAAAAATAATCTCAACGCCCAGGCCTGGTTGTGGAAAGATCATACCGCAGCGGAAGAAGCGCGGATGATCACCGAGCTGGCGGAGAAAATCCGACCTGAATATTTAAAGAAATGTGGCGGCGCATATTCCTCGGAATGGTTCTTCTCCAAAATTTTTCATTGTTATCATACGGATCGAAAAGTATTCGATGCAGCCTATTCCTGGATGGAACTATCCGATTATCTCCCCGCGCTATTAGCAGGCATTACGGATATCTCTCAGGTCAAACGTAACATTTGCGCTGCCGGGCATAAAGCGATATATAATGACGATTGGGGTGGTTTGCCCGACCAGGAATTTTTATCCCAACTGGCGCCGGAACTCGGCGATTTGCGATCCCGGTTATATGATCGGGCGGTGACAGCCGATACCCTTGCCGGGCATTTAAGCAAAGAATGGTCGGAAAAACTGGGACTACCGTCAGGAATGCCAATCGGGGTAGGAGCACTGGATGCTCATTTCGGCGCCATCGGTTCAGGCGTGGGAAAAGGCATCCTGGTGAAGATTATTGGCACTTCCACTTGCGATATCATGGTCTATCCGGAAGATGAAAAGCTTGCCGATATCCCTGGTGTGGCAGGCATGGTGAACGGTTCGGTTTTGCCCGGCTATATCGGAATTGAAGCGGGGCAATCCGCGGTGGGCGATATTTTCAACTGGTTTGTCTCCCGGATTGCCAATCGCGGAGAAGACTATCATGCCGAGCTAACCCAAAAAGCACAACAACTAAAAGCCGGGCAGAGCGGATTGCTGGCCCTGGATTGGAACAACGGCAATCGCAACATCCTCACCGATCCCAATTTGAGCGGCCTGCTGGTTGGACAAACTCTCCATACCACCGATTATGAAATCTATCGCGCCTTAATTGAAGCCACTGCTTTCGGTGCGTTGCGAATTATCGAAAGAATGGAAGAATACGGGGTGCGGATCGATAAAGTAATCAATTGTGGCGGGATTGCGGAGAAGAATCCCCTGGCCATGCAAATCTACGCCGATGTATTAGGACGACCGATGGAGATAGCGGCCAGCACCCAAACCGTTGCTATGGGAGCGGCGATCATGGGTGGTTATGCCGCGCTCAAAGGACAAGAGGGTTTCGAGACAATTGAAGAGGTGTTAGAACGAGTTTGCCGCGTCAAAGCAAAGGGTTATCATCCCCGTGAAAATGAACACCGGATTTACCGCCAATTTTATGATCACTATAAAAAATTACATGACGCCTTCGGAATCAAAGGCGACCAAATAGATTTATATCCGGTAATGAAGGATTTGCTAAGGATAAAAAAGGAGACAATGGATAAGGGATAAAATTTGAATTGAGTACACCCTCATTTTTTCAATCAATATATTTTAATACAAGGCAAAGATACTGAGATGTCTGGAATTCCCAAGATGCTGCCACATTGTTTTTTATAAACTTTATTTTTATTCTTTCAACCTTAATAGTATAATCCCGCCCCGCATTTCTACCTTTTTACCTTATTCAATTTTCATTTTATATTCGTTCACCAAATTGGCTTTTCTAAGAATCTTTCATATGAGAGACTGTCGCCACTCATCGGATGCTGCTGATTCGATGAGAATCTATTCAAGTTAATGAAATCGCCAGGGTGATAAATTGTATTTCGGATCGATCCGAATCCACTTATTTATTATTTTTGCCAGACGGAACGAATGATTTGGGTAGCAGGTTTCCCAGCAGGCGTGTAATCATCGTTATGGATTCCGCCGGAGCCGTTGGCCAGCCAATTCCACCACAGCATTCCTTTAATCCAATCGGCATCACTGGTGGCCTGAAAGGCGGCCCAGTACAAATCCGCCTGTTCCTGCATATCCAATGAAGAAATCGAACCAAATTCATGAGGTGCCATTCCGGCGCCATCAATACTGCGATAGCCAATTTCCGTAAATACAATCGGTTTGCCGATTTGATTGTGCAATCGTTCCACTCGATTCATCCAGAACTGCCATCCGGCGAGAATTTCAAGTTTTCCGGGCTCTCGGCGATTGGTCACCGGGGCATAAAAATTGATGCCTGCGTAATCCATTTCCTCCCAAAAGGGCAGTTGGTAAGCTTCGTCCCAGGAAGCTGCATATACCAATTTCCCCGAATATACGGAGCGAATATTGCGAATCAAATCCAGCCACTGTTTTTCAAATTGCAGCGTTCCTGTCAACTCCGTCCCGATAATAAACGGCGATAGTCTCAGCGAATCAGCCATCCGGGCCAGTGGCAAAAGAAATGTCTGATAGCTGGCAAACCAGGCCGCCGGATCACGGGGTGAAATTTTAGCCCGCCAGGTCCCATCATCCACGTCTATATGCGGTTTGATGGTAACCTGCATTCCTTTAGCAAGCGCATTTTGCACCGCTTGTCTAACCGCGGAGAGCCTGGGAGTACGATTGGAATCAATAGCAACGAAAGAGGCATGTCGATGTGGTTGATAGGCAGTAATCAGCACGGTCAGATGGTTGGCGCCGAGATCGGAAATTTTTGCGATCTGCTCCAATGACTCCTGGCTCTCATATTCAAATGGCAACCAGCTCGCCAATGTGATGCCGCGTATTTTTTTCACTGAAACTCGATCCGAATCTGCTTCAGTGGGAAGCTCCTCACAGGCGATCAGGAAAAGCCAAACACCCGCTAACATCCAGGCATATTTGCAAAAATCAATGACACTCAAACTGCGCATATTTTTTCTTCCCCATAATCAAAAAATTTACTAAATTTTAAAAAATTAAGGGAGAGATGCAAATCCAGGTAATTAACAATTATTAAAGTCTATGAGAGGGGAGTGTTATGAAGAGGTTATTTTATATTTTCTTCGTAACCATTTTGGCTGTCGCAAAACTAAACGCAGATGATCCACCTCGAGAAATACCACCTGTAAAAGTCTTCAATGACTTGCCCGGACATGTCATCGAATCGCTTAGCGGGTTCGGATTTACCTATAACACCCTTGGCACCGCCACCAATATTGGTGCAGGTAATCCGGCAAGCCTGGCTGATTATAATCACTTCGCGATGGGCGTCTCGTTTCAATACGACACCGAAATTGAAGATGGCGTGGTTGGGGTTGCCGATCATCGTCGCACATTGAATGGCGGTCCGCAATCGGCCGGGACGGTCCTTCCTCACCATAACTGGCGATTCGGTGTGGCTTATAGTAAAAAATATTCCAGTATCATTAAGTTCGAAGAAACTTCACTCACAGTGCCTTCAGATCCCGACGGCCTGGGTAGTAGTTTCTCGCCGGAGTTTAAAAGATCGGTAAACACCCCAATGCTTATAGGTGCATATGTTTTGAAAAATGCACTCTCACCAGCAAGTCGCCTCTCTTTTGGCGCTCGTGTGGGATTGGATTTTCTGAATGTACATGAAGAAATTCTAAGCGCAGAAGCTGAAGTGAGTGATAGGACGTTGAGCTGGAGTATCGGATTGAAATATTCACAACATGGAGAAATTTTTAACCGCTGGCAAATTGGCGCTTTTTATGAAAAAGGCGCTGAGTTTTCAGAAGAAATAGAATATGAAGGCGTCCGATTGCAGGACAATATTGATGGCAACTTTGTACCGATTACCAGCAGAGTGGAAGATCAACTTCCCGATAAATTGTCAGCCGGATTTCTGCTCCAACCCAGCTCGAAGCTAATGTTTACCGGCGATGTCATTGCAGTCGTTTGGGATAATGTGAATGAAAATTTTGAGAATCAGCTGGAATTGGCCGCCAACGCAATTCTGTTACTCGACCAGAACTTCTCCCTCTCCATCGGATTTTTCAGAACGCATCGAACTTCAGAAAATTCGTTCATAGATCAGGATCAGAACGAGGCCTATTATTTTTCAGGCGGAATTCGTTTCCCGGTAAGTTTTCTCAATCTGGATCTGGTTGTGGCGGACAGTCACCTATTTTCGGGAGACTGGCGTAAGCAATCCATTGTAAAATTTGGCATCGGGGCGCAGTTGTAGATTGGGCTATCATTCACTACATGCCGGTTTTCAAGAAAATGATGATAGATTAGCGTAAAGTAAAATTATCCTAATCTAACTTTAGTCTTTTGTCTTTCATCTTTAATCTCTCCCTCACCGCAGTAGTACCATCTTACGGCTTGCAACCTGGTTGTCAATTTTAAGCCGGTAGATATAAATTCCGGAACTCACTTCCTGCCCAAACTCGTTACGTCCATCCCAAATAACTTCGTAAATACCGTTTTGTTGTTTATCGTTTACCAAAGTGCGGACCTTCTGGCCTAACAAGTTGTAAATGGTTAGTTGCACTTTACTATTAGTGGGCAATTGATACCTGATAATTGTTTCCGGATTAAAAGGATTGGGATAGTTTTGAGAAAGGATGAATTGGTTCGGTTTGTTGGTAGTTGGCGGCGAGACCCAAGTTAGCAGGTCATTGCGAATGATGTATAAGCCATCTTCGTCGTCCGCCACGTAAGCCAAACTGCCGGTCACCGCTACATGGTGGGCGAAAGCCCAGGTGTCGAAATAGCCAATTTCGAAGGGGCTAAAGGGATTACTCACATCTATGACACGCAAGCCGTCTTGCCAATCCGCCACATAAGCAAAATTNNGATAGGATTGGAAGGATTACTGATTTTAATGATCCGTAGACCATCTAAATCATCCGCTACGTATGCCAAACTATCGCGGACTACAACATCAAGGGCCTGATGACCAGTGTCGAAAAAACCCACTTCAGAAGGATTGCTTGGGTTGCTGACATCGATGATCCGTAAACCATCTCCCCGATCCGCTACATAGGCAAAACTGGCACTGACCGCAATAGCTTCGGCACTTTGTCCAGTGTCGAAAAAGCCAACTTCATAAGGATGGGACAGAATGTTGACATTGATAATTCGCAAACCGTCATGATGATTTGCAATATAAGCTAAGCTATCCTGGACAACTACATCCCTGACAGGATCGCCGGTATCGAAAAAGCCCGTTTCTGAAGGATTGCTCGGATCGCTGACATTTATGATTCTCAATCCGCTATCATCGGCCAAATACACCAAACTATCTTTGATGGTCACACCGGAAGTCGCAATTCTGGTATCGATAAAAGCAGTTTCAACGGGATTGGTGGGATCGCTAACATTAATGATCCGCAAGCCACCCCAATTATCCGTAACATAAGCTAAATCGCTACTGACCGCAACACTTGAGGCAAAGCTTCCGGTATCGAAGAAGCTGATTTCGTGAGGGCTGCCTGGGGCACTGACATCGATGATTCGCAAACCTTCTCTGAAATCCGCTATGTAAGCAAGATTGCCGATTACACTCAAATTAATAGCGTATCCTCTTGTGTCGAAGAAGCCCACTTCGCTGGGATTGGCTGGATCATTTATATCCACGATACGTAAACCGCCAAAACCATCGGCAACGTAAGTAAATCTACCGCTGATTACCAAATCTATAACGAATTCAGGAAGTTCTGCTGTCCCTAATTCCATGGGATTACCAGGATTGCTGACATCGACGATTCGCAAACTGTCCGACCAATCCACTATACAAGCCAAGCTGTCGCTGACGGCCAAGGTATGAGTATACTGCTCGGTGTCTAAAAAGCCGATTTCAGTGAGATTAGCCGGATCGCTAATATCAATGATCCGCAAGCCTTCTGCCCCATCAGCCACATAAGCCAAACTCCCGCTAATAGCAACATCAGAGGCTGTACCTCCTGTATCGAAAAAGCCAGTTTCAGTGGGATTACTGGGATCACTGACATTGATTATTTGCAATCCATCTTCATCATCTGCCACATATACCAAACTGTCGCTGACTGCCATTTCTGAGCCACTACTAACGCTATTCAAGAAGCCTGTTTGGGCGGGATTGGTAGGATCACTCACGTCTATGATCAGGAACCCGTCTATGTCATCCTGAATAACATAGGCAAAACTTCCATTGACTGCTATTTCCGAAGCAGGAAAAGGTAGAACAGTCCTTCCCAACTCCACCGGATGAGCGGAATCGGAGAAATCAACAATCCGTAGATAAATGCCGCTATTCAAATAAGCCAGTGTCCCTACCACATCCACCGCGCGACAATCTCCAAACGGAAAACGACCGAGCAATGTGGTATTCTGGCTGTTCTGCGCATAAATGGTATGCATCAGGATACCCATGTAAATAATTATAAATGTTACCAGAATTCGGTAGGATCGTGTCATCCTGCCCTCCTTCACCTAAACGTCCGACATGTCGTTATTACATTCACAAATTAGCAATGAGGTTTAAAACTATCAAGCATTAATTTTCATTCAATAGGGCAAATTTTAGTCCCTCCCATCAAAAAATTCAATTGGATTTTCCATCAAACTTTTCTACATTTTTTGACAGAAAACCATAAATACTTGTATTTCAAAAAATGAGTCGTGAAATATAAAATTCTAACAATCCGGTCATATTATGAAAAAGCAAACCATACTTTNNAAGCAAACCATACTTTATCTTTCCGGCGGGATCATCTTATTGCTTCTCATTGTTTGGGGATTTACCGGCAGCAAAGGGGATAGTCCGTCCGACATTATCGTTCAACCGACAAAAGGCCCCTTTCAGGTAACGGTGACGGTTACGGGAGAATTACAGGCGAAAAACTCAGTGGAGATTTACGGGCCGCGCGGCACAGCCCGGATGCGCATCTATGAAATGAAGATTTCCAAGTTGATCCCCGAAGGCACTGTGGTTAAAAAAGGCGATTTTGTGGCCGAGTTGGATCGCACCGAAATCAATGAGAAGATCAAAGAGGCGGAAGTGGAGTTGCAGAAAGCGCAATCGCGTTACACCCAGGCGAAATTGGACACCACGCTGACGCTGTCGGAGGCGCGCAATGAGCTGGTCAACCTCTACTACAAGAAAGAGGAAATGGAATTGCAAAAAGAAAACTCGGCGTATGAAGCGCCATCGATCAAGCGGCAGGCGGAAATCAATTACGAAAAAGCGGTTCGCGCGTACGATCAGGCCAAGATCAATTACGAGACCAAAGTTCAACAAGCGATTGCCAAGATGAAAGAAGCGGAGGCGGAACTGCGGCAGGAGCAACAAAAGTTGGCCTCCTACCAGAAAATCTTGCAGCAATTCACCATCACCGCGCCGGCCGACGGCATGCTGATTTATGCCAAGGAATGGAATGGCAGAAAAATTGTGGTGGGATCGACCATCCGCGCCTGGGACCCGGTGGTGGCGAAACTACCGGATCTTTCGGAAATGGAGTCGGTGGTCTATGTGAATGAAGTCGATATTCAAAAAATCAAGGAAGATCAACGAGT
>JABAHQ010011401.1_pt1 | contig 33590 bp, 25 predicted proteins | sample 7062091 | NCBI WGS metagenome assembly JABAHQ01 (sample SAMN14534359, study PRJNA622989) | marine sediment metagenome | biome: marine biome [ENVO:00000428]; feature: marine pelagic biome [ENVO:01000023]; material: deep marine sediment [ENVO:00002113] | place: India: Gulf of Kutch | collected... | reverse complement strand
AATAACAATAAGTTGTTTCGCGATCTGTATGTATTAAGCACCGTCTCCAAAAAGAATAAGCTTTTGTTCCGCGACTGTCGGGTCGGTCAAATTACCGTATCTCCGCTTACCCACGAACTGTGGGGAGTCAGGCATCAGGCAGGGCGATCCGATCTGGTTTTCTCGGTATACCCGTATCGGGAGTTGGTGCCCATTGTTGGCTTTGAGCCCGGCAATAATCTTCAGCATCTGGCGATCAGCCCTTCGGGGCGTTTTCTGGCTGCGGTGCTGCATCAGTCCAGCGGGAGGCAGGCTTTAATTTTATCGGATCTGCAACGGCTGCGGGAAGGAGGGAATTTCTCCTTTCAGGTGATTAGCGAAGATGGCTCTCCCGAATACCCCTCCTGGAGCCCTGATGAAAAGCTGCTCTACTGGAACGCCTACACCAATGGGGTATCCAATGTGTATTGTTACAATCGAATTTCCGGCGAAACCCAACCGATGAGCCATACCCTGCGGGGTCTGTTTAAACCGCTCTATTTAAATGCCGATTCCCTGTTCGCTTTTGAATTTACTTCGGAAGGATTTCGACCGGTGATTATTCCCAACCAGCCTGCTCAAAAACTTCCCGCCATCCGTTATTTCGGACAAAAGGTGGTGGAAGAAAATCCGAAGGTGACCGAGTGGGCCATACCCAATGAAATTAAAATCAACGAGGTCTCCAACACCGCGGAGGCCAACACGACCTACAGTGGTTTGAAACACCTCCATTTTCAATCATTTATTCCGGTAGTAACCGGATTTCAATCACAAATCGCCACCGGCATTTTTACCCACCTCTCCGATCCACTGTTTATCCATGATCTGACCGTGGAGGCTGCGGTAACGCCAAAAAGAGACAATCCGGCCCAGCCACGCTTTCATATCAAAGGTCAATACAAATTTAAGCAACGCTATCGCCTGGGTGTGGAGCACAATGCCCCCAATTTTTACGACCTGGTGAACGAGCGCAAGCGTGGCATGATCGGCAATAAATTCACCCTGGGGCATACCCATTTCTGGAAATACGATATCCCCCACAAAATAAAACAGAAATCAGAGATTGCCATGTACACCGGAATTGAAGCGATAAACGACAACCTGGTACGGGTTTCCCGGCCCGATTTTGCGGTGCTGCAAAGTTCGGTCAACTCCGACAACGTTCGCCGCTCCATCGGCAATGTGGACGATGAATCCGGCCCGCGCTGGACCGTCACCGGGATGTTTTTCGGCGTAGAGCCTTTTGACCATTTCGAATTTGTGGGCGGTGTCCATTCCGAATTCGGCTATTTCACTCCCTGGGCCTGGCCGCATAATATTTTGCATATTAAGCTATCGGGCGGTTATCGTTATACCAAAGATGACCTTTCCATCGGAAAATTTTATTTCGGGGGATTTGGAAATCGTTACCTGGATAAGGGGAGTGTCAAGCAGTATCGCAAAGTTTTTCGCTTTCCCGGTATTCCCATTTACAGCCTGCCCGGCGAGCGGTTTGTCAAAGGGATGTTCGAACATACCTTGCCACCCATTCGCCCGGGGAATGCATTTTTGGGGCAGCATTTTCTCAGCCATATTGATTTCTCCTGGTATACGCAGGGGCTCTGGTTAAAATCGCCACTGAACGATCTCTGGGTTGATGTGGGGGCCCAGGTCAATTTTGGTTTTCATCACTGGTTTAATTTAAAATCGACCTTTTCCGCCGGCATCGCCCAGGCCTGGTCGGAAAATGAGAATAGCTGGGAGTGGTTTGTCTCGTTGAAGCTGCTGAAGTGAGGTGGGGAACAGACAGAGCTTTTCTGCAAGCACCTGGTGAGAGGTGTGGGATAGATAATTGTTGTAATACTGTTTATAATTGTTGCGCAGGAAGCGGTATATGAAGAGAAACCTTCAATTTACCATAAGCAGTTTACACCCATTTTTTATAAAAAGGCACATATTTTTCTTTTAAGCGAACCCGCTTCTGCAGATATACTTCAAAACGCTGCAAATAATTATTCTTTCCATTTTCCGTGTTTCCGCAGAATATTTTTATTTGATAGATGATACGGATTTTTTTCTTTAAACATACTATTTTATTTGTTCTTTTTGTTTATGGAGTTATATTAATATTGAGTTCGATAATTCCGTGGAATAAATTAAACTATAATGTTCGATGAAGTATAAATACAGATAATACAATAGTTTAGGTGGTGTAAATTGTGTAGTGAGGATTCACACCTTTCCCCATTTAATACTGGTGTCTCCGATCAGCCTCAATATGAAGTGGCCGATATTCTCCGTAAATATCTTGGGGACTATCTGCAAACCCATAACCTATCCTCATCGCAGCGATTGGCGTTTTCCTGGATCATGAACTGCCGCAGCTCTGAACTGGGAGCTCAAAAACTCAAATGCATCCAATGCGGTTATGAACAGATCGAATATAATTCCTGCCGTAACCGTCACTGCCCNNCCGATCCCTTATTATCATTGTGTCTTCACCCTCCCGCATAGCTTAAATTTATTAACTTTATATAACCAGCGTATCATTTACGATCTGTTCTTTCAGGCGGCTTCCTATACCATTCATACATTTTCCAAAGACCCCAAATATTTGGGTGCCAAGCCTGGTTTTATCGGTATTCTTCATAGCTGGGGTCAAAATTTATCCTACCATGTGCATCTTCATTTTATCATCGCCGGAGGCGGACTTTCCCCTGACGGGAAAAAGTGGATGCGGTTGCCCTATCAAAATGAGTTTTTGTTTCCGGTGAAAGCCATGTCGCGGGTAATCCGTCAGAAATTTAGGGAACTTTTAGATAAAGCCTATGAAGATGGTAAACTGGTATTGGATGGTGATGTGGAGGAATTAAAAAAGAGAGCGGTGTTTGAAAAGTTTCTGGATAAGGTGGCGTGGGAGAATTGGGTGATTTATATAAAGAAGCCCTTTTCCGGCGCAGAGGAAGTGGTTAAGTATATCGGTCGCTATACGCACCGGGTAGCTATATCCAATCAGCGAATCATCGATATATCAGATGGGCGGGTGAGCTTTCGCTATAAGATTTATAAAGATAATACGGTAACGCCTTCTATTCTAACGCTGTCGGCGACTGAATTCATTCGTCGTTGTTTATTACATATTCTGCCGGATGGGTTTAAAAAGATCCGTTATTTTGGTTTTTTCAGTAACGGTTTATGCCGTTCATCGATTGAATTAATCCGTGAATTGCTTGATGAATTAGCAGCGTCGGTGAAGGATGCCAAAACCATGGTTGGCGGATGGATGGAAAAGCTATTGCAATGTCCGCAGTGTGGGAGCGGACAGCTGCGCTATGATAAGCTTTGTTCAATCGCATTATTAAAACCGGGATGATGCATGGGTAAACAAAGTCGTAAGAAAAAATGACGCCGGAAAGCTAAACGAAATGAGAGATCTATATCCTCGGGGGTAATGTCCTGGCCTGCCAGACTGGTAGTCGCAGGCAGACAGGATGAGGACGGAGTACATTTTGTATCGCCGGGATTAGCACCGACCGCTGAACAAATAGCGGAAATGACAAAGGAATATCAGAGACAGATACGAAATTAACCCCTGTGGGATGAGATGGTGAAGCAATTTGGTTTAAAAAAGGCCGAAGAATTGTTAAAGGAATGTCAGGTTAAGATAACACCGGGCCAAATGATAAAAGTCCATAGATTATCAAGATCATTCATCTAACTTTTGGCATCGAGCTGACCAAAACCAGTCTGTGCGGAAGGGATGGTTTGGTGGTACATATCAGGTTTGGATTAAATATTCGGGGCATGAGCTACGCAGGTTTTGACATCTCATGCCCAATGTTATGCGTCTAAAATTATTTGCGTGTCATAATTGAGGAACCGTTTTACTAAAAGGTATATTCCAGTGACAGGCCAAAAAATAGCTCACTATAAAATCCTCGAAAAGCTTGGTGAAGGCGGCATGGGTGTAGTCTTCAAGGCTGAGGATCGCAAGTTAAAACGATATGTCGCCTTAAAATTTCTTTCGCCTGACCTAACCTGCAATAATGACGCTATTCAACGGTTTATTCAGGAGGCCCAAAGCGCTTCCGCCCTCGACCATCAGAATATCTGCACTATTTATGAAATTGATGAGAGCAATGATGGGCGAATGTTCATCATCATGGCTTATTATGGTAATGAAACGTTAAAATCCAAAATGACCAGTGAGCAATTAACAATAGAGGAATCCATTGACATTGCTGTTCAGGTCGCCCGGGGATTGGCAAAAGTCCATGAAAAAGGAATTATTCACCGCGATATTAAACCGGCAAATCTAATTTTAAGGGAAGACGGAACCGTAAAGATTATAGATTTTGGTCTCTCAAAGCTAATGTCAGGTCAAACTTTAACTAAAACTGGCGCTACAAAAGGCACTATTGCCTATATGTCACCTGAACAGGCCCAGGGAAAAAAAGTAGATCACCGTTGTGATGTTTGGGCGCTTGGAGTCGTTCTCTACCAGATGCTGAGTGGTGAACTGCCATTCAAGGGAGAGCATGACCAGGTCCTGCTGTATTCAATTGTCAATGAAGAGCCAGCAGCAATAACTGACATCCGTAAAGATATCCCGGTTAACCTGGAAAGGATTGTTGAAAAAGCGCTGCAAAAAAAAGCAGATAAACGCTACCGGAGCATGGATGAAATGTTGTCGGATTTAAAAATTGTACGTGCTGAAATGGCTTCCGGTATAGGCCGGTTAAGGAAAGGAATTTTAGCAACACGAAAAAGACGCCGCCTGGTTATACGCAGTATAATTGCAACATTAATCATTATTTTAGTCTTAATTGGAAATTATTTTATAGGTTCGAATGAAGACGCCGGCCCGGTATCCATAGCTGTTGTTGGATTTGAAAATATGACCGGGAACAGCACCTACAATAATTTACGAAAAGTCTTACCCAATTTGTTTATCACCAGTCTTGAACAATCACCGCATCTGCAGGTAACAACCTGGGAAAGATTGAGAGACCTTCTGAAAAGAAATGGAAAAGAAAGCCCGGAGATCATCGATAAAGAAGTCGGCTTTGAGCTATGCCGTTTGGCGGGTATCGACAATATCGTCGTTGGTAGTTTCACAACGGCAGACAGTTTATTCGTTACCGAAGCAAAAGTACTGGATGTGAATTCAAAAGCATTAATCAAGAGCGCCAGCTCTAAAGGCATCGGTGTGGCGAGTATTCTCGATATCCAAATCGATGAAATATCAGAAAAGATTATACGAAGTGTTGGTGTACCGGTTGATCAGGTAGAAGCGACGCAGAGAAGAATTGTTGATATGACGACTTCATCGATCGAAGCATATAAGTACTATATTGGCGGGAAAGATGAGTTATTGAGGAAGAATTGGCATGAGGCCATTCAGCTCCTTACCAAAGCGACTGAAATTGATTCCACATTTGCAATGGCCTATATAGATCTTGCTTTTGCGCTCGGCAGGAGCGGCAGAGGCCGTATAGAGGGCCGGGAAGCGCGTGAAAAAGCGATGAAGTATGCTGGAAAAGCGACCGAAAAAGAGCGCATGTTGATTGAAGCGGAATATGCGCTTAGAATCGAGCGTGATGCGGAAAAATGGGGCAGCATCCTGGAACAGACGGCAAAAAAATATCCTAAAGAGAAAGAGGTCCTGCGTAAATTGGGATCATATTACGGCTATCGAAATAAAGGCATGTCTTCCAAAGCTATTGAAACATTTAGATATGTATTGGAACTGGACCCCTATGATAGCGATGCACTGTGGAAACTTGCATACGAATACTTTTTTACCCGCGAGTACGACCAGGCTCTCAAATATTTAAGCCGCTACGCGGCGGTTTTGCCGGATGCCCCGGATCCCATAGACTGTATTGCCGAGGCCTATTTTAGAATGGGCAGGATCGATGAGGCAATTGAGAAATATGAAGAAGCCATGGCAATGGATGATAACTGGTCCAATCCTTTGCTTTGGTACTGTTATGCCTTGAAAGAGGATTATGCTGAAGCACTGCGGTGGATCGATAAACAAATTCCAGAAGCTCAGAATGTCAGTTATGCCTGGAAATATTTTTATCACGCATGGCTGGGGAATTTAGATCAATCACTTATGAGCCTTCGCAGAATAGAAGAGAGCCTAGAATCGAGGCAAATTGCATGGGTGCAATGGATGAAGGGATGGATGTATTATGACAGGGGCGAATTTGAGCTGAGCAGACATTATTTTAACGCTTATGAAATTGATCCTGAAAGGTCTCGAAACCTAACTCCGGAATTCCATCACTTTCAAATTGGATTGGTGGACATTGCCCAGGATAGGATCGATTCGGCAAAATTCAGGTTGGCTGAAATGAAGACACTTCTGCCTTCACTTTCAGGATATCGAAAGCAGGAGGTCGAATACCGCTATCATTTTCTGGCCGCGGAGGTGTTACTTGCCGAGGGGAAAGCACAAGAAGCGATCACCATGTGCAAAAGCGGTCTTTCGCATCCGGTGACCGATGCAGAATTTCACAGGCAGTTGCGTTATAACACGCCCTTCTTAAGAGATGTACAGGCGAGAGCATATTATCAGATTGGTGAGTTGGACAAAGCTATTGCCGAGTACGAACGCTTGACAAATTTTGATCCAAATAGCAAAAACCGGTATCTCATTCATCCCAAATATTATTACCGCTTGGGCAAACTGTACGAAGAGACAGGCATTAAAGCCAAAGCCATCGCCCGGTATGAAAAGTTCTTCAGACTCTGGAAAGATGCGGACAAGGATTTACCGCAAGTAATAGATGCCAAAAACCGCTTGTTGAATTTGAAAAGACAATAATTATGGATGATGAAAAGCTAAAATTAGAGAACCTTCTAGACCTGGCAACAGCACTAAACCAGCAAAATAACTTTCAGGAAATTCTCCGGTTGGTCACTCAACAGGCCTCCGATCTGTTGAACGCTGACGTGACCCTGATTATGATGTTGAATCCCCGAACAGAACAAACTGTTAAAACCGTATTTAAAGGCGGGGATGGGGGGGAGGATCCCCGTTTTAAGACTGTTTATCATCAGATTTGCGGTTGGTTAATGAAATTCCGGGAACCGTTATTGTCAGGGGAAATAAAAGCAGACGATCGTCTTAAAGGGGTGGATTGGGGTGACTTGCCCATAAGGTCGGTAATGGGTGTTCCCCTGGTTACCGGAGGAAATCTCATTGGCACACTGATCCTGATCAATAAGGGCGACACTCTATTCTCCGAAACAGAGCTTGCTTTTTTAGAAAAGGTTGCTGTCATCGCCGCGCCATACCTGCGAAATGTGGAACAGATACAGCGATATTTCGAGGCGCCATTAAATAAATCTACGCTTTTTACCAAATATGAATCACTAGGTATTCTGGGTAAAAGCAAACGGTTTGAAGAACTGCTTCAGGCGATAGAGGCAGCAGCTCGCTGTGACGTTCGTGTGCTTTTAGTCGGGCAAAGCGGTACCGGTAAGGAACTGATTGCCAATGCCATTCACAAGTTAAGCTTGCGCAGCAACAATCCTTTTGTCGCCATGGATTGCGGAGCGATTCCGGAACATTTAATTGAGAGCGAACTGTTTGGCCACGTGAAAGGCGCTTTTACCGGGGCAATACAAGATCGAATAGGCCTGATCGAGGAAGCCAATCATGGCACCTTATTTATGGACGAGATCAGCAATCTTCCCATCGAAATGCAAGTCAAGTTGTTACGCGTACTCCAGGAAGACGAAATTAGAGCACTTGGCAGTAACAAACTCATCAAAGTAGATGTGCGTATCATTGCCGCTTGCAGCGTCTCGCTCAAAAAACTGGTTGATGAACAACTATTCCGGGAAGATCTGTATTACCGTTTGCATGTTTATCCGATCCATGTTCCCTCATTAAAAGAGCGAAAAGAGGACATTCCACTTCTGGCGAATCATTTTTTGAAAGCAATCGCTATTCAACAGCGAAAGAAGGCAGATTCGTTTCAGGGAAAAATTTTAGGCTTTTTGCAGCAGCGGGAATGGGAAGGTAACATCCGTGAATTGGAAAATTTTGTGGAACGAATGGTAACACTTGCTCCTGTAAATGCCCAAACTCTAAATTCAGATCTCATTCCACCGGATTTAAAAGAAGAGTTTGAAAAATTCACAGCAATCAAAAGTACCGACATCAAATCATTGAATGATCGCCTCAAAGAACAGGAAGAAATAATCATTCGTCAGGCTCTGGAAGAAAATGGCTGGAATCAAACAAAAGCGGCGCATTCTCTGAAAATTACCGAGCAGCTAATCCGATACCGGATGAAAAAGCTGGGCATTACTCGGCAATGATGTTTTGAATATATCGAAATTACCCGCTCCTTCGACTGAACAATTTAAATTACCTACCAATCTATTTACCGCAAACATCCTGCGATGTTTTAATTGCCTCATAAACAACAGCTGTGATCAGCTTTTCTTTCTCTCNNTCCCCTTACAATCCCTTATTATATAATTCATTGTTTTTTTGCCGGTTAGGATGTGAGAAAAATATTTTCCGTTTAATGGCATGTTCTTTGAAAAGGGGAGCAGCATAGCACCAATTTGAAAACGTGGCTGCTTGTGTCAAAATTAATAAGAAAGGGGGTCTGGCTATCATGAGTTCATCGCAGACCGCATTAGCGGGCTATTCCTGAATAAGTCAAATCTAAAGGAATGGGCTCGATACATGTTAGAACGTCAGGATGTAACTTCCCAAAAATCAATACAACATAATCCGGTAAATCTTATTCATCCTGCCAAAAAATTATTTTCAATAATGTGTATTTAAACAAAATGAGGACAAAATGAAAACAACAAACAGATTTTTCGCATTAACAATCTTCATATTAGCTATAACCAGCTTTGCATTTGGGCAGGATACAACTTTAACTGTCACCAGCGACGGTAAGGTCGGTATCGGGACGACGAATCCACAGGCTCAATTGCATGTGAAAGGCTGGTTTAATCTAGAAGGCAGTGATTTTTGGATGGCCGAATCGGCGCGGGGCGACGGCGGTAGAGCGCTGGTTCATTTGGGAAACGGCACTGGCCTCGATGACCAATTAGTTCTGAACTTTGCCGGTGATTTTGAAGAAGGTGTGCAGATACAAGGGGCAAAATTGGCGGTAGTTGGTAACGTTGGTATCGGCACTGCAACTCCTGCTTCCAAATTGGAAGTAGCAGGTATCATCCACTCAACCAGCGGAGGCGTTAAATTTCCCGATGGCAGTGTACAAAGCAGCGCGGCAAGCAGTGGTCTGTGGGGCTCTTCTGGCAACAATATTTACTATAACGCCGGTAATGTTGGCATCGGCTGGACGACACCTGATTATCCATTGCATATATATTCCACAGGTCAAGTTGGCCAATTTGTTGACCAGTATAGTAGCTCAACTTCAAGCAACACTTATGGTATACTTGTTTCATCTGAAAATATAGCTGCAGGATCATCTACGACATATGGTGTTAATGCTTCAGGAACTGCTGCTAGTGCCTTAAATGGCGACAGGGTATATGGAGTTAGGGGTTTTGCCGGAGGAATTAGTCCCGGTACAAAGATAGGTGTTTATGGTTTCGCAAATGGGAATGGAACGAAGATGGGCGTGTTAGGTTCAAATATTGACGGTTTCCAGGGTTATCTTGGCGGCGACGGTTATGGCGTGTGGGGCTATCGCGACAGTAATCACTGGGGTTATTTGGGGGCTGATGGCACAGGAGGTGGCATCAAAGGTAATTTCCATGTAAACGGAGTGCTCACTGCAGCCGTTAAGCTTTTTAAAATCGACCATCCTCTTGATCCTGGCAATAAATATCTTTACCACTCTTGCATTGAGTCAGACGAACAGGCCAACGTTTACAGCGGCAATGTCACACTAAATAGTAACGGTGAAGCGACCGTACAACTTTCGGATTGGTTCCAGTCTCTCAATATGGATTTCCGTTACCAGCTCACTTGCATCGGTGGTTTTGCACAGGTGTATATCGCGGAAGAAATTGCCAATAATCGCTTTAAAATTGCGGGCGGAAAAGCGGGAATGAAAGTATCATGGCAAGTTACCGGCGTCCGTCATGACGCCTATGTCAAAGCTAATAAAATGATTGTCGAGGTTGAGAAGGTTGGCGAGGAACGCGGGAAATACCTTACGCCAAAAGAACACGGCATGCCCGAGTCAATGGGTATAGAATACGAGAAAATCCAAAAAATGGAAGCAAATATCAAAAAAATGGAGGCAGAAGAATCAGGCTCTTCGAAAAAACAATCCAAGTGAAAATGCTGTAAATGAGTCAGAGTTCAGCGCAGGTGATGATATGACTGAACAGGCGCAAGCAATCTCAGGTTTAAAAAAATCTACGCGCTGAGATTGGAAAACCTAAAAGCGCAGGCAATAAAGAAAATTTTTAACCGATCAAAGGAGGTAAAAAATGTCTATCATAAAACGGTTGATTGGCATAATACTAATAATCACAGGCTTCTTAATCCAGCAGCTCCACGCCCAACCCAATTTGGTTTTAGAGAATATGACCATTACGACCACACAAACTTTTAACGCCGCCAGCTCCATTACCGCTGGCCCTAATTTTACCATTACCGGCAGTGGGAATGTAACCTTTGGCACCCCGAATGTTGATCTGATAGGCAATTTTGTTATTGAAAGTGGCGGACAATTTACGGTTTTAAACGGACCAGCTACCGGGATTGAGACAGCGGGTGATCCTGCTGCATTGCCTACGGAGCTTTCTGTCGGGCAGAATTATCCCAATCCGTTTAACCCGGCAACTCGCATTCGTTACGCCCTGCCCCGCAGTGAAAAAGTTGAAGTGGTTGTCTATGACGTTTCCGGACAGGCAGTAAAATCACTGATTTCCCAGCACCAGCCTGCCGGATATCATACCCTGACATGGGATGGTAAAAATGATGCCGGAAATAAGGTGAGCAGCGGACTTTATTACTACCGGGTGGTTGCCGGTAAACATACTGTCATCAAGAAGATGATCCTTTTGAGGTAGTTGCCTTAAGAGCCTCCCTAATTTTCAAAAGGTTCCCGGTCGTATTTTGTTTTTTTGCCGGTTAGGTAGCGTTAATAAATTTTGAGGTATATTGGCACATTCTTTGAAAACTATCTGTGTGAAATGAATTAATTGAGTCAAGTTTAACTCATCCAAAGGAGGATGTCATGATGACTTTTTTACAAACAATGATTCGATTTAAGAGTGGGAAAGGCCAGAGACAATTCAAAGAGGAAGGTATTTCTATCCGGTTAGTTTGCCTGTTAACGGCGTTTGTGCTGCCGGGTATAATATCTACCGGGCTGGCACAAGGCGACACCTGGACAACAAAAACGGATATGCCAACCCCGCGTCAATCACAACGTTCTTGCGCAGTAAACGGTAAAATTTACGTCTTCGGTGGTGAAAACACTGGTACCCGGTTGCGGGGCTTTAACACTCTCAACCGTAGAGGAATATGATCCCTCGACAGATAGCTGGTCAGCAAAAAGCGATATGCCAACGGCCAGAGCAAGTTTGGCTGTTAGCGCTGTAAATGGAAAAATCTACGCTATAGGAGGCGACTCCGTGCAATGCAATTTTGATCGGGTAATGGTGGAGGAATATGACCCGCAGACAGATAGCTGGTCATCAAAGACCGATATGCCCACAGCCAGAACAGGTTTGACAACCAGCGCAGTAAATGGGATAATCTATGCCATGGGGGGATTGAATACAGCTACCGGCAATATTGTTCCGATTGTTGAGGCGTATGATCCTGCTACTGATACATGGTCAGCAAAATCACCTATGAGTATCGAACGTGCGTGGTTTGGCAGTAGTGTGATTGATGGAAAAATCTACGTTTTTGGGGGAACGAGTAATAACGAGATGCTCAAAACAGTTGAGGCATATGATCCAGGTACTGATACCTGGACACCAATGGATGACATGCCTAATTTACTGGGGAATTACTTTGTCAGTACTTACAGTGGCTTTGTTTATCTATTTGGAGGTACCCAATTCGTTGGCGGCCTGCCCAAGGCAGAATCTTGGCAATACGACCCGGTATCTGACACATTGACATCAATTAGTCAGATACCGGCAGCCAGATCCGCCGGATGTGCCAATGAAGTCAATGGAAAAATATATGTCATTGGCGGTTCAAACTCAGCCTGGCCGTTTCAACCGACTTCAACGGTATACGAATATACGCCCCCTGTGACCGGTGTGGAGGACCCTTCTCGTGGTGAGAATAATCCTGAAGAATTTGTGCTTCATCAAAACTACCCCAATCCCTTTAATCCCAACACCACAATTGAGTTTGCTTTGCCCAAAACCAGTTTGGTTACACTAACAATCTATAATGTTACCGGGGAAAAAGTCGCCACCCTAGTTTCGGAAAACTTAACGGCGGGCAGCTACAAATACCAGTGGGATGCCAAAGGATTGACCAGCGGGGTGTATTTTTACCGTTTGGAATCAGGAGAGTTTAGGGAGGCGAAGAAGCTGTTGTTGCTCAGATAAATTGCCGAGTCCTAAATGTTTTGCTCAACAACTGATGCATGTCTCAATTCTCAATGCCAACTTTGTGGCGGGCATCGGTTTTGACAATAAACAACAAAGAATAGCCGTTTCATCCGTACTTCCGCAAAGGCTTGTAAATGAAAAGATATTTGCAAGCAAAGGTGACAGCGGACCGCCCTGGGGGACGCCCTCGATAGTCGGCACTACTTTGCCATCTATGAGAGCGCCTGCTCTTAGATAGCGTCCGATCAACGCCAGCACGCGTTTGTCTTTCACTTTGCGGGCGATACGGGTCATCAACAGGTCGTGCTTAGCCCGGTCGAAAAATTTCGACAGGTCAACATCTACAACTACCTTGAAGCCCTTGTCTATCACCTGCCGGACATACCGCAGCGCCTCATGAGCAGAACGGCCCGGACGAAACCCAAAGCTCGATTCCGAAAAGTGCGGATCGAACATGGGTTGCAGCACTTGGAGAATAGCTTGCTGAATCAGACGATCAAGAACAGTGGGTATTCCTAAAGGCCGTTTTCCCCCGGATCGTTTGGGTATTTCTACCCGCTTAACCGGAGAAGGCTTATAGGTTCCTTGAAGTAATAGACGCTTGATCTCCGCCCAGTGCTCCCAGAGATAAACCGGAAATTCATCAATGGAGATTCCATCGATTCCGGCGGCTCCGCCGTTTGCCTTGACACGCTTCCATGCCAGTAGCAGATTGGCACGGCTCAGGATTTGTTCCAACATTACAAACTCCTTCTTCACATTCAAGCCGGCTCCTACCTCTGCGCCGCCCCTGTAGCTACGCTGCTCAGCGATCATCGCCAGGAGCGAGCCGGGATAAGGCTCATGCTTGATCACGATGTTTGGCCCTTCGCCTTGTCTCGGCCATTACCCCGAGCATTTGACTACTATGGCCTCTGCTGACTTCTGCCTCATCACCTCACCGGTTGCCCGGCAAGGCGCGATGACGACGATTGATGGATTACTGTCTGTTTCGTGTTCCCGCCACGCAGTGGTGGATACCCAAAGGCTCATGTTAGACGACAGCCATCTGAACATGCCAGGAGATTGGTCAACCGGGTTTCCCGTGTTCCGGTATCTCTTCCATTACCGCCATCATCGCTGTTGAGACAGATCTCCCCGGATAAGAACATAAACTTTCGCGACACAGCCGCACCATTTACCCTATCCACTCTGACCTGGGCTTCGTTGCCTTGTGCCAACTCACCCGCAGACTGGGCCTTCTATGGCGTTCGTGTTCCTCGGCTCATCGCTTTGCTCCTGGCTTCCTTTACCAACGACACCACGTTGTGGCAAACAGAACCTCGCGGTTCTGCCCTTGCCATTCACTAATCGTTTCCGTATCTTCCTATGGATTGATACGGTGGTCTATCGATAGGGGACTCGCACCCCATTAGTTCATGCCCGTGCCGGGCGTACACAAGTCAATCAACCGGAAGTCAAACCTTCCCGGTTTGCCTCCGGTTATTATTAGCGTTACCAACAAACAAAAAGTTTAACTAAATTTCCCAAACAATACATTCCTCCGTAAGTTTTGTTACATAATTAAATCCATTAAGCATATTATTTCATTTACTGACCATAAAAACTGAATATATTTTTGATGAACTTAACTGAACCAGGCATGGGTTAACTAAATTATTGAGGAGGTCTTATGAGGAAAGTAATAATTTTAATAACCATCCCGCTAGGGAGAAATTGAATCCGGTGAAACCGCAAGTATTGATTTAAAAGATCATACCAAATCCGTAGATGTCGGAATGGTGATTGGTTTTGGAATTGGTATCGGTGCGTTATCTGTGGATGCCCGGTATAATTTGGGTTTGAATAGCATAGATGATGGAATTCAGCAGGCATTTGAACCGGGAGCTGAGCCCGAAGACCTGGATATCAAAAATCAAGTTGTTTCCATAAATGGTAGCTTAGCTCTATGAACTCGAGAAAGGGGGATGGCATTCCCAATCAATCCCCGATCTGATGATCGGGGCTATTCAGGTGAGGGCTAACCCGACTTCCGCTTCCGTAAATAGGGAATCACAATTACAAAAATCAGCAAAATTCCAATCGCGATGCCGGCCAATAATGTATAGTTAAACCCGCTTTCTAACGGCACCGGCTGCCAATTGCCGATCAATATAAACGGCGCCCAGTAAAAGGGGTCTTTTTTGATGGAAGTGCTTTCATTCAAATAGTCAATTTTAGCCAGACGCAGGGCCTCGTTTTTACACAATCCCTCCTTCAGGTGGCCATAAAAGTTACTCATGATTATACTGGTGGCCTCGTCATCCACGCTCCATAAACTGACCACCATGCCGGGAACGCCGGCATACAAAAAGGCGCGGCTAATGCCAATCAGCCCTTCGCCTTTGCTCAGTTTTCCCAGGGCCGTGTTACAGGCGCTCAACACCACCAAATCGGCATTTAATTTCATATCAAACACTTCGTAAGTCTGCAAGAATCCATCCTGTTCAGCGTCTTTGGTTTGAGCTAAGACGACCTTTGAATATAATGGGTCATAGTCATTGACTGTAAAGTGGCTCGCAATGTGAATGATGCGATAGTCCGCCGCCTGCTGCTTGAATAACTTTTCCGAGGCTTCTTTGTCCGTATAAATCCGGCTCCCCGAACCACCCACCAAGCTGGCAATACCTTTCACCTCATTTTCCGAATTGGGCAGCGGCAGAAACTGGAATTTTCGGGCGGCATTATCGGAATCATCAGAACTTCGTATCCCGGTTGATGCCTCGGCAGGCTGGCCGAAATAGGGATTACCCATCGCTAACAATGCTTTGGAGGGCTGCCGCTCCCGAATTAAATCAGGATCGAGGAGACTCGCTGAAGGCGCATAGGAAATGTTGTATTTTTCAATTAAAAATTGAGCGTTGCCAAAATCGTAGCGGGTTTCAATCTCAGTGGTATCATTAACCAGGGTTTCAAAAGGCAGGTAAAACAGAAAATCATCGGGGACGATCACCAATTCGTCCGCCTGTTCCAGAAGCGGTTCAATGGGCTGCAAAATAGCCTGGTATAGTTTAAAGGCAGGAGGCACTGAGAAATCAGCCTGCTCCGCATTAAATATTTGTTGAGACTCCTCCGAATCCGGAGATCGGAAGATGGCGCTTATATCTGCTAATAATTGACTTAATTTTTCCCTGGAGAACGGAATTTCATGGTAAATCAAAGTATCCCTGGCAATGGCAAACAGAGAAGTTTTTTGAGGACCGACGACATATTCTATCAATACCTGTCCCGGCGTCAGAATGTTGTCTTGCAGTTGCTGAATCGAAAGCGGCTCGGCAGAAGTCAATTGATAATAGGCGCTGTATTGGGCTTTTATGCTTTCGATGATATTGGTTTTTTCAAGTTCTAGTTGCGTAATCTGTTGGTCCAATTCCAGCAGGCGCTCCTTATCACGCTCTTTGCGGGACAGTTCTTTGGAGAGTTTGGCATGGGCGGAATTATAGCGATTACGAAGATCAATCAATTTGTAACGGACCGAATCCGGCAACATTTCCGAAAACAAAAACTGCCCTTTGGATAATATGTTCAATAATGTCTTGGCCTTATACTTTTCAGCGTAGCTAAATGCTTTTTCAACCTCCTGGTTCTTTGCAAATAATTGGATGATGGAGGGATAAACCTCGTATTTATCCTGAAGAAAGCTCCTGGTGAGAGTCTCGATATCAAGGTTTTGCCGAATTGAGTCGAAATTAGCGATGGCTTTTTGGTAATGAGCGATCGCATTTTGCAAATCGTTTTGTTTTTGATAACAGGCGCCCAGGCCGGAATGAGATTCCCAGACAATTTGCGCATCCTGGATGGCCTCACCCAATTCCAGCGAGCGGCGATAATACTCTGTGGCCAGTTGATACTTATCCATTTTGTAATTCAAATCGGCAATATTGGTCAGGTTATAGCCGATATATCCCTCGTCTCCGATTTCCTGAAAGATTGACAGCGCTTTCTCATGATTTTCCAGCGCCTGTTCAAATTGGCCCAACGCATTATGGGTCTCCCCTATCCCGGTAAAAATCATTCCCTTTTCGTACTGATAAGCCTTACTTTGGGCCAGTCTTAACACCTTCTCGAAATACTGAAGGGCCTGATCGTAATTTTCAATATCCTTATACAAAAGCCCCATATTGCTGAGAATACGGATCTCGGTACGTTCCGGCCCGGTAATTCTCACATTATTTAAAGCTTGCTCGAAATAATCGAGTGCTTTGGTATAGTTTCCCAGGGTGGCGTAAATTGCGCCCACGTTCAAAAGTGCCATGCTTTCCGATTTCTTGGACCCGATTCTTCTGGATATGGCTAAACTTACGGTTAAATCCGACAGCGCATCCCGGTAATCGCCGAGATAAAATTTCATTCCACCCAATCTCAGCAACGCTTTCGAGATGCCTTCCAGGTCACTGAGTTTCTCGGCGGCTGCTAAATATCGTTCGCTGTTTTCAATCGCCAGTTTAAAATCTCCCTTGGCCTCATAAATCAGTTGTAAAGCAGTATAGGCAGGCTCCTGAACGGGCTTTAGTTCGATTGACTTCTTGAGCAATGGCATGGCCTTATCCCAGTTATTCTCAAAGGAGTGGATCCGGCCCAATCCATAGTAGGCGAATGCATTTTGGGGATTTTTTTCGATGAGTTGGTTAAAAAATGTTTTGGCTGCCGCTAAATCTTCTTGGGCCTGGTACACTTCCGGCAGACCACCATAATTTCCGTAAGCTTCCGGAAATTCTGGATTATGGGAAATGCATTTTTTCAGTTTTTCAATCGCCTGTTCGTAATTTTCTCTCTGAAAATCAAAACGGGATAAAACATAATAGCTGTAGGAATTTTGCGGAGTCTCTGTCAATATTTTTCGAAAGTAAGCTTCCCCACCTTGCAGATCATCAGCAAGAATATAGGCGTCCGCAATTTTACGATATGACAGTGTAAAGTCAGGATAGTCGGCAATCAGTTCTTGTAGCTGATTGATGGCAGTTTGATACTGCTCGTTTCCCAATAGTTTCAGACAATCCAAATATCTTTTTTGCAATTGGCTCTTAATTTCGATGTCCGGTTGGGAATAACTAAATTGGATTAAAATCAGGAGAGCAAAAATCGAGGCGGTAAGATATTTCTTCAAATTGAACCCCACTGTTTGGTGAACGAAGTCGCACAGAAAACAACCCAACCTCATGCAACTCCATCAACTCACTACTATCTGAATCGTAACTGTGATAAAAATGGGGTCTTAATTCTCGGAAATCAAGATTTTTTCTATCTCATTTAACATCATCTGAGCTTGTTGATAACGCTGCCCTTTCAGGGATGATACCTTCTCAAAAAATTCCCTGGCAGTCCGGGCATCTTTTTTCATCAAATATGCTTTACCGAGGTACCAGTTTGCATTCTCTCGTAAACGCAGGTTATCACTCGATGACAAAGCGGTTTGCAAATGTGCTATCCCCCGCTCAAGTTTACGATGTTGAGGAGGGGATAATTCATCGCCGGTGGATTGATTCGCTTCAAACAGATATGCCAACCCACAAACATATTCGGGGTAGGCGATATTCGCATCTTCAGGATTTTCCCGGATAAACCCGGTTAAAATCTCAATCGCTGAGGAATAATTCGCCTGGTTAAACTCAGCAATACCGGATCGCAGCGAAGTTGTTGTGCTACTGCGAGTGAGATAAGATATCTCGGTTTTCTCCAGCGCGGCAAGTTCAGAATAGGCATCGCCGGATCTTTCCAGCGAGGGAATGATCAGCACCAATGCCAGCAAGACCGCCAAACCGGTTGCCGGAATCAAAACATATTTAGGCTTTAGACTGGAGAAAAACGCATTCAAAATTGACTCGACAGTTTCCCGCAAGTGGCCAACCTTTTCCAAAAATTCAAATTGAAAGGAACGACGGTCAATGGTCAAGTCGGGCAGTTCGGAATTATCTATAAAGGCTTGAAGGTCTTGGAACTCTGCTTTTAAATCAGCCAGTTTTTGTTCACAACTGCGGCACTGTCGCAGATGCTTCTGCATTCTGCTAATTTCAGTTTTGGACAGCCGGCGCCCGTCGTAATCAGGTTCATCCGGCGCATAAAGATAGCTGGTATAGCGATTCAACAACTCCCCACTAATATGCACGTTGCTTTTTTGCAGCGAGGATAAAATGGCTTCATTCCGCTCGAAATATTGACGGCATTCAGCACAGGATTCCAAATGTTTCTTCAGGCGTTGCTGCTGCTCTTCACTAAGTTCTTCCCAAAATATTTTTTTCCGGAATTCTTTGCACTTTTCCATTGGTAACTCACGCGGTTTAATTTAACATTTTCATATCAAATATTCTCTCTATTATTATAGTCGCTTTAACCGCCAAAAAAGTCACATGGCATAACAAATTTTTTAATTTTTCCATTCCGCGCTGGACCTGCATTTTTACACCGCTTTCTGAAATACCCATTTCTTCGGCAATCTCTTCATAATGATAGCCATTGGCTTTCATCAGTAATATTTGTTGGGTTCGTTGCGGCAATTTTGTCATTGCGCTATCAAGTTCTAATTTATCGAACAATTGTTCGGAGGATAAATATTGGGTTGTATAATGCCCGGATTCCGGATTGCGCGCCCCATCAAATATTTCTTCTTGAAAGGTCTCATCATCTTTGCCGCGATATTTTTTGCGATAATGATCCTGCAACACATGAAATGCGACTCTTACAACAAAGTTTTGCAATTTCATCGGTTCGTTGATGGCGGGCAAATTTCTCAGAAAACGCAAGTAAGTTTCTTGGGACAGGTCGTCAACAACCATGGGATCGGAAAATTTTGTCTGAAAATAACGACGGGTAAGCTGCTCGAATTCTTTACACAACAAATTGAGAGCGTTTTCATCTCCCTTACGAGCTCTCCAAAGTAAACGGGTTAATTTTTCTTTCCGGTCCTCCATAACCAGTAATTTAGTGGAATGCAATTAAATTCAAAACTGAAAATAATTGAAACTTCCGCAGGCTGTTGGGTTCAGAGTGGTTCTTTAAAAAGTACCGTTAACAAATGCTTTGTTGCAGTGCACAGGATTAACCTCAACAACCTATTATCACAACACAGATTTGCCACCATGCATTGGTTGGCTGAATAAGAACCACTATTGTTCTACAGCCGAAAAATCAGGTCTCTGTTCCTGATAAATACTGCGAACCACCCGAACATATACAAAGAAATTACCGGCCGGATTGGCACTGCAATAGCCATTACTGTAGTAAACGATCCAGGCCCAGTTGGTGCTGTCTTGATCGGCGGTTACGATCCACCACTGTTCACTATCAAAAAGCGGATCAATAAGTAACTGTCCGGGACTAACTTTTCCCTTTTTCATTAACGTCATCGCTTCTTCCAGCGTTGGCAATCGCCAATCATTATGTCCGGCAAAATTGGCATTATTCAGACTATCCACGTAATTTTGGGCTCCTTCGTAATACATCATGTAATTGGAACCGGATCTCTCCCACATCAAGCCGGTAGCATGATCGATGACAACCCGGACGTTTTTATCTACTTCAAATCGATTAGAGATACCACTTCCATTCTCATTAAAGTATCGATCATACAACCCTTTTTGAACCAGCATTGTTTTTACCTTGTTTTGAGTCAGCTGGTCAACGGGAGTGGAACGGAATAAAGGATCGTTCTTGGAAAAGGAGGACAAAATAAATAGTGAGATTACCAGAAAAACGCTTGTTAAAATGGGCTTAGACATACAAACTCCCTTTTGTTTAATTAGTTGATTGTCTATTGAGCTTCCTTACTCAAAAACCCTTATTGACAATATTTCTTTAATTTTGCGTGCTCTTTTTGTTTCCGTACACCCTCTTCTTTGGCTTAAACAAGATTTAATTCTCTATAAAGATGATAATGATTACCCGTGATCGAAACGTGTTCGACATCTCATTTTTTGAGAAGAAATTCCAAATTTTAGCTGAGGCATAATTAAAATTGACTTAGAATAATGGACTAAACTGCCCATTACAATACAATTTTCCTGATTATATATTTATACCAAATAAAAAATAAAGAGGTAGACAGATGGACTCTATTGAAGTATCAGTCAAGCTTCCTAAAACTGTTCTGAAAGCAGCAAAAGTTCAAAAAAAAGAATTAAGTCAATTGCTGCAACAAGCCCTGGCAATAGAGTTATACAGACGCGATCAGGTCTCATTGGGCAAAGCTGCAGAGATTGCCGGCCTAACTACCAAGCGAGAAATGATGCGTTTATTGGAAATGTATAATGTTCCAATTGATTATACTGCTGACGATCTGGAACAGGATCTTAAAATATTAAAGGCTATAGACAAACCATGATTGTGATCACAAACTCCACCCCACTTATTCACCTTTCTGCGATTAACAAGCTTTTTCTACTAAAAGAGCGATTTGGGGAGATATTTATCCCGCCAGCAGTATATGATGAAGTAGTAATCCAGAGTAGTGAAGAACCTGGTTCAAAGGAAGTTAAAGATTCCAAATGGATTAAGTCAGTAGAGGTTAAAGATAGACTATCTATAAAAATATTGAATTCTGATTTAGGGCTTGGTGAATCGGAATGTATTGTTCTGGCCAAACAGTTAAATGCTGAGTTGTTAGTAATTGATGATCGACTAGCCAGATTAGAAGCAACATCTTTGGATATAAATGTTACCGGTACTGTTGGTATTTTGCTTTATTTTGCCAGACAGAAAAAACTTAATTTCCCTGAGATATTTAACAATTTAATAAACAGTGGATTTTATTTGAGCTCTCAGGGCTATAAGCGAGTAATTAATCTATGGAAGTCCAGAGCCTCAAAATAACCTTCCAGTGGCAACCCTCCAATCCAGCAGGTAAAATTCTAAAACAACGTCAACTGCCGATTATCAGGCTTTTCTTTGCGGGCTGGTCTGGTTTGCGGTTGCTTTATCTCTATCAGGGCAGTTTCGATATCATTCAAAAAACGGGAGGGGGAATTTTGAACGGTCTTTCCCAACAAAAATCGCTTTTTGGCATGGGTTAACACCAGCTTGTCCCGGGCCCGGGTCATGCCTACATATAAAAGCCGTCGCTCTTCTTCCAAATCAACAGATTGTCCTTTTCGTTGATAGGGAATCAAATTCTCTTCACATCCCACGATAAATACTACCGGGAATTCCAGTCCTTTGGAGGCATGCAGCGTCATCAAAGTGATTCGGTCTGCACGCGGATCATATTCATCGGTTTCCTTCTCCAAAACTGTTGATTGGAGAAAATCTTCCAGTCGATTGCCAAAAGGTGTTGCTCTTGAAACAAGCTTCCCAATTAACTCAGTACGCTTTTCATCTGAGGCATGCTTAAAATGTTCTTTAATAAATTCGTCAACCTGTGTGATCACATCCGAGACCGATTTGCTCTCATAGGAGCAGCGCAGGTCCTCTAAAAGTGGTAATATTGGATGAAATCGCTTTTCAATTTTCCGCTGGTGGAAAGGCGAATCCGGATTGAAGATATACCAGAGATAGTTCAATAGCTCCTGAATTTCCCGGCGTTCGTAAAACGGTGTTTGTCCTCCGGTTTGATAGGGAATCCCGGAGCGCTGAAACGCCTCAATTAAAAACTGGCTCTGAACGCCAATCCGATAAAGCACTGCAAAGTCCGAAAAAGACAGACCGGCCTGTTTCGTTTCATCATCAACCCGGCCCGAGTCGAGAGAAAAGTAGCTGGTTCCCCCTACCATGCTCTCAATCTGATGCACAACGTATTCGGCCTCTGCTTTGTGGGTTGCCGCTTCATAAATCTCTAACCTGGCATTGCTGACAATGTCTGACCAGATATCCACCTGGTTTCGATCAGTGCTACTGGCGATCATTTGTCCGGCGGCATTTAAAATCGGTTGCGTGGAACGGTAGTTTCGATTAAGCCGGATGGTTCGGGCATTAGGAAAGTCCTGATGGAAGCGCAGAAAATATTCGCGATTGGCGCCACGAAATCCGTAAATGGCCTGATCGGGATCGCCGATCACACAGAGATTGATAACCTCACCGGTCAGTAATTTTAAAAACTGATATTGGGCGTCGTTCACATCCTGGTATTCATCAACGGAAATCCAGCGAAACTGCCTTTGGTATCGTGGTAAACTATCCGGATAGGATTTGAATAAAATGAATGGCAGTAGAATCAAATCATCAAAATCGCATAAATTATTTTTTCGCAAAAAATCATCATATTGTCGATACACCTGAACAAATTGCCGGTCATTCGCATATGTCTTTTCAATCTTCTCCGAATCCGGCACCAACAGTTGATTTTTTGCCAATGAAATTTGCTCGAGCCTGGCATTGACTTCCCTCTCAATAAAATCGGGATAAATCGTTTTAAACAGGTCTTTCCGATTGCTTTCGCTTAGCACGGAAAATGCAGGGGTTAAACCAAACCGCTCCCCCTCTTGTCGCAATAGCCACATCCCAAAAGCGTGAAAGGTTTGAACGCAAATGCCTTTGCTCTGCTGCGGGCTTAAAAGTTTTGACAATCTATCGTTCATTTCCCGGGCCGCTTTGTTGGTAAAAGTAATCGCCAGGATACTTTCCGGACTGACGCCAACTTGATCGATTAGATATGCAATCCGGTGCGAGAGCGTGCGGGTTTTGCCGGTGCCGGGACCGGCTACAATAATCAAAGCGCTATCCGTGTTTTGGACAGCCTCTCGTTGTTGTGGGTTCAGTCCTGAAAAAATCAGCTTTTCTTTGCCGAATGAGACAACCCCCGACGTTTGAGTTTCCTTCTCCGGAGAGGATTTGGTTCTGGCCGCCCTAACCGGTTTAATTGCCGGATTTATTCCATATTGGCCGGCGCGGTCTTTGTCCGCAATAAGGTGTGGCTCGTAATCCTTATTCGCTGGCTCATCTGCAAAGAGATCCAATTGAGGTTGTTGTTTTTCCTGTCGCCGTTTTTGTTTCTTCTGATCCTGACCAAAAAGTTCCATTTGGGAGGTGAATACAGTTTCTTCATTTTCATCAAACAGTTTGATAACCCCGTATTCCCCGTCGTAACCGGCTACTACCTCGATCTGCCCCTTCCGCATCCGGTGTATTCCCTCTGCCAACCGGGTGCCACCAACGCGCCGGATATCTTCTAACGGTATGTCTTGCAAAATAAACAACTCCGAACCCAGTTTAGATAACAACTGATCGTAATCCTTGCTAACTCGTTTGGTATTCGGCCCCACTCCATGCACTTGAGCGAGTACTTCCGGCAACGGAATTAAACTGTGGAAAGGATGCCGATCCTCCGGCTTTTCCCCTTCCTCCCGATCCGCCAGGACTTCCACCCTATGCATCACCCCTACCGTTACCTTTTTACCGCACACCGGACAAATCCGGTTATGTTTCAAGGTTGATTTCGGATTCCAGCGAATCCCGCATTTCCGATGCCCGTCGTAATGATATTTTCCTTCTTCGGGAAAAAACTCTATCGTGCCCAGAAAGGTCTGTTTATTGCCGGTCTTCAATGCTTCGAACATGGCCGGATAAGATAATTCCGTATGAAACAGGTTTGCTTCGCGAGCTAACTTTTGCGGAGAGTGCGCATCGGAGTTGGATACCAACGTGTAACGATCCAATGCGGAAAGCCGCCAGTTCATGGGCGGATCGGAGGAAAGACCGGTTTCCAGAGCAAAAATGTGTTCGGTTAAATCCTCGAAGCATTCTTCAATGCTATCAAAACCGGACATGGAGCCAAACAATGAAAACCAGGGCGTCCAGATGTGGGCCGGAATAAATTGGGCCTGGGGATCGGTTTGCAGAACGATTTCCAGCAAATCGCGGACATCCAATCCCAAAATGGGACGACCATCGGAACGTATGTTACCGATTTTTTCTAGCTCCGCCTGAAATTTCTCCACTGCTTGAAAGGAGGGCAAAAACACCACATTGTGAACCTTGCGAACTTTATCATCCTTCTTGTAGATATTGCTGATTTCACCGGCCAGCATGAACCGTACTGTATTGTGGCAAGCCCTGGGAACCTCTGTTTGAATTTCATCGGCAATATCATCCTTTAAGCGAAAAAGTCCTTCTTCGGTCGGTTCAAGCTTTTCTTTCATTTCCTTTAGCCAGCCGGGATGAGCAATATCACCGGTACCTACCACCTGAACGCCTTTTAACTGCGCCCATTTGTGGAGGTGTTCCAGGTTTAAGTCCTTGCTGGTGGCACGGGAATAATAAGAATGGAGGTGAATATCGGCGATGATTTTCATATTGTGTTTCCCAATTTAGTGAAAAAAATAAAAATCTCATCCCCGGAAAGCAATCGTTCAATCGAAAATAGTGAGCGTATAACGATCGGTTTTTCGGCAGATTGGAGGAACAAGAAGACCGGTAAGGGTATTTGTGATCGGAGGAGTAAGGCTGTTAATGTGCGAAGACTACTATCTTCTCTTTAGAAAAGGATTACGATTGGCAATCTCTTCTTAATCGTCAGCGTCGTAATAGCGTTCTAATAATTCAAAACAATTCAATTCAATTTCTTCGAATACCTCTCTATCTATATTGAGATACTTTAGTATATCTTTATAGAAATCATTCCACTCATAGTAATCCGCAATATTATTAAAGTTAAGACTGATGTGCTCAGAAATTTTCAACACCGCTAACAGGGTGGTAATCTTATTGGGTTTTCCCAGAAATTCTGAAAATCGATTTCGACAATCGTGATGGTACAATATCGCCCGGCAGATATGCTCTGGCAGCTGCCAACGTTTGGCTATATAATGCCCAACCCTACAATGACTTATATTAAAATGTTGATTCTCAATGATTTTGAGCGGAATACGGGCTTTTCGTGTGGTGTGGGCTTGTAAAAATATTTCCGAATAATTGTCAAATTTTTGCACTAATAATGGAACACCGCAATCTGTAAATAATCCCAAACTGTAAAATTCATCTGGAGGTAAATTGGTATACTGTTTAGCTAACCTCGCGGAAATTAATGCCACTTCAAGAGAAATTTTCCAAATGAAATCCATAAATTTCGAGTTATGGATTTTAAAAGAGTTTTTCAGGGAAAGTCCGGCGACCATATTGGTAATATTTTGCATCCCCAATAACTTGATTGCTTGAAAAATTGATCCCACTTGAACTCGAATTACCCAAAAGGGTGAATTTATGGTTTTTATAATTGATCCGGAAATAGCAACATCTTTACTAATAATCTCGGCAATCCTCCGAAAATTCACGTTCGGATTCTGTTTTTCTCGCATCAATTCAGTCAAAATAAAAGGCCGTGGTGGGATTGGAACTCCTTTTAAAAGGTTATCGACATGATTGATAACAGCCATTGAATCTTGATGCATTCCACCTCCCTTATGTTATCAGTTGCATTCCTCCACATCAGAGCATCCTGTATAATTTTGCCCGGGAATCAATTATAATTTCGACATTCCACTTGAAATATTTAGAGTAGATTTGAGCGGTATCCCCAAAATTAAGTTCGCCAAGGAAGCGCCCGGCTCTGAAAACGCCGAAAAATAAGGAGGGATGTAATACTCAGGTTTCCGGTTATTGCCTGGGGATACCCAGGTCAAGGGTTTCCTTATTACGATAATGCACAACGTTTTCGGTAAACCCATTAAAGTCAATTAAATGCCCCACACAAAGGTGAGGCTTTATACAACCAATTAATGAAAAATTATCATCAGGTCACTCTTTATAAGTACGGATTCGCCCCCACAAGTCTTTGGTACCCCAGATTCCGGCACGCAGGCATTCCAGTTGCACGATCTGACTGTGATCGACGAACACATTGACTTCTGCTCCGTAATTTTTAATATACCAGGCAAACACCTGCGGATCAGCAGCCTCGAACATCAATTTCCCCAACCCCAATTCATTGATAAATTTGGCCGGGACATCGGTGCGCCAGGGATCCGCATTTTCGGTAATGCCCTCTGATTCTATCATTATCATATAAGCGCCGGCATCCAGAAATTTTTTCGCCTGTTCGACCGCCCAGCCAGGGTCCTGAGCGCCTTCCTCAGCCAATGCCTCGGTGGGGGTATCCCCGCCGGCACCAAACTGGATGCCCACTTCCGGTTTCGCTTTTAGTCCCGCTTTTTGCACCGCCTGGATCAATCGCAACCAATCATCAGTGGGGATGGTGATGAAACCGGCCGATATTTCAATGATATCAAAACCAAGTTCCTTGCAGGCTTTGATATACTGTCTAACCGCGTCATTTCCCCGGGTCAGCACGTATTCAATAAATCCGCCGGTAGACACCAGCACATCATGATCGTGAGCGATATTGATCAATTCTTTAACCCGCTCCGGTGGCATCAGACTGAATGAGCCGCCGGAAAATTTCAATGCATCCACATATTCGCCCATTGTTTCCAAAATATCCTGTAGATAACGCTTGCCCATCACACTGTAATAGGGACCGCGAATTTCGGTTATCCCTTGTGTACGCGGTTTCGTTTGACGCTGATTTTTGTTAAGAAAATCAAATAAATGTTTATTGGAAGCCATTATGATTCCTCTTTCGGGTTATTTTCAACTTGTTATACAAACTTGCGACAACAAACCCATCAAGTCTGTTATGGCATGTTTCTCAACGTTTTTCACCAAATCGATAATGTTTTGTCGTAATTGCACATCGGTATAGGCAGAGGTAAGTTTCTCAAATTTTTGGCTGATGGCTTCCCAACTCATGGGACGGGTAAAAAAACCTTCATAATCCTCTTTTTCAAGCTTGTAAACTTCACCGTCGTTCATTTTGATGCGGATGTTACAGGGCATGGCGGTGGGAAATCGTTCGCTGTATTGAAAATGGGGTTGCACAGAGATTTTCTTCAAAAGCGATTGAACATCTTCCCGGACAATCCGTTCCGGTTGATACTGCTCCGGCATCACCTGTCCATCCAGCAACGCCACCGCCGTCATGTATTGTAAGCTATGGTCGGCTTCTTCTTTGGTACGGACAATAGTTTTGTCACCTTCTTCCCCACCACCGATGATATCATAAGCTACATAAAAGGTATTGATTTCGATAGACTCAATCTCTTCGGCATCCAGATCATGCGCATTTCTTAATTCAAGCGCCCCCTCCAGCGTCGCCTGGGAGTGAATCTCCGCATTGAATTTCTTAATGATGGTGCATGTCACTCGTTCCAGGTCTTCAGTTTCCCAGTCAATGGTAAATTTGCCAGCAATGGCATCCTGAAATCCCTTGTTCCCTTCAAACACTTCCGGTGGTCCGGTAATGCCGCGCATGGCCAGAAAGGTGGAGGCAGTTGCGCCAAATGCGGTATAAGGATAGGCCAGTCCTTTCCAGTTGGAAAGGGATCCGGTTCGGGTAACCCGCAGGGCATTCAAAGGCGTGGCGCTGATGGCAACCGCATTGGCAATTTTTTCTTCATCTAAGTGAAGCGCTTTGGAGACACCACTTGCAACGGCATAAGCACCCTGCGTGGTGTGATCGAATCCCTTGGCCCGCACCGGCGCCTCGTCACTCAATCGACATTGCACCTGGTAAGCCACAGCTAACGCGCTAATCAGCGTTTTTCCATCAATACCGGCATATTCCCCAGCGGCCAATATTGAGCCAAGGTTGTCGCTTGGATGACAGGTTTCGCCTTTGGCAAGGTAACTGTCATTGAAGTCCAAATAACGAACCAGGGCGCTATTGTAAAGTGCGGCCAGATCCGGGGAGGTCTTACCACCGCCGATCAGCGAACACTGCCCTTGCCGGCTAAAATCGTCGATATGTTCTCTAATCATGCGGATCGGAGGCCCTTCAAGCGCACCAATCGCCGTACCCAACGAATCGAGAATACGAATTTTTATCTGTTCCACGGCTGCCCTGGACAGATCGTCGAAACTCTTCTTCTTAACAAAACTTGCCAGTTGTTTTACAATGGTCATGGTAATTCTCAGTTATGATTCACCTCATTTCTGATATGTCATAATATATGCTTTTGAGTGAGTATGTCAAGTTATATGGTTTAAGTGAGGCGGAAGACATTGTTGGGCCTTACCACTTTACAAGCATGTTCCAGTTAATTGTCTTATCCAAGCTCATAAAATTGTATTTGCAACCCCTCTTGTTTGGAAGCAGGCCGGCAGCAAGGAAAACAAAACAGCAACAATTTTTGGTCAGAATTCTTTTTTCGTTGCAGTTCCTTTTTCGGTGCCTACGAATCCTGACCCGGTTAAGCCGAAACTAAAAGGCAAAATGATTAAGGAAATAAGAATTAATATGAATGGCCTTTTGAAATCTTTGCCCATTGAGCAAAGATTTGACTCTTAAGAGACTGAGCAAAGTCTCAAACCAGCCTGTTCACTTTCACTTTAGCCTGTGTTTAACGAGTTCATCCAGCAGATGAGAGAATTTTCCAACCGCCAACCCCACAACTTTATCGGCGCCACCGTAATAGATTTGAATTTCATCATCAAATACAACCATTCCTTCCGGGAATACGACCATGTTAACATCCCCGACTTTTTCGTAGTCCCGTTCCGGCTCAAGAATGGGATACGGTAATCTGGCGATCACCTTATAAGGATTGTTGTCATCCAGCAATGCTGCACCGGCTCGATAGGTTTGCTGACGATCGACTCCATGATAAATGAGTAGCCAGCCGGCTTCTGTGCGTATCGGGGGAGGCCCCCCGCCAATCTTGTCTGCCTCCCAACCGAATTGAGGTCTCATTACGGTGTACTTTTCCAGGTGGTTCAGATGATACGGCCAGTAATCCGGCTCAGGACGAAGCAGATGATCAAAGTCATCGAATAGCGCCACCTGGATATTGGGTTTGATCCGATGCACATAAGCCAGCTTGCCATTAAAGCATTCCGGAAAAATAAAGGCGTCTTTATCCTGAACGTCCGGGCCAACCATCCCTACTTTTTTAAAAGACTTAAAATCAGATGTTTCGGCCATCACGACTCGCGCATTTTCAGCTTTAACCGGATCGAATCCGTCATACGCAGTATAAAATATATAATAGTTATCTTCAAAAGGTACAATGCGGGGATCCTCACACCCCTGTTTTTCAATTTCCAATACGCGGTTGATGACCGGTTGATTCCGCCTCTCAATGACGTTACCCCGTGGGTCTAATTTAGCATATCCAATGGCTGAGAAATTATTTCCTTCTACGGCACGATAAAGCAGGTGAACGATATCGCCTTCTCTTACGGCACCCGGATTAAAAACTGCGCCAGCTTCCCACCAATGCTCGGGATTCGGTTCCAAAACAGCCCCACCCACACGCTTCAGTTTAAATTCTGCCATCCTGTCGCTCCTCCTCTATTCACATATCTGTACACTCTGCAATAAAAGACTATCCTCTTTGTTTTCGGTAATAATCATAAAACACTTTTCTGGCAATTGGATTTTGCTCGACAGCCAAGATGGTCATCAGTGCTTCTATGGTAGATTCGGCACCAGAATTTTTGTTAATCCTATCGGCAGACATAATCCCGTCAAAACAACGACCGGTGGCGGGATCATACATTTGTTGCCGAGCCGCATTTTTGCCCAAAAACCAGCAGGCTATTTGGCCAGCTTGTGTGGCAAAATTCTTATTGCCAGTCACTTCATAGGCTTTCAGTGACGCCATAACCATGGGGCGGATGTTGTAAGCTATTTGGTCGAATTTTTCCATCCTGTCGGTCCGGAATTCTTCCCCTTCCCGAGAAATGACAATCTGACGAAAAAGTCCATTCTCCTGCCAGTATGGATAAAAGTATTTAACTTCCCGCAATCCGCCTTCAATAAAACGATCTCGCCGCAAAAGATTCCCGGCCTGTAATAAGACATCGGCCTGACTATTTCCCCAGGCATGCCAGGTATTTTGCCAGGTTAACAGCAGTCCATAAGGAAAATGGGAGGAATCGCCCAATTGCATTTTTATAAGCGCTTCACAAAATTTGGCAATCCGTCCCGCTGTCCCGGAATCTTTTGTAGTATGATAATAAGGGATTAGACCCAATAGGAGCACGGCGCTCTGATCGGCGGCGCCTCCCAACGGCAACCAGTCCGGTTGGATAAATTCCTGGTAATACGTCGCCTCCGGATAATGTTGTAGCAGAGAATCGATGGTGGGAAGTGTCTTTTCGATACTTTCCGATAATTGCCTGGCAAAACCCGGATCGATTGTTTGATAGACAGAATTGCCCTCAGCCAATGCCCACAATGCTCTCCAGGTCCACCAGTCCGCCCTGGCCCTACTATTGTGTCGGGTCTTATTTATGGAGAGATCTTCATAAACAAAGTTATAAAATTGACCGTTCTCGGCTTGCATATCCAGAACGAATTGCAACAGCTTACGCGCTTTGCGGAGGCTGGCCTCTTCCTGAAAATAAGCGTAATGACGAAGATAAAAAACCGCGGCTCGCGCGACATCATCCACGCAAGCGATGCCTTCTCCCTCTGCAGCTACCCAGTGGTAATCAGGATGATCTGCGTAGATATAAATAAGTGCCGCCGGCAGACTATCTAACACAATCTCCTGATATAGATGATCCAAATGAGCGGTATTTACCAGAGTGGCGGGTGTCTCCGACGAAGATTGACTGCACTCCGATAAAATCATGAATAAAAGGGTAACTAGGATGAACCAACTGCAGGCTTTTATTTTCATCTTAAATCTTCCCGAATGTGTGCGTAAAACAATTGATCGATAATTTTACCATCTTTAATCACACTTTTCCTCAAGCGACCTTCATAAACGTAACCGGCTTTTTCCAATACGCGCGCTGAAGCCGGATTCCATTCAAACACTCCTGCATGTAATCGGACCAGATCAAACTGCTCGAAGGCAAATTTGGTCATAGCTTTGACGGCTGCGCTCGCAATGCCCAAATTCCAAAATGGTTCACCGAGCCAATAACCGATTTCCGCCGAAATCCGATGGACATCGGGTTGAAGTACAAGCCCAATCGCGCCAATCGCCTCATGTGAAGTTGCAATGGCAAAGTTGGTTTGGGGATTCTCTCGTTGGCTGTGTCGAATCCATTTCCGGGCATCTTCTTCTGTATAAGGATGAGGAAACCCATCACGCAGATTTATCCATACGTTGTAGTTGTTGGCATATCTGGACAATGATGCTATATCCTGCTTATCCCAACTGCGTATGATGTATTCTCCGATGGCTAATTCCATTTTCATCTTATGCTAATGTTTACAGTTATTCTTTCAGCCCGGTACTTGCCATGCTCTGTATAAAATAACGCTGGAAGAAGGCATAGGCCAGAATAATCGGAAGCGCCAGAAGAGTGGCAGCGGCCAATTTTACTCCCAGTTGAGCTTCAGCTCGCCCGCCAACAACAAATAAGGTTACCAACTGAGGCATGGTCATTAATTTTTCATTGCGAATAACGATCAACGGCCACAGCACTTCGTTCCAGGCGGTCATAAAAGTAATGATCCCTACCGTAACCAGAGCCGGAACCGAATTGGGCCAAAGTACGCGAAACAAAATTTGCAGCTCATTGCAACCGTCAATGCGGGCGGCATCGATTAAATCCTGAGGGATGCTCATAAATTGTTGACGAAACATGATAATCGCAAACGCATTGACCAGATAAGGTACAATCAATCCCAAATAAGTATCTATCCAGCCAAATTCAACCATCAAAATATACTGTGGTATTAGAATAATTTGAAATGGTAATGTCATTGTAAAAATGATGATGTAAAACAGCAGATCACGTCCCACAAAGCGAAGCCGCGACAGGGAATAACCGATCATTGAACTGAATACCAACACACCGGCAGTAATCGACATGGTTACAAAGACACTGTTAAAAAAAGAGCGAGCAATGGGAATTTTATTGAAGACCTGCTCGTAACTCTTGAGAACAAATTTCGAAGGCAGCAGGACAAGTTTGCTGATCTCGCTCTCCGGGGCAAGGGTGGCGCTAACCATCCATACAAATGGATACATAAAGAGAATCGCGCCGGCAACAAGTATTGCGTATAGTAACAGTTTCTTCATCCTACCTAAGCACTTTCCTGTTCAATAAATTTTCTTTGAATGGCGATGACCAACAAAATCATCATTGCAAAAACAATTCCCAGTGTGGCAGCATATCCCATGTGGTAGTAAAAGAATCCCTGTTTATAAATATAAAGGATGGTTGACAGGGTGCTATTTAGCGGGCCGCCGCCGGTCATAATATACGGCTCGATGAACAAATTGAAGCCGTTAATAGTGGAGACAATTACAACCATGAAAATAGTAGGATTAATCGCTGGCAGCGTGATGAAACGAAATTTTTGCCAGTGGGTTGCTCCTTCCAAATCCGCAGCTTCATAGTATTGAAGGGGAACGGTTTGCAACCCGACCAGGAATAGCACGATGTATAAGCCCACGTTTTTCCAGGTCGCCATAATCGCGATAGATGGCATTGCTACCTTGGGATTAACCAACCATCCCACTTTCCCCAATCCTAAATTAACCAGAATTCGATTTAATAATCCGGTGTCGAAGCCATACAGTTGTTGCCAGAGGATCGTAATTACCACCCCGGAGACCACCACTGGAAGAAAGTATGCGGCACGGAAAAAGCCCCGAAACCTGAGTTTTTGGTTGAGCATTTCCGCAAAAAACAGCGCGACAGCAATTTGCAAGGGAATATGAATGACCAGGAATATGACTGTATTCAAGAGCGAGCGGAAGAACATCCGGTCCTGAATCAGGCGGATGAAATTTTTCAGCCCCACATATTTCATGGGGGAAATGATATTCCACTCATGGAAGATAAGCACAAAGGAGAAAATCACCGGAAAGGCGACAAACACCACAAAGTGGATGATGTAAGGCGACGCCATGAAGTAGGGGGTGAAGTGTTTTTTGGTGATTTTCATGGTAATTGCTTAGTTTTTTTGCCTTATGAACTCAATGTAATATTCATCAGGTCATCAGTGGAAAAAGGAATTTAGGGAAGCAGATAAAATTAAATAGCGATTTTCAAAAGTTGGCACGGAAAATATTCCCATCCTTACTAAGGAGGGGACAGCGTCGTGCCACATGGTGGTGCCT